>Ga0209367_1007811_pt1 | contig 14704 bp, 11 predicted proteins | sample WorMetLIZISLAND2_FD_187412 | JGI IMG/M metagenome (GOLD analysis project Ga0209367, IMG submission 187412) | Marine gutless worms symbiont microbial communities from Max Planck institute for Marine Microbiology, Germany - Olavius geniculatus... ... | reverse complement strand
TAGGGCAGACTCGGTGGAACAGCCAGGTCTGTATGCAGACTGGTAGCTGTTGAAATTGGGCGAGTCCAAGATGTGAGGTTGAAAACGAGTCAAAAATAGGCGTTCTAAAACTTTTGAAATGAAGTTCAGATTAGAAATTGGCCTGTAGTTGGATGGAACGGACTTATCAAGAGAATGCAGGTTGTGATTTGCTAGTTGGTACAGCATTATATACACGGACCTATAAATAAATTATTTATACTTCCATGCACTATATACAGCACTGAATCTTTTCCGGCTGGGCTGGAGTTTTTCAGCTCGCTTTGGTCAACTAACAACGACGGTTAGGGTGTGGTTGTTGAACCACGCAATGTCAACAGCACGTTTTGCAGAGCCAATGCTAATAATGCATTTGAGTTCGGGCCACGTGGCCGGGTTTGCTATACGAAGGAAATTTCAAGGCCCTAAATTTTCTCCTCAATCGGACTTACGGCGCTTTCAAAGTTTTGCGTAAACAAAGCTGTTTGTATCTAGTCTGTTATGCTGCAGTAATTTTACTCCAGTTCACTAAAACACAATTCAGCCTGCCATTTTGTTTTTATGACCTCTTGCGCAGTGCAGCATGGAATGTCATGAAACAGAAATTTAGAGAAAGAATATTTTTCTAATCCAACTGTTTCAACAGACATGGGCTTCTATCCCTATATATGGTAGGTGCAGCTTGCGCCGAGTGAAAAACAGGGGGAGATTTGTTAAATGTGTATGCAAAATTGCTGTCACCAAAAGCGCTGCTTTTAACTGAAAATGCATGACAAACCATTTAGTGGCCAAGCTCTGCCCGGACCTACTGGGGGAGCTAACAGCGCTCCCACAGACCCCCTAGCTGGATTAAGGGTGTGGGGCCTTTGACTGATGCTCAATTTGAACAAGGCCGCCAATTGGCTTATAAGACCGGCCTAGTTTCTGACATTTCCATGTTTCCGTGATTTTCTACTGTCCCTATGAGACGGAAATGGAAAGATAACATTGAACAAGGGGAATAATGGATAGGAACAGAAAATGAAAAAAATGGGGTGGGAAAAAGGGGAAAAGGAGGGTAAAGTAAGGGGAGACTTAAGCCCAATTTTAATTGTGCACTTGAGGGGATAGAAGCCCCTGTCAATAGACTGCAACTAGAAGCACAGGAGGAATTTCTAGGCTAACTTATGCAACAAGATTCATGAGACACGAATGCATTTATCAACATATACCATAAACATGCGATGTTTCACCAAACCATAAACACAATAATATATGCACAACTGCATATACAATATGCAGATTCTCTTCCCTAACCACAACAATATTCCCATGTCACTACTGGCTATATTGTTTCCTTCAATGTGTGTTCATTACCACATCTCTTATTTGATGGTTAGATCTGCAATACATAATAATATAACGTAGGACATGCTGTCTTAAAGAATAACTAAATGAGGAATGGAAATTACACACAGGCTAAAAGCTAACTGCATTTTGATTGCAAACGAAACATGTTAAGATCTCTGCAGTATACAATTTAATGTATATGCTATCACGGATAAGCAAATGAACAGGGAATATGCACATAAACTAACATGCATATTGCATAAATATTGATTGTAAATGATGTCGGATGCTAAGGATCGGCACTAAATATTAAAGTATCAGATATTAAGAACAAACAAACGAATAAACTTATACTGAGTTTACATACAGTCTAGCATGCAAACTTGCAAAGTACCATATTTACCATAAATGTAAGATGTTTGCACATTAACTTATAAAATGACAGGAATGATTAAACAAATAATAAACATAGTGAATTGGTAACGTGGATAAATACTGCAAACGTAAGATAAGTTTAGATCTGAACTGAATAATAATGCTAACATAAATTAATGAATGTTGATTGTAAGGTGTATGCAAATGACACGGCATTAGCGGTAGCAGTATCAGAGTGTTGTTAAGCAGGACTCAGAGGTCATTGCTCATTGGTCATTGGTGGCTAGTTGTATTTCTTGAAGAGGTCTTCAATCTTGGATACGTCCGCTCCAATCAGTGTCTCAACCTAACAGTAACACAGCACACTGCAGCAGTGACAAACCAGCAACATACAACAAATGACTAAGGGCCGGTTTCTGGATCTTTTAGTTAACTGATCAGTTAGTAAACCGTCTGTTAATTGTAACTTGCTAGTTAAGTTTATGCGTGTTTCTAAACAAAACCTTGACTGGCCGTTAGCTAACTGAATGGTAAGCTATAGTTGCTTAGCAACGATGCGCACAGCGCTAATCACTTCCGCTTAATGCAGGCGGGCGTCATGAATATTAATGAGCGCAAGCGCTCGTCAGCCAGCCCACGAACCAGCCAAGCAAATGCGGACAGCCATTTTGTCCATTCATGAATGGATTTTGTAGTAAAATTTGTAGCAGCAAACGTCTCCTCGTGCGTTTTGAAGACACTGCTATACGGTAAAATCGTTTTATAGTATCACATTCTTCAATTAACTGCTTGCAAAATGGTACAAAAGTTGCGTTAAATACGATAACTACGATCGATGGTTAGCTAACTGGCCGATTGTGGCCAGTTAAATTTGTGGCCATTTTGACCGTTGGTTAGTGCAACGGGAAACGAGAGTTATGCAAGTCTGCCAGTTAACACTAACTTGACCGCCCAGTTAAGGTCCAGAAACCCGCCCTTATTCTATAGATAGTGTGTGCAATACTATTATTACAATATTACAATACAACTTACATTAAATGCATATATACTACTACTGCATGTATAACAACTATTACTATGTGCTACTACAACCACTAGTACATTTACTACAACAACTACTTCTACTACTTGAATGTCCGGCTTATATTGGAGACCCAGCTTCTATTTGAAACCCAGCTTTTATTAAAACATCAAACTCAGACCACCGGCTAGTAAACTAGAGATCTGGCTACTATATGAGACCCGGCTTGTATTAGCAGTTTTATGGTACATACCTATCTAACAATGTGACATATTACTGAATACTGGTGTGTTTCTAGGATCAACGCGTATTATTTAAGCCACGCTGAACCATTCTATAATGACAACAATAACAAATTATATCACAGTACATTCTCTAAAATAACACATTTTGATGTGAAGTCAGCACTGTATAAAAAATGCCCACAGACCGAAGTGACAAGTATGTTCTCCGGTTTGAGATCCTGGTGGATAATTCGCTTGTGGTGGATGCAGTGAAGTGCAGCAGCCAGGCGGCTCCACAAGTCATACGTAACATGCAGCGGGATCGAGCGGCCCTGTTCCTGGTACAGCTGCAACGTGTTCTTGATGCCGGCTTCTGTTATGATGACGAGGTGACCACACGTTGGATCGTCGTGCTCAGGTACAGCAGCTACTCCGTAGACCTGCAGCGTTGTTGTGATGATTGGGTCACGTGCAAGACTGCAACCATGCACCACACCACAGCAATTGAATACTAACAATTGCCAATCCAGATGCCTTCAGAACAACAGTTGTAAAATAATTCACAAGAGCCCAGCTGTCGCTAGAAACTGTAAACAGATAGACTTACTTAAACAACTTGCAACATAACAATAACTTCCACCACTGCTCCAAAAGACTTGCACTGCAAACTGCGGTCAGTCCTAAACACCTGCAGAGTGACATTGTTGCTACTGACAGATTACAGAAACTCACCAATGCCCTATCAATCTCCTATGATGTATCATTCGACCACAGCATGTAAGTTACAAATGAGACAATATGATACCATTGATACGACATATAAAACAATGGACAAACAGATGACAGACCATACTATCACAGGCTGAACGGTAGTTCAAGCCCTGTGTTAACGGCGACTTCTCTTTCTTATGGGAAAGCCAAAAATTCGACCCCCCACAGAATCAAAACCCCTGACCTGATTGAGATAAAATTTGGCACGGTTGATTACGTCAGCGAGACGACCCCTTATGCAAAATTTCATGTAAATCTGCACAAGGGGGGCTTCTCGGCAAATAGGTAAAATATACGCAAAAATTTTTATAGCTATCCATATACCTTTTTTTTAGTCAACTCAGCTACAGGTCAGACCCTTCGGCGGATTTTTGCGTGCAACGGCTCAAACGATGCGGTCTCGCGCAAGGATGTGCCTTTTGGGGGTAAAAAATTTGAAATTAATATTTAACGTATTTATTTGCAAAAATCAAAAAAATTACAATGGCACCTATGGGGAAAATTAAGCAATTCTTTAAACGGTCAAAACTTTGGCTGTGTATAAGATAGAGTTGTAATTTTTGGTTCTAGGGTATGGTTTTCGGGGATGGCGAATGGCGGTGTCATTTAATTTTACCCCGGACCCTCCCTGGTTGCCATGGCAACGAAATTTGGGACAAAATAGTCTATAACTCGGCTTGAGTAGGAGATTTTTGCGCCTGTGGTGTTTTCGGGGATAGGCCATCGAATGCTGCCAATTGCATTTTTTCCCCGACCGACCCCCGTTGCCATGGCAACGAAATTTGGGACAAAATTGGCCATAATTCAGTAACAGTTGTAATCGGCTTGGCTACTGTAAGACAAAATCTGAAGCGCAATATCTTTGTAACTGATCACCAGTAGGAAAACAGTATTTTAGTAATGAAATAGCAAATATAAATGTACAAAACATCAGTTTATACACTTGTTAACGGCAACGTTTAAGTCAGTGTGATGCGGGCAATATCGCCTTTTGTAATTTTTGCTGTTTTCGATGTGCAAGTCCTTAAATGTTGCCGTTAACAAGTGTATAAACTAATGTTGTGTACATTTATAAACATGAATGACCAGTCAGCTAAAATCTGTTCTCTGGTTTGCTGTGCAGCCACACTAACAGGCCACACTGTGGTTCTTGCTCAATTCATCCGTATTAACTCAATAAAACAAGAAATTTGAGCTAATGCTCACAAGACGCACAAAAGCCTACAGCAGTTACTGTTCAGTAGTCTAGCTGAAAATTGGGGTGTTCACGCTAAGTTAATATGCAAATACCAAATTCTCTATCTGGATAGCATAACAATAGTTCCGTGGCACCACCTTGTGAATGATATAGACTTGTTTTATAGAATCGCAAAAAAAATCCATAAAAACCCTATTTTTATGTTCAAGGTCATCCAAGGTCATTGATCTTGATGGCAATTGAAAGCCAGTGTATGACTTCCTATTAGTGATTAATAGTAACCTAGGCCCTCTCTTGCACTGTTATTGAGAATTGAGATACAGCGACTTATTGGCTAAAACTCGCAAATTTTCCCCACCCCCCTCTCATTTAGCGCCCACATTTGAGGTAACCCCCTTTAAATTTATGGAAAAGCTTTACGGTTCCTGAAACTAGAGTCTTCCTAGCAGCCTATGGTAAAGATTTCGTAATCCTAGCTTGCACTGTTTTTGACTGATCGACCTGTGTGACGGACGAACAGACAGCCAGAATTATGATGGCTAAGACGCGCTAAACACAGTAGCTGCTTCGAGCGTAAAAAGCCCAGCTAATGCAAAAAGGAATGCGCAACAGTGGTGCATGTTTGAAAGCCCAGTAAAACAAAATTTACAGTCGTCAGAGGGCACCAGACGACTAATTATCTATAGTGTTTTGCTCGTGCTTGCCAGAGAGCATGACCTGTCTCACTCAGCCAACGCCGTATCGGCCAGAAATTGCAACCCTCTGTTATTTAGTGCTCTCGCTCTGGGAGCCCCTTGCGAATTTTTGGGAAAGCTTTACTGATCCTGAAAATAGAGTCTTCCATGTAGCTGACGGTAAAAATTTGGTGATCCTAGCTCACATCGTTTTTGACTGATCCACCTGTGTGATGGATAGACAGAATTGCGATGGCTAAGATGTGCGACAGCAGTAGCTGCTGTTGCACGTAAAAACTAAGAAAGAAGCAACTGGTGTGAATGTTCGTTAGAGCAGAAGTAACCGATGTGTCAATTTTCAGCTCAAAGCCAAAGATCAGGTGAATGGCTCCACAATATGTAGGCAATGGAATGTCAGTTGATTCATGAGACATACAGTTTTTGATTAACTGCATTACACCATCAAATGGCATATTCACACAAAAAGCTATTGTGATTCAATAGTACATGCACAAAAAAGCAACAATAAAAGTCACTGTCAGCATAGCATACCAGAGCAGTTCAATTTCATCGAGAGTGATGGTCAAGGCATCGTCTGAATTGTTCAGGACAGTCTTCACAGCAGCCTCGACAGGCAGCTCGTTGTAGATTACTTTGCAGCGCTGCACAATTCCCTCTCCGCCTTTACCCAGCACTGAACCGTACTCAATGTCATCGTGATTGAACACCTCCAGATGAACATTTTGCTGTACATCAAAAACACAACTTCTTCAATTACGGTTGCAAGTCACACATGGCCGATTACCAGGTTACCACCAATCAAAAGCAGCAACGAATAGACCTACTGCCAGTTAATCAAGTGTATCGCAGCTGTAGCTTGCCATTACTGCACGTCACCTGGCTTAATACTGAATGAATATCAGAATGCTTACTCGCTATAGGTTGTGAGACAAATGATCACTAATTCATAACCAATTAGACCTACAACTTACAATCTATGAATGACGAGTTATGAAGAAAAACTGCGCACAATCAAATTTCCAACTGACTTTAGATGACAAGAGATTTGAGCTAATGCTCATGAGACATGCGATGGCCTATAGCAGTTTCTGTTCGCAAACTGTCAGTCTATCTCTGGCCATTTCATTGCAATTCATTCTTGAAGTGTGTGCTGCAGCCGAAGATCGCAAAAATCAATAAAACCCCTTTTTTGTAAGTTCAGGGTCATTTATAGTCATCGATGTTGATAGGATTAAAAAGCTCATCACTAGTGTTTGTTGTGATAGGCAGCATGCCAATGGTGATCTGCAACTGTTTTCACGAAACGAAAGACTGACCAACAACGGCAAAATAACGACTTTTGCAGGGTACCACTTTTTGATGCCCTCATGCACAAGTTTGCTTGAACCTAGAAAATCGAGACTTGGACCACCAAAATCTACGTTTGATGCTGAAAATTTCATATGTAGCTTGTCCATGTCTATCTCTATCGATTTCGGCACAATTCGCTCTTGAAATGTGTCTCGCAGCCCAAAATTGCCAAAAAATTAATAAAAACCCTTATTTCAATGGCAATCAAGGTCATCCAAGGTCACTGAATTCTGTGACAATCGAGAGCCAGTGTTCGACTTCCTATTAGTGACTAATAGTAACCTAGGCCCTATCTCGCACCATTACTGAGATACAGCGACTTATTGGCTGAAAGTCACAAATTTTTCCTACCCCCTCTCATTTAGTGCCCTCGTTCGAAGTGACCCCTTTTGAATTTATAGGAAAGCTTTACAGATCCTGAAACTAGAGTCTTCCAGGCAGCCAACAGTGAAAATTTGGTGATTCTAGCTTGCACTGTTTTTGACTGATCCACCCATGTGACAGACAGACGAACAGACAGTTAAAATTGCGATGGCTAAGATGCAATAAAGCAGTAGCTGCTTCTGCGAGTAAAAATTTACGCATTCATGCATTCCATAGCACAGCATCCCTTGTACGTCATGCTACACATGGCACATAATGGTAAAATGCAGTAATAAAGAGCTAGAAACAGTAGAACATACTAGCAATAGTTCTACAAATCAAATGCACTTCTGCCACCCATATATCTGACATTATAGCACCGAAAGCACAACAGAGCGGCACTGTTAATACTATGTATTTCTATGAGGTTGAAACTAAGCTATTTAGAGGTGCTATTGCAGCTGCTAGTCAGTTACTTCACACATCACATTCTTCAGTATATGGGTGAAAATCTGAGTCAGTGTCCATTGAACATCGGAAAATGGCAAATTTTATCATTTTTATGTTGAAACATTTCCCTGCAGTGCATATTATACATCACTTGAAACAGCAAAACTCTTGCGGTTCAGACGCATTTATGATTCATGATCAAGGAAGCAGTGGCAAGGAATAGTATGTGTTTAAAGTTAGACATTTTGGAAAAAACGTCATTTCGATAACGGTCGTGTTTTCTGGCACATTCGGTGGCAAAACCATTTCAGATTGTTCCGTATACCTTAAAGCGACACTCTGCATAATTCTGCATAGAATGATGTATAATATTGCCTTTTTTAAAATTTATTTTAAGAAACATTAGCCAAAAATTGGCCAAAAAATGGTCATTTTGAATATTCATGTATAAACATTTAAATTTTTTTGTCATACGTGCACGATAACAGAGGTAAGTTTGTATGATGTTTCACATACCATCAAATACAACTAAACTTGACCAATTTCTCAAAGTGAAAATAATTACTGCACACTGATATATACTGAAATACATGCCTTACCGATAGATAAGATAATGTCAACTCTGTAACGCAACGTCAATTCTGTAACGTAACGAAGTTGACAATTTGTGGTTACAACTTTGTGGACGGCTGAAAAAACGATATGCAATCTAGTGCTCAATGATCTGCTATGATGGTTACAGCATTGCTGAGAACTCCATAGACGATAATTTTTTTGCTAATTACGGCAGTTAGCATTTACCGAATTGACTTGAGATTGTCTTGTCAGACAGAATTGTTCAACGACCTGAGACATCACAGTCTAGAGTGGCAGATTGTTGTAACAAGCTATCAAAACATTTTAAAAAATTCTTACCATGACAGTTATCGGTAATATCGGCAATTGCCGTCATAAGGTGTCAAATCAGTAACATGGAGTCAGTTCGGAAATGGCGTAAAGTAGACTAATGTGACCGATTTGACCGTTACCAAGTCGACGGTACGTACATTTAAACTTACTGTAGAATGACAATATGCATTACTCGACTTGGGCAGCATTATGGCCTGAAACTATGCCATCTGCGACATGACAAATCACATGAATAATGCCACTGCAATCAGCCATTAAACAGCCACTTCCATTACCGGTTTGACGCATAATAAAAATATGCGACCAAAATGCTACCTTTAAACGATTACTGTTGTCATTCTGTTGACAAACTGCCATTGTGCAGTGTGGCAGTGTGACTCGTTACTGACCTGATTCGAACATTTTATGAACGATTTCAAAAATTTGTTGCCAAGTAAAATAAGTAAAAGGATCAACAATATTTGCTTTATGTGCCATTAAAAATGACAAAAGGCAAACTCTTTAAAGACAGAAAATAACATCTGCATATACCTTTTCCAACTTGGCAACAAGTCTTCTTATTCTTCTCTCCAGCAGATCTAACTCCATTGCCTGCGACGAGTTCTGAGAACTCGATGTTCCTACAACATGTAAACAAATAATTATTATCTAGGCCAACAAGGTAACTGTCTAGGTTTAAGCATGATATTTGGTTACATGGTGTCAACTTAAATATGACCTATAGACCCTAAAAACATTGATTCGTCTTTTTAGACTCTGTTAGGTGTGCCTGAAAACTGTAGAACATCGGGTGAGGTCAAGTTTCGCTGGTCTTGACTATTTTACTTGTCTTTAGATTAGGGTTCGAACGATACTGGTATTGGGGTACCGGGTATTGGCCGATACTGGACGGTATTGCGGTGGATACCCGTGACACCCGATACCGATACCGATACCGCTCACGCCACCCACCGCTGTCTGCTGCTTAAGCGGCAATCTAACAGCAGTCGGCGGCGGGTGGCGGCCACTATACAACGATCTCGATTTGCTAGCAAACAACAGTGGCAGGGAGAGTGGGGTGGGGTAGGCGCACCTGTAGAACAGTCACCATTCATGAGAGATTGGAAGGATTAATTATCCCTTCTCCGCCACACCGTCCACATGCCATCTCACACTTTAGGCCTAATTTCAGTAACTGATGTGGACGTATACAATCAGCGCACGGCGTTACATTTGCTAATCGTTCTGAGCGATCCACGACCACGTGTGATTGTTGTCTAATCGTCGGCGCTGCGCCAATCACAGGAAGAATGGGAAGGGGAAAGTGCATGCTACGTATAGAAGCAAGCAGCATGCCGGCGTAGGTAACCACAATTATCCAATATCCCCTTGCCTCCTCACGCCGTTGCGCGTGCACACACGTTAATACTAACTAGTAATGCAAACCAGGAGCAGCCGACTATTACGTACTACACTGGTTCAGGTGTGTGAAATTGGAAGTGAAGTGCTGCTATTGTTATGAACGTCAGTCTGTCGACTGCAGTGGGCAGGAGTGGCACGGTCAGTCGGTCTGTCGCCGTCGGTCCGTCCGTCGATCCAGGGTTTAATTACCAGTGTCTGGTTAGGCCTACATAATGCTCACAGTCCACGTTTACACAGAGCTGTGAATAGACTGTGCTGTTGGTTTAATTTAATACTTAGACGTCATGTGTGGATCTAGCTTACTGCAGGCGCATCTTGGCACAAGAGTCAAGTGCAAGGCTCTTTGCTACCAAGTTTACAAAGTGTCAAACTCATTATGGGCCTAGTGTATACACAGGTTCGTGTTGCAAGCAGGGTTCCCACATTTACTGACAAAAAAATTACAAGAATTTTCCAGACGAATGTTTTTGCAGGACCTTTAAAATAAAAAACGAATCTTTAAATATAAAGACGAACAACATGATAGGCCTACAGAGAACAATCCAATGCACAAAAATCTTCATTAGTAAAAACTGGCAACAAACTATTTTAAAAATTTATTTTTTGTATTTCAGTGAATAAGTGCTATGCAAGTGCTGCACGTTGTTTATCTCGAAGGCGCAGTTGATTAATTCATCAACTAACCAGGAATTTTTTTCCAGGCTATCGTGCAGGTCGTTCCGACCAGGTTAGCTATAGCTAAATGGATTAGTCCTACGTCATACGCAGTCTAGCTTTTTCATGCAGGTCTTAAATCATAGATTACCTGTATGCTGAACACTGAAAACTCAACATTTTGAAACTGAACAGTTAAACTGCAATGGATATACGATAACTTAATCCTAGTCGTAAATTATTTGCATATTAAACCTTTAAAACACTGTTTAATGCATCAAACATTGAATATTTTTACTAGCCATAGCATTCACATATCCCGGAGTTTGTAGAAAAATCAATACATTAAATCAATACAGTGCTTCACTGGGCAACGGGCCGGGCGCTGGTATCGGTATTGGGTATTGGCATCGGCAGGACCCAATAGTATTGGGTATTGGGTAGCTTTTTTGGTATCGTTCTAATCCTACTTTAGATTTGACTTTCATTTGTGGTCGTCCATCTTTTTTTACATAACCATTGAATAACTGCAATAATACGATTAGTTAAATTAACATTATAAAAGTGTTTTCCAGGCCTATATTAATCGGGTGATGTATGCAATATTAGCTTGTTTGCCTATATGGCCATTTTGTAGATATAAAAGGAATTTAGTGCAATATTTGTGTCAGCGATGACGTCATTACTTACGCTTATGTTGTCTGCATAGTTAACGCCAGTATATAGTAAGTAACAAAATGCTTATTAGTTACGAGACGCCGCACGTTATTTTACTGCACAAAAAGTAAATATCAGACTCAAATAATGAACTGGAACGTCCACTTGGTCAAGCTAAGCCCTAATTGTATTATCGTTAATTCTATTTTCAGTTTGGCGAACTGACAGAAGCAATGCAAAATTTGCTACTTTCAGTTGGGGGAAAACGGATACCGCTTGATGCCTCTGGGCCGCTAACATCCTGCCTTCGTCACTGTCAGGAGCTGAGCTGGTCTCACGGCAGTGCAGCTACTGATACTTCCAGACTTACCCCGTCAGCAGTCGACAGTCTGGCGGGACTAAAATGTAGCAGAAAGTTAACTAACTACTTTATAAAGCTGAAATAAATAAATCTAAGTTGCGCAGTAAATTTTAAATCCATGCTGTAAGTTCACAAGCAGGCCATTATGGTCCAATTCTGCCATGTCCAGCTGAAAGATTTTTAATCTTCTGGTATTTTGAAAAGATATGAATAAGAATTGCAGCACTCAATCATTTTTCAGTCCATCTTGTATAAAAAAAAATGTCGCCCTGCACAAGTCATGGTAGATTGCATCACTCTCCACCTACGCAGATTTTATCTCAGCAGCCGACACTGGTAACGAGTAGTGAACTAGAACTCTAAATTAAACGTCCTCTTAATATTTTTTTTACTTTAGAATTAGTGAAACTATTCATCATTTCTAATGCAGTACTGGTGGTGGTGTGAAATTAATAGCAGCGCTGCCGAACTGATTTTAGTAGCCCAATTAGCTGCATATCAGATTGTCAAACTGTTTTTAGTAAATTCTGATTCTTCTGACTCAGTTCGGCGAACTGACGATAGTAATTTTAGTCACCAATCTTTCAGTTCGCCGAACTGACCGTAGCACTGAACTTGTATTATTTTGACATTGAAAATTGCCAGCTGATTTAATCTTGATTTTGGTCTTGACTTTGGACTTGACTTTGGGCTTAGACCAAAGTCAGGTCAAATTCAGTCTTCGACTTTGGTCTTAGACCAAGTCAAGTAGCTAAACTTGACCTCACTCATTGCAGGATATTGCATCCTGAACAGCATAATTCTGACACAGTGTGACATCAATTACACAGACAAATAAATCTGAAAATTTATACATGTCTATTCTCAGCTGATCATATCACTGCAATGTAAACACAATGAAATACGAATAAATACAAATAAATGTGTTAAATGGGCACCCATTAAAGGCGGCGGCGACATATCGGCTGTACCAAAATGTACAAACAGCTTACACTTCGCCAGAACTATTATGCGAACAAAAATGTCTTCTGAACGCGAATTTTATCAGCTAAACTATATTCAATCATCAAAGAACAACGAACGTCAGCTTAACTCATCATTCGGTGCTATTAAAAGCCGACGACTCGAAAACGAGGCTATTCAGGCTAGACGCCATTTTAAATGAACCGGTAAAAACCAAACAACCACAGTTCAAAACTCATGGACTGAACAAAGTGAAGTTCAACTTGCCGAACTTTTCTGGCCCTTTATCCAGCAGCTTCGAAGCTAGATTGTTGCGTACAGCCTTAGTTTCACGATAGTCGAAGCGCAGTTCCTGAAATTTTGTAGTTAAAACGTTAAACGCGCGCCAAACACTACCAACTGGCGATATCGCCATTACGCATGCGCAGTAGGCTCTGTCAGTAGCTGAGCTGCGTTTTGGATGGCCTAACAACCATGAACAAGTTTAGTGCGCCACGGATAAATATATTATAATTATGCTATGATAATAATACTTTTAATAGTTTTAATACTTTTGGCTAGTAGTTTTTATTTCTGTTTGACGGCACGGCAGACGGAAAATTCGAAAGAGTTTTGTTTTGTTGTATTGATGCAATATACTAGTATATTTGTTTTGTGCTTCTCAATATTCTCAATATATACCTACTCTCGCCAATCGTGCGGTATTGTGGCTAAACAGTAAGTCATAGAGACGTCGGCGAGAGTATCATCAGATAGGACGCTAGCAACTTCCCATAGTATAGGCTTTCAATCATGTCTCTATCTGCAGCGGTTTGACAGCAATTTTTTATTTCAATCAATCAATCAATCGCTTTTATTTCAGGCAGCATGGCCCATAGAAACACAAGACAAGACAAGACAAGACAGACAGGTATTGACAGACAACAATAAAAGCAATGTTTTAAGCTCTAATCTGGGTGGCCGTATCTCGGAAACGGTGAGAGATGACCAAGGAAAGTTACTATTAATCACTAATAGAAAGTGGCATATACGCCGTGTCAGATGAGATGAAAATCATCGATTTTGGATGACCCTGAAGGTCACTAACAACCAGTACGGTTGGCTATTCTGGCGACAGCTGGACTTCTTGTTTGTCGTTTCGAGAAGTGTTAGTGATTTATGCAAATTAAGGTAAACTGGGGTAACTTTGACACCGGGGTTACATTGACACTTTATGATTCCTTGTTTACAAACTCATGCAGTCAGTTACTTACTGCATTTTTCTACATATTAATTTGTTATCATTTCTATTTCATAATAAATCTGTTTTTAGTGCAAATGCTGAGCATACCGGAAGTTACAAGGTTTGTTTACTTTCGGTGTCGGGACGGTTCCTTCTTCGGAGACGCAAAAACTTTGCCTTTCAGGTACGTTACTTGTTGAAAGTGTGTTGTTGTGTGTAATTCTGTCGATGAAGACCACACATTGACCTTGATTTTAGCGTTTGTTTGCAATGTAAAATTTCCAGACGTAGTTATCAGTATTGGGGTAACATTGACACAGATGTCAGTGTTACCCCAAAGGTTTGTAATACTGCAGTTTATAGTTTGAATGCTTTCTGCACTTATAGTGTTCGGGTTTGTAATTGGTAAACGTGAGTTTTCTTTATTTGTGCACATTTATGTTTAAGTTTTCTTGTATTATGATTTTTTTGCAGAAATATGCCGCGGACGTACAAACGCAAAGACGATGCCAGGAAATATGCCAGGAAATTCGAGTGAAGCGATGCAAAATGCCATTAAGGATGTTACAGAAATGGCATGAGCATGAAGAAGGCAGCGTTTTTGCATGGTGTAAACCGCACCACCCTCATGAACCATCTCAAAGGTTACCACTGCAGCTCAGTTGGCAGACCAACTATTCTGACACATACTGAAGAGGGCGTGATAGTGCATGCATTGAAAAAGCTTGGTGAATGGGGCTTTG
>Ga0209367_1007810_pt1 | contig 14704 bp, 12 predicted proteins | sample WorMetLIZISLAND2_FD_187412 | JGI IMG/M metagenome (GOLD analysis project Ga0209367, IMG submission 187412) | Marine gutless worms symbiont microbial communities from Max Planck institute for Marine Microbiology, Germany - Olavius geniculatus... ... | reverse complement strand
AATATTGTAAGCCGGTAACACACTACGATATTAAGTACTTTTTGACGATTTTCTCAGCTAATCATTATTATTATTAGGCACAGTTTGTTGGAGTTATTTCAAAACGTAATAGGGGTCCGGTTTTTTTTGAGACACAGTGTAGTATCGCATTAAGAAGTCCATTTTAAGCTTTAGCAGCCTGAAACTGCAAGATGTTTCACATGTAATGTCAGCCATTTAGCCCGAATTCGTCCGTGCTCTCTGGAGGCTCCGTGAAACCCAGTCAGCAGTGGAACAGTCAGTTGCAGGACGCTGGACAGACTGAAGAGGTCCCGGTAGGCAATATCTGTGTGTGGTCAAGTGGTGTCAGTGTGTGAGAGCGGCACTAGAGGTGGGTGGTTGCAGATGATGCCACCGCGCGACGGCAGTCTTGAGAGCGACCACGTCCAGCCAGTGCACCAGCTCATCACCAGTCGACCGACAGCCGACGACCGTCTCACCGAGCGGTTCGTCGGTAGCCAGCAGTCCGTCACTGAAGACCGCCAACTCGACGCGTGTCTCGGCCAGCAGAGAGCGTTCTACGCCAAACACCAGCGCCTCGTTCCAGACAGGGTTGCTCGTCTGACGCTTCGTCGTTGTCTTCTTACGCTTCCGTCTGGACGCGGTGGACGCGGGCTTGCTGCTGCCGCTTCCCATGACCACAGTCACACGCACCAGCGGACCTACACACACGACGGACACCGTCGTCGACAAAACTCAACCCAACCCAACCTCACGCTAGCTTGATCTCAGCCAACAGTGTGCACAAACAACCGCAAAACATGCTTTTTAACGTCTGTTTATCAACATCAGTCTGTGTCTCTTTGAAAAAAAGTAACAAAGTATAACACAACTTTATATAGCGCATCAATGTAAAAAATATCCAACTGAGGTAAAAGCGCAATGAGAACGATGACGACGCTAATGATGATGTCGCTGCTGCTGTTGCCGCAAGCGACGACATTCAACGAACAATTAGTGCAAATGCATTCAGAGGAAGGTTCAGTAAAAATGCGTCTAAAAATTTAAATTTAACTTTTTCTGCTTCAGGTAACAATTAGTTAAAAAAATAATGATTGTACAAGCGTAATATAATGCGCCTATTCTTTTCTGCAAAACACCAAACATAGGCTACAGCTATTTATTCCTACATCACAACTTTCAGACCACAGTGAATTTACCAAGAACCGTTCACAAGGATAAAACTATAAGAATACCAACCGCGGTCTCGTGGGTTGAAAAAAGGAGGCGAGCGGAAAGTTGCAATTTTTCGACAAACACTCCAAATTTCTGACAAAATTTCGACAAACAGCTGCAAATTTCTGACAGAGGTAATTAGTGATTCTTGATATTTTAATTTTGTTTCTAAATTGCACCAAAAGAGAAGTCTTTAGTTACAAATTTTGCATTATTGCACTGAAAGTTCACGACAAAAAGAAAATTTGTCGACAGTTTTTTGACAATTTTTTGACAACGCAAATTTGAGCGGAGAGTGAAACTGCTTCTGCCCCCCTTCCTTGCCATGACACTACTGAATAACAGAATTACGTTAACTGACTTGGCATAGTTCGGCCGTCGTCGACGCTGCGAAGTCGTCTTGCTTTAATAATGGAAACCGTCAGTCGCTCGGCGCTTGGCAAATAAGCCATCGAAAACATCAGGTCTCCGAAATAGCCATTCTAGCAGTCACGAAATACAGCAATTACACATCTGTTAAAACAGTATAAGTTAATAATAATAACAACAACGATGACGACAACGAGAACAACAACGAGTCCACGACAATAACAAGAACCAGAGTAATTTGGTAAAAAGCAAAATCGCTAACTCATCGTTTGATTCGTCAGGTGGCAGCATATTGGTGATCGTATTGCTGCAATTCGTAATTACATGTTTTGGCTGCGAGTTTGAACTTCGAACCCCAGATCTCCATTTTCAGGGGCACCATCTAACACAGGGTGTCATTGGACGCCATGAGCGCACCTGCCAACTGTCATCGAACAAGGGGCCAGCATTCAGCGAATGGCACGAATGTGACAGATAAACAGCCGATAAACGACAGAAAAACAGACCATTCTATGGCGAAATGTGCATAAATAGGCAGAATAGTTTCGCCTTATAGTTGCCTAATAATAGTAAGAATTGAAAGAAATCCAGGCATAGGGCTCTCGTACGCTAGTATAGTTTTTCAGTGGATAAATTTAAAGCAACCGATTTTTCCATTTTAGACTGACAGACGCTGAAACAACAACGAAATATCACTATTTTGCGCGGGTCGCCTCGTACTCGCCTGATACAGATACTGATAGCGACTTTAACAAGTAATTTGAGAAAAGCTCACGTAACTAGCGATAGCAGCGGTCCAGCCACTTTGGCAATCAGTGTAGATATTAATGCATCTTTAAAAAGTACTTAAATTTGAGGCGTACGGAAGACACCTTGAGATCAAAACTTAGATTTTTAAAAATGTACGTTCTATGCTAAAATGTCATACGCAGGTTGTCCAGGCCTATCTCCAGCCATTTCGTCGCAATTCAGTGTTGAAGTGTGCGCTGCATCCAAAAACTGCAAAAAATTCACTAAAAACTCCTTTTTGGGGGTTCAAGGTTGTTCAAGGTCATCGATGTTGATAAATATAAAAAGCCTGTCACCAGTGCTTGTTATGTTAAGCAGCATGCCTGTACCTATCTGCAACCGTTTTCACTCTATACGAGCCAATAACGACAAAATAACGTCTTTTTAGGAGTACCCCTCTTTGACGACTTCGTTCGAGGGAACCCCCGCACCCAGGGACATGAAATTTTGTCACGAAAAACTAGAGACCTCGAGGCAGCCCACAGTGAAGATTTCGTGATTCTAGGTGTCTCCGTTTTGAAACAGTGCCAGGGTATGACGGACGGACAGACAGGCGGACAGACGCTCAGACCATGGCTAAGACGCGCGAACGAAGCATTTTGCTATCACGCGTAAAACACCGAATACCGATAACAATTTAAAATACCGACACCGACCCAGCTCTAGCGACATGCGAGCTGCAGTTTGCTAGTTCGACTAATAACCGAATGATGACGGGGACGAAATATTACGCATTGAAACCACGACGACGACGACGCCACAATCGCTGCAGTGCAATGCAGCCTAGTAATAGGCCTACCTCGGACTGTTTCTCATAAGCAGTGATGCCCTTCCAGAGCGCGACACACTCGCCAGGGGGCAGGGCGGCCAGTTGGTCGAGCGGACAGTGTACCTGACCTACACATTCATCGTGTGAGTAGCGGTCGTAGTCGAGCACGACTATCTCGAGCGTACGCCGCGCCAGCTCACACGGCGACACGTCGAACACGAACTCCTCCTCGAACTCCGGACACAGAGTGCGACGATGGACACGACTCTGCAGCTGACCGCGACGATCCGGCAGCAGACAGAGACGACAGAACGGATCCGCCGTACCGCTGAAATCACGCGCTATCAGGTCCCGAGCCTATAGATGTCATGCACAGATGCAGAGCTGATGCTGTACATGTCCTGGGGCGTCAATCACTACACATCGTTAATGAAACAAACGGGAATTATTTATACTTTACAAAGTCGTTTGAGTACTATACATACCGCACTGCTTGAGCATATAAGCGAGTACGTAGTACGATTTTTTTACCACTCCAGACAGTGAGGTATGATCGATCGCACTCAAACCACGCTTATAGATGGCATGGATTACACCGTCGTCCGTCGTTGATGCACGATTGCGGCCGAAAATTATGAAAACGGTACCAGTGCAAGTAAATGCGCCAATCAACTACTACCAACTATACTTTAAAATAGTCAACATTACGTGCTCAACTGCTATTTAACCGCTATCAGCGCAGTTATTCGGACGCAGGTAGAGCTGACCTGTATAAGACGTACGGTAAGTAGTGACTGTTCGGGGTCGTAGAGCAGAGAAAAGTTGATGCAGCCGAGATTCTCTTCCTGGATGCTGGCGAAGTCACAGCGTAGAGACGACTGCGGTCCTCTCTCGTTGCTATCACGAATGCTCGCCTACACATTCCAACCACCATCTGTCTGTCCAACTCCAAAAAGAGGTTCGACTCTACTCCCCCCACTTTCCATTAATCCAGTTAGGTGATCTCGGAAGCGCTCTAAGCTCCCCTGCCTCTGACGCAAACATAAATAAATGAAGCCTTTATTTGCCTTTCCAATAATGTTGTTTCTATAACGTGTCTGGTACAAAAAGTCCTTTCACGTGTTTCATAAGAGTGTTATTTTAGGCCTATTCATTTTTGGCCGACCGTTACGTCAGGTCATTCAAGGTCATCGATGTTGACATTTCTATGAAGCTTGTTGTCAGGCTTGTTATTATACGCAGCATGTCTGTGCCTATCTGCAACCATTTTCACCATTTAAACGAACTAATAGCGCTAAAACGACGTCTTTTCAGAGGGAGCGCCCCTTTTTCTCCCCTTCGTTCGAGGGAACTCCTTTAACGCAGCAGCACGAAATTTGGTCGCAAGATACTAAAGACTTTAGGCTATCATATGGCAAAAACCGAAGTCTCTATCTCGCCCGTTTTCCAAACGGTACCGGGTTGTGACATCATCATATATATTCGTTTAATGTAAAGTTGACAAGCGCAACTTTTAACAACGCAACCACAAGATACATAATAAATCTAAATCTAAAAAAAACATGCAAACGGAAACATCTTACAGTTTGTCCAAAAGCTATAAACAATTTTAACGAAACTTACTTTAAAAACTATCGTTACAGACAAAACAAATAAGCGGGTTTATGGCTAAAAACAATAAAAACAGTAAAAACAGACGGAGATACAGACGGAAACCAAGACGGAATTACCATAGCTATATTTACGACTCTCGCGCGTAAAAATTTCGCGTTATTGTAATTGCAAGCGGTTGCTCAGAAAATAACAGACAGCTCTAGGGGATACTTTTTTGCCGCTACTTTTTTTGCCGCACCCTGTGCATCACGGTTCACGTCATTCATCTCTGTAGGATAATTACGGCACCATCATCATTCTGTACCGATTGCATAAACAAATTAAAAGTCGACTATGCGCTGACGAATTTATTCTCAAGATCGATAGATTTTTGGTTACTTAATTGAGCAACGCTATCGGTTAGTTCACATCAAACATACTCGGTGATTTTTTACTGATTCTTTTAAAACAATCTAAGAGGGGCATCAAACTTCCACCGTACAAAACCTGGTCAGTTTATCTGAAGCTACGACGTCAACCAAATTATGGTGAAATTTCCTCATTGGGTTATAAAAATTGCCTATACTAGCAAACTTCGTTACGCGCGCCGCATGCCATCAACGCACAACCCGAAAACATAACGCGATCGCTGGTGGAGGCATAAAAACTGGGGAAAAACGCTGAAGATGTGTTTCATGCATGATTGCACGCATCAGTCTATCATCCCAATGACGTGAATCAAAGCTCAGCTTAGCTGGCGATAAGCATTCGTCATCAGCGATGGAATCAGCTGCATGGACAGTGTTAGCAGCAGAAATGAATACAAAATAACTGTTTGATAGTGGTTTGGATTCTAAGCGTTGCGACTTCTATTGAAAGGCGTAGGCTTCGCTTTATGGACAGTTTTTTAAGTTGTATAAATCTTAGGCACGTTTTTGTTTAGGTTTTTGCTTTTAACTGCGTGTTTGCTAGTTAATAGTTTGGCGTTAGTGTATTGAGTATAGTATACGTTTGTGCTCCTTTATGCGAAATAAAGTATACATTGATCTGGTAACGTAATTTGTCTGGAGCTGCGTTGCCGTAACATCCGGCTGAGGACACAGTAACATGTGCATTGTGAATGTGCACTGAATAACCCTCTTTTTTCCCCATTATAGAAAATCACATTCAGCTATCCCTTCTCCTCGATCGCCATGAACATGGCGTAATTACCATCAAATCACTGTGTGAATTATGGATGTATACAACGCACTGCGTCACACATTACGGCATTATAAATTTATAGCAATTACTTTATAACCTACTTCATTCTCTAATATCTCTCACTACAGTGACTGGAATGTTATAACTGCGTGACGATTGAAACGCGTCTCGCGTGTGTTTGTCACATGCACGTCCCACATAAAACACACTGTCTATCAGGCTCACGAAATAAGCACGTTTCATCATGGTCTAGACTCTAGAGTCTAGAGTTTAGAAAATGTGAATGCCTCGTTAGTCGTTACATTCGCATAATACCGTGACTGTGAAAGTGAAACCGGAAAAGCCAGGGGCAATGGCCCGCAACTATTAGCCAACAACAACATTCCAATTTCACGTTGTTAAACAGTGATCTCCATACCGTCACAATCTCAGCATCAAAGTTCAGCCCGCATCGTCACAGACCGCCCGTAAAGCGTCTTGTTAGGCATCACGGCACGTCGTTTCACCCGCAATAACGTGCCTGGATGTGGCGTTGTTAGACAAGCTGAGCGGGTTAATTGCGAATGTTCAACGATAACGTTGAACGCCCGGTAATGAGGATATTTAGAACCAACCATGCGCCATACTGCATTCAGTCAGTCAGTTTCAGCAGCTGCAGTCATGACGACAAATAATCGCAGACGATAATGGTAAATGAGTTAGCCAGCAAAACTAGCTAGCTTGTTCTATCTCGGTGCTCTTTTTGTCGGCGACATTTTGTTTTTGTCGTGCATGTAATTACTACTCGCCGTTTCACTTTTTGGTTTGTCGGGCGCCAGTCTCATAAATGAGTGAAAACCAAACGCTGGCCACTTTTTAACCAAATCCAAAAACGTCATTTTTCGTGGATGACGACAGACAGTAAAAAGTGAAACTTAAGTGTTTTGAGGTGACCTCACAATAGTCCCTGTAACTATTGTTTTCTTTGGCAGATTCAACTAAAATTTGGCACTTTGATTGCGAATAAATGTTGCATTGTTGAAGTATAATTTTGCCAAAATCAGATGTTGTTTGTTGGAGTTACGTAAAAGTACAATAACAGGTGCTAACTCGTGAAACGTCATATTGGTAACGGAGATATCTTGTTATCGATATTGAACAATTAATAAATCCGCTAAGAAATAATATTTTCCAACAAAATTTACTGCTCATTTTAGCAATTTATTGGGCATTAAATGTACAAAATTTCATTCAGATTCGTTCAGATTTGACATTTTCATAGTACGATATTCAGGGGTTACTTTTTTCCGACAGTGTACTATCACTACTATAACCATCAACACCACCACTACCACTACTGCACGGAGTCACAGAGGCAGATATGGTCCAAATCGTCGTATACCAGTGTCGGATCGTAGAGGCTGGTGTTGATCTTGGTGTGATCCAGTGCGTCTTGCATTGACGCTCGTCGACGTCGTCCGACCGGCACTGCAGTGCCTGTAGTCTGTGCACAGCGAGCACCGGCGATGTTTGTCCCCGCTGAGCCATACTGCACCAGTGACACTGTCTCGGTCAGCTTGTCCGGCGTCGGTGTGGCCACCACGGTCACTGCATGCGTACCACCATCCGTAGACGAGCCACCGTCTGTCGCAGTGCCACCAGCTCCTGACGTTTCATTCACGCACCGCATTCAGTAACATATCTCCAGTGTAGTTTGTATACGACATAACAGCACAGCTATACGGAAAATAACGATTAACCATGGGGTTGAAAATTTTAGCGATTAAAAATGGTTACGACACATACGAATTTAAATGTTTTGTGCAGCCTGTATGTTTTTATCATCAAAATTATCATGGCTGCTGCTACATGCATACTCGTAACTAAATGGCACTATGTTTTCCTGCGGTAAAGAACTACATAAAATAGGTGTGGTAAGCAGCATAAAATAGGGCCTAAGTATGTCGCAAATGTTCTCAGCGACATTTTCGCCAAATATTTTAAAGTTTCTTCAACATTTGGCTCAGTTATTAACAACATAAAAGGGTACCCTTTATGGCTCAGAATGTAGTACTGATATAAGATTAGTACCTATCAATAATAATAGCACTAAGTTAATAACTATTGTGTAACATTTGTTAACAATGCAGTTGTAAACAAAACATTTCCAGTACTCTATACGTGTATTATATATTGCTGAACTGTGGTTATGAATATCGACGTTAATGCCGTCATTATACCGCTAAGACTGTGATCAGTAGAGCGACGCTTTGCATTAGCGCCTCAGATCCTGCAGCAGCAGCAGCAGCAGCAGCAGCAGGACGGTAGGTGGCTGTACGACAAATCATCCCCTTCCGACGACAAAAACCCCGGCAACAAAGACCCTTAAATACGGCACAAATCATAGGGGTTTTGTCGTAAGGAATATAGTTGTCGTGCGGGATACCGGGCGGTACGGTAGGTATTAAGCGGGACGTCGGCAGCGATGCGTGCTTTGCGCATGTCTTCCGGCAGCCGTCGCACGGCATAAGCTTAGCTCACGGCGACCGACCGACGAACGATCGTCGGACAAAATGAAAAGGCAGATTCAGCCAGTCGCCTATGCAGTGTTACTACATCCAGGCTGGCTCCCATCCAGTGCCAAGTAGACGTCGGTTTGTCGGGATACGTATCCCTGTTGATCGTTGGTCGGTCGGCAGATCTCTGGGTGCGGCTTTATCGACGCCGCCGGTGTCACGTTAAATTGTCTCCCCCATGAAAAATCCACCCTGGGAGGGATAATCACGGATTTGATATGTCTCCCCTTTATTTAAAATATCGCCGGCCTCATAAAAAGTCTTCCAATTACCGCCTGGCGGGGCGAATTTTTGCCGGTAAAATGCCGGGAGACTTTTTTGGAGGGGAGGCAATCCTACAATGGGAGACCATTATAGGACCATTCTTCCTCGCCAACGCCGCCTCGAGCCAGTTCGTACATCGGTCGGTCGACTGTCATCCGGTTCATCCAGGGCCCACAGAATGACGCCACCGCACGCTAATCCTTGCTGCTGCTGCCAGGAAAATAATGACACCCATTTTCCGTGCTCAATCGCCTACGTGCAAGACAGAAGACGAGCGCGTTAACGACTCCGAAGTGTGAATGAATGTTCTGTTGAGCCAGGATTCGACACGTATGTACGACGAACTCTAGTTAGTCCGCATAGCTTTCGGAGCGACCTTATGTTTTACGGCAGTTGTTTTTTTTTATTCCAACGCGAGATCTCCGAAATGCGTCGGCCGATCGGCGTGAAATTTTGCATGACGATCAGCAGTAGGCCGAAATTTATAATACCGGTCCAAAATTTCGGGGCCCTCCCCAAAAAATTTTAGGGGCCAAAACATGCAAAATTTGGCCCGATTTCGGACGACTTCAAAGTTCGACGACGAATAACTCCGGAACGGTAAAAGATATTCAAAATCGGTTAAATAATTGATCTATCGCAATTCCTTCCGCGTTGTGCAAAAAAGTCCTGTGAACATTGGTCCACTAATTACGGAGATCTCGATGTGAAATCATACCCACCCAAATCGACTTTTTTTCGGAAGACCATATTTCGGCCCCTAAAGGATGCTGCACTTCCAAATTTTTACACGCGCTAGAGAATGACCAAGTCTTGCTAGCGCACCCCCACCGGGGACGGGGGTTCCCCTTACATTTTTTAAAAGAAAATCAAAAATTGGCTTAAAATTTAGTAAATGCGCGTCTAAAACTTTGGCGGTAGTGGGAGTAGCCCCACGAAACTTTGCCACGTAACGTGTACCTAGGTGGGTATGATAAAGCGGGGATGATAAAGCGGGTACAACTTTTAGGGGGCACCGCAGCCTCAAAATTTGGGAGAGCAAAAAACGTCCAAAATTTAGTGCGATTTAGGACAACTTTCAAGTTTGACTGCGAATATCTCTGAAACGGATAGAGATATCGACAAGATGTTAACGACGTTATCAAGCAGGATCGCTCAGGAGTTAAACATTTAGTGAACTTTGGTCTACTAACAAAAAAGTTATAAGCGCGCATGTCGACATTGCGCGTTCTGCGTATGCTAATGCATTTGAGTTCGGGCCACGTGACTTTGCTACCAGAAGAATTTCACCCGCCTGAATTTTCCCCCAATCGGACTTGGGGTGCCGGGCGGACTTACGTTGGGCTTTGTCCCAAATTTCTAGTTAACTTCGGCTATTAAAGATTTTCAAGGATTTTTACCAGAAAGATCGTTTCAAAAGCATTAGATTGAGCGTAAAATAATAGACTAATAATGCATTTATTTGTCAACGTGTATTGGCTCGCGAACTGCAAGCTATAAACGACCATCATTCTCAGGCAGCGTATCTGTGACTGGCTGCGTCTCTGCGTCTGTCCGTAGTCTGTTCGTCTGTATCGATAGCAGCTGTCCGCAGGTCAAATGTCGCTAGTTTACTTCGGACAACTGGCTTGCAAAATAGCGAGCTACGTCGCTTGCCGACTTGTTTTGTGTGGTTCTGAAACATCCTAGATAAGTACCAAGCAACGATACAAATCTTCGAAATACGTTTATCCTCTACCGGGCCGCAGCCTCAAAGTTCAACCAGTCAAACCAAACGAGTTTTCTGTGAACTTAGACACATATATGTTCCGTAACTCAGCAGAGAAGGAGGGCTGCTGTTTCGTTAACGTTTGTTTTCGGTCACTGACATAGACCACGTAGACATGATGCATTCAAAAAGCGTGCGATCCGAGAAGAATCTGCTGATATTAAGCGCAGTGTAAACAGTCAGGCATAATAGAAAAACTCAGTAAGCAAACTCGTCCATGCTTCGTGTTCGTTACAACTTAGCTCTGAATTTCGGATTAAAATGCACTAGAGTAGAATCGTAGGTCGTGATACCGCCGAACAGCTGATATCACATCACTGTGTATTTCTGATTTATTTACAAAGAATGCTTAGATGCAACTTAAGTGCATAGCATTAAGAAACGTTTAAAACTCCAAACATTGGTGCTCACTGTTCAGTAAGTTTTGCTGGACTTTACTATCATTTTTGGCAAATATAACAATTTTTCCTAAATATATCACAACATTTTTCCTGTAAAAATCTGTATTTTTTGAATGAATATCTACGTTATAATAGTACCATAAGCTACTTATGTTAGCCAACGGTTCTTCGCTAACCATTAATCTAGTGCTTTCTACTGAAGTCGTATTACGACGTACGTTCAGGTAACACTAATCTACTTCAACAATGCAATTCACTGATGGTTTTGTCGACCGACCAAATGCTGTATCAGTATACTTGAGGGCACAGTATGTGAGATTATTAACAGTTCTGTAAGCATACCGAGGCTGAAACAAAAAAGACCTTTTATTTGGCTTTTTTTGCACAAGAATAAAAGGCTACTAGAAAAAAAACACACTAAAATGCTCAGCAAATAACCAGGTGACGTCATCCCACGTGGATTAATTGAATATACATGTACCTGAGTGCAGTTTATTGGATGCAACAAATTACGATCACAGAAATAAAGTGATGTATGCACTATAGCCTACAGTGCAGTTTTGTACACGCACACTTGTAGACGCCTGTAAATGTTCTGAATAGCTCGTGCCACTGGCTTTTAATTTAAGGCGAGCGTGCACAGAGCGACAGAACTGAACTGAACTGAACTAAAATGACATAAAGTTTCAGTGCAGTTCTGTACGCGCCTTTAGGCAGAATCGTGTTCGAGATCTTCTACAGTGTGCTTAGAAACTTCCCATACCACAGTAGGCCTACTTCAACTTTAGTGATGCAGTGACTGTAATTTGACAGTAGTTTAATATTACGTAAATCGTGTCGACGATAATTTAATTGCTGATCACTTCTCAGTTTGCGTGTTTATTACGTTTTCCTGATGTACTGGTGCTAAAAAAATTCTACTAATAAAACCGTCAACGTGTAGCGCACAATAACCGCTCAATACGCATGTGCGTCGTTCGCTAAAATTAACATAGAATTTGCAAACATATTATTTAAAAACAGCAACTGTATAGTATGCGCGAACAGCAATGACGGTACTGTGGTAACAATTTTGGCCTGAAAATTCCGAGTAGTGTGGTAATAATAGCAGATCTCAGTAGTGGTCAGTCTGGGGCACATTTTGTATAGCAAACTAAAATGATACTACAAGCTCAGCTGCCAGCTAAAATGTCAGTAGGCCTAGCATGCAGACTGAGACTGAGCAGGTGACTAGCAGGGAAGACTCGTCTCCGAAATGACCTATACGAGTAGAGTGCGTCGAGCGGGACGCAAAACTCGATTCATTCACTCGTTCACTCGGTGTCGCAGACAAATAGCGCTACATTTCTTTTTACAGAAATTTATGGCTGACTATCAGTAATTCATACAAGTCATTGATATACCATAAATATAAGTTAGCATATCTTTATCGCTATGATCCAAAAAGAAAAGCATCTGTTTTTGCATCAGTTGAGACAAATACTACAAGGAGTATGTAGATGACAGAAAGCGACTGTGGAACACCTCTGAGTATGGCTACGTTCAATAAAGCTGCTGCGCGTCAAGACTGGTCGGTGTATAAGTGAGTAGTCGTCGCTGAACCTGGAGCTGTGAGACGTCATTATAGAGAGCCGTGCCGTGCGGTGCGATGGCAGATCACAAATGCAGGTCCGGTTCTAGTAATAGGCTGCTAATGATTTTTCATGCTGCGCCGGCTGCGTATACTCCAAGCATTCGCTGTGGCGTGGCGGCCGGCATATGACGTCACGAGCAGCGACACAGCGACGTGGGTGGTCGAGTGCAGCGGCGCTTTTACGCACAGACAGCTGCCTCGGAAGGCAAAATTTAGAAAGGGATAGGGGCAAATTTAATTTCCATATTCAACAACTGCGGTCAAAGCACTCGAGACAACAACGTTTTGTGGTGTTGTCTATTTACTCAATTTTACCCAACCGAACCACTAACCACCTGCTATCTTCAGACCGTGAGGAACGGTGCTAATTTCTGCTAAAATGTTTTAAACATTATTGCAAATGTTTTGGGCGCGGTTGTACGTAGGCTAAAAACAACGCAGAACACTTGATTTGCAAAACTTTTTGAAAAAGCACTTTTCTTCTTACACATATGCGTGGCTTTATATCTCAAAAACAAATGTTCCGTAGTTTAATTTGCAAAAGTTCGGAAGTCAGGAGAAAAGATTGAGTTACAATCTGAACAAAAATGCAATCTGCAAAAATCTTCAGAAACTTACGAAATTCAAACGATTTATAAGCCCTTTTAATTCACTTCTGGTAATAAAATCCCTCATAAAATATTTGATCACTGAACCGACTTTCTAACAAAATGTCCCATCGAAAGTACGTAAGAGTGCACATAGAAGGGGCAGCAAAAAAGAAAAGGCTGGTGAACAACAAACAAAAGAACAATTTAATTTCTTGTACCTATGAACGTAGACGACCTTATCGCAAGTAATGAGACGGCATCCTACGCAACTAGGGACGGTACGTGTATAAATCGGCCAGTGGCGAGACCTGTCGTACTGGTACGTGTAACTCTGCGGCAGCCTTACGCTGTGGTCAGCGAGCAGGTGTTTGCATGTGAGCATTGCACTAACCGCCGTGCAGCAAAATAATTGCAGTCGACTGCACAGCCTCAGCACGCTTGAACCGCAACAATAATATCACTTCCGTTCTTCGTAATCAATTAATACTCGACCGCCGCAACTAAATGTTGCAGCCAGCCACCGGCAATAAGCGGATGATGGGCCTCTACGATCGATCGATCATTCAAGTGCTCAGTTTTGACCGACCGACGCAACATGACTGCGTAATCAATCAACTGTGAAATTTTCGATCGAGTTGACCGATCGCTCAACGCCGCCGCCAAGTGTGACCTTACGGATTACCACAAAGCCAGCATCAACACTCTATTAACTCGTTGTCGGCGAATGGACAGTCGCATGCGTCTATTCTTTTTACTTTGTATCGAATACAACAACAATGCGATAGAATATAACGTTCTTTTTTTCTCTCTCTCTTCCATCATTAAGAAAATGATAATGAAGCTTCTACATTTGAGAACATATTACCTATAACAACTACGACAAATACAGTGACTATACATATCTACATAAAACACTGTCTTTGAATTGTACATACAGTCCACTACGTTAGTGACCACAGCGCACGACAAAGCCCCACGGACATAGCTATAGAATACTCGTAAAGACGACTCCCGCTAATGAGACGTCGTGTTGAATCGCCCAATCAACGTCCGTCGGAAGATGTCGACCAGCCACAGGCAGCAGAACGGAGACGAAATCGGGACGTAAAATGCGCAGCACGTATGTCAACGTAACGGGTTTAGGTTGTTGGGTGTCAGTGTCCCATTATAGAATCGCCCACCCCTCAGAAAAGTTTCCCCCTGGCTGACAATTTACCGGCAAAAATTCGCCCCGTCCGGAGGCCGCCCGACCGGGACGGATTTCTACCGGTAAATTGTCGGCCGCTGAGACTTTTCTGCGGGGACAATCCTATAATGGGAAGACTTTTTATGGGGCCGGCGATATTGCTTGATGCAATGTTTACATTTTCAATATTAAACTATAAAAGTGCAGTTTTTCAGTAATTACTGATTGGATTGAGCAGTTATTCATTGTTTACCTGATAGCACTTGACTATGTGCAACTTGTGTAAGACACGATGACATCTGTGAGCGAGAATGATAACACGAGTACTCCGGATGGGGATGGGCCGTCGGCCACACAGTGGTGTATATC
>Ga0209367_1007808_pt1 | contig 14705 bp, 6 predicted proteins | sample WorMetLIZISLAND2_FD_187412 | JGI IMG/M metagenome (GOLD analysis project Ga0209367, IMG submission 187412) | Marine gutless worms symbiont microbial communities from Max Planck institute for Marine Microbiology, Germany - Olavius geniculatus... ... | reverse complement strand
ATTAGTTTTACTACTAAAACCATGAGAACACCGTTTATTCACAATTCTGTCTGTCTCTCTGTCTGTCTGTCCGTCTGTCTGTCACACGGGTGGATCAGTCAAAAACGGTGCAAGCTAGGATCACCGAATCTTTGCTGTCGGGTGTCTGGAAGACTTTAGTTTCAGGAACTGTAAAGCTTTTCTATAAATTCGAAGGGGGTCACCGCGAACGAGAGGGTTAAATGAGAGGGGGTGGGCAAAATTAACGATTTTTGGCCTATAAGTCGCTGTATCTCAGTAACGGTGAAAGATAGGGCCTATAGTTACTGTTAATCACTAATAGGAAGTCGTACACTGGCTCTCGATTGGCGCCGAATTCAATGACCTTGAATGAACTTGAACGCCAAAATAGGGGGTTTAATGGATTTTTGGCGATTTTGGGCTGCGACACAAATATATCATTCACAAGGTGGCGCCACGCTACTATCGTTATGCGGTCAAGATAGAATAGAGAATTTAGTATTTGTATATTAACTTAGCGTGAACCGAACCTGCTATCGGCTTTCGCGCGTCTCGTGAGCATTAACTCAAATTTCTTGTTTTGATAAGTATGCACAAAACATAACTTTTCTAAATTAGTGTTCACTGGTAAACCGGGCGAATGTTGCATATATGCGGAGCTGACTGTTTATTCATATTGATGTAGTTTGCCAAATTGAATGTTATCTGTATTTGTAGCACCGTCAGTGTCATAGCGTTAGTGTCATAGCGTAGATAACGACTGATCGCCTTTACTCAGTGGCTGTTAGCGGACTACGTGTTTCAGCGCCATTACGTACGATATCACATGTTTCACGTTTAAGCGATAAACCGTAGTCTTTTAATGCTGTTTATTTTTACTGCCGGCACAAGGGCTGCTAGTTTGCAAGTTTAAACTTTGAAAGTAAAAACGAATATTTCACGGTACAAAAACACAAACAGATCTTTACTAACGACACGTTGTGGCAGCAATACTGGAACATTTTGTAATAGTAAACGACGGTTGCATTAGTGTGAAGTACAACATAGCAAAATTAACGGTAGGCCTAATTGAACAGAAAATATTCGCCACTTCTCACCATTCACAACTACGTAACCTTAAATAAGCATTGGTGTGAACATTGTTAGCAGCGTCGTAGCACAACCAACGCAGAAAATAGTAGTTTTTTTTTATTTTTGTCAAACCTTTCTTTTTTTAACAAAATCTCGAAATTTTTAGATTCTATATTTTTGAGCGTTGTTGAGTCTGTATTTAATGAATTTATATAAAGCATTCATTTCAACATCGATTGTTTATTTACTCAAAATGTGCTTTTGCAAATTGAAACTAATAATTACAACTTGTAATACTTTGTATGACAGTCCTATTAAACTTTAAAATGCATAAGCTTATACGAGGTTACACTGCGTCTCAAAAAAGCGGACATCCGATACATTTTCAGATAATTTTAGCAATTTTTACGAAATTTCAAGTCATTAAACGTTACAACATTAACAAATTGTTAATTCGCGACGCCATAATCACAGTTTGCAATAAATGTTCAAACTGCTTGTTATTCACTTAGACACGAGAGGGGAAACGTCTTCTCCATTTCTAGGAGCTTACCCCTTGATAGTTGATTGCTGCATTTTGTGCCAATTTTATATTTTATATATGTAAAAAATTACCAGTTTAAAACTGTGTGTAAGGACGATGTGAAGATATCAGTCCTCTAAAACAGCAAAAATCATTTGGGTAATTTTAGATGGGATTATGCATATGGCGTCCTTACAAGCTGACTTTAGTTGGTGATTACTAACGTAGTCTAAAGCCTTCTTCATTTGATGTTATTTGTCGTATTAAGCCTAGTTGCCCAATGGTTATCGATTTGGCCGAACTGCCCAAAATGTGCACCGTAAAACAACAGATAGGCCTAAGCGTATAATATAAGCTTAACTAATGTAAAATCTGCGTAATGATGATATGGTGATATGTATAGCTGCTTTCACTTTCTACCAAAATACTATAAGCTTGCTGCATCGGATGGTCATTGCCATAATAGGCTACTCAGGCGTAAATTTAGTCCACTAACAGCGAATGTAGGGCCAAGACGACAGCCGGATCATTCATGCATGCAGTTAGGGCCTATAAATGGCAAGCACACGGATAAGTTCATGTTCTTATTAGACATCAACAAATTTCGGTGCCATGGCAACGTTGCTCGGTCGGGGTAAAATGCGATTGGCAGCATTCGATGGCACATCCCGAAAACTACGCTATAGGTAGATATCTCTCACACAAGCCGAGTTATAGCCAATTTTGTTCCAAATTTCGTTGCCATGGCAACGGGGGTCAATCGTGGTAAATATAAATGCCACCGTTAATTAAGCCGTCCTCGAAAACCATACCCTAGAATCAAAAATTACGACTATACCTTGCACACAACGGAAGTTATGACAGTTTAAAGAATTTTTGAATATTCCCCATAGGCGCCATTGTAATTTCTTCGAATTTTTCAAATAAATAAATAATAAATAAAATTTTTATTTTCCAACATTTAAAAAGCACTTCATTGCGCAGAACCGCGTCATTTGACGCATTAAGCGTAAAAAATCGGTCTAACGGACTCGTCTGTAGGCTGTAGGGCAAAATTAAGCCCAAACTTTTTAGGTGGTAGGCGTCCATGACTTAATCACGCCATTCAAATTTGGTGACGATCAGTTCCGGAGTTTTTGGTTGGGTAAGGGTCAAACTTTGCATTTTCCCATAGACTTTGAAGGTCGTCCTTACAACACTCACACTATCGTGTGAGGTGTGATGAAAGCAATAAAACAGTCCAGTCTCACAGTGCACAAATCTTGTTATGGTACGAAAGCAAAAACAGGTTATTTTACACTATATAGCAGCATGAGGTTAAAAAATTATTGCCAAACCTGATGACAATTTGTAATATAAAACCGAACGTATGTCGATTTTGTACGGTGATGCAAGTTTGTTCCACGGAAAAAAAATATTCCGTACATTGACACAAAATACAAGTCCGAGCGGTGATGGACAACAGTTTAGTACGCCAAAGTCAAAATTTCTAACATTTTCTCTCCTTGTTCATACAGCAGCTCACACTCACCTCTACGCGAAATATAAGACGTATGTAAAGAAAAATAATATTTATAATGTATGTAATAATCGTTAACTAGCTTTATTGTTGTGCAGCTGAAAATCTTGTAAAACGGTCTAAACAGCAACCAACTTTCGTTTCTACATGTACTGTGTCACACTGTAGGTCTATCATGTACTGGTAGCCTGTTGTAGGCGGCATTAACGCGTATAATCTGACTGAGAAGACCTAATAAGTCAGTCGCATCGAAGAGACGAAGACCCTGCATTAACTCAATTCTGCGCTGCCAACACGAAACACTGGGAGTTTTCTAATGTACGACGTCGACAGTGGCGGTGCGAACTCTGATGCAGGCGATGGCCTGTAAGACGAAAAAGTCGGCGAACTCGCAGAATGTGAGAATCGTGCTTCCGAGTATGAGACCGAGCGCTCCGCCGATGTCACACAGCAGAGCAAGCCACGAATACGCCGCCTGAGCCTCGACATGCGTGTACATCAGTTCCGAGTAGAATATCTGCTAGCACAGCCAGACACATGCGTACGGCTTTCGTATTCGTCGTTAGGCACAGTCTTCATAAAAAAATAATGAAATAACAGCAAACTGTCTTAACTAAAAACTACTTATTTTATGTTATTACTGTATTGTAATCATAAATCATTTTGTCAACTGTCCGCTATGCGTTAGCAGGCCATAGTCCATACTGGCAAATGTCCGACACCCGGAGGTCTGACACTGCGATGTCTACCTCCTTACTGGTAATGGTGGTGCTCTTTTTCCGTAATTTTTTTTAAAATTTTAAACCTAAAACTGAAACATTGGTGTTCCAGTTTTTTTTTATACCTTTTACTGCTCACATTACACTGTTAGAATATCGTACAGTTCAACAAATACGATACAAGAGTGTCGTTATAAAAAGTCGCGTACGAAATGACATACTGTGGCACTTTACACTTGCCAGTAAGATGCATGATAAAAACGTTTACAGTTTTTGGTTTACTGCAAAAAGTTAATGGGTTGAATTTTAAATTTTTTATTTGGAGGGGTCCCCTTTCGCGTTTTTGGTAGGCCTATTTAACCACTGGTTAAAGTCAATCAAGGGGTAAAAGCACTATATCCGCTAAATAACAAACCTCGACCAGACAATAGTCGTTGATGATATCGTTAACTGTGGCTTGTATATTCAAGTAGCGCTTCATATAACTAGCGGCCGAAATTGCCAGCTTCGATTGACTGATAGTTTCCTGGTACATCAAACGACGGCATCGTCTTGGACAGTTACATTTGCTGGCCTCGTTGTTTTTCACGTAGTTTAGCATTGACCCTTGAACACACTGGTAGTAACTTTTTGGATCACACACCGGCGCTTCACCTGTTCAATATTAGAAAACGTACAATGAAAAACGTGACTTGTAGGTTAAGAAAACTCTGTCAGCGTAGCAGTAAACTACCAATCATTCACTGACGGTGTACCTTTAATTGTGACATTTGACATGTCTTTAGATTCTGCTTTTAACACGCCTACCTGTCTTTTACTATACTATATAACAACAATATCAGCAGCAGCAACAACTACGTTGTGTCTCAAAAATCTTTCCAGTGTCATGTATTCATAACTTGTGAACTACAAATTATTCTATCACGCACTGAGTGAAGCAACTGCAAACAAACCATTAGAATGACCATACACGGTGTTTAAAAAAAGCCAGTTTTTACGCGCGAAAGCAGAATGCTTCGCGCGTCTTTGCCATCGTCTGGGCGTCTGTCTGTCTGTCTGTCTGTCTGTCTGTCCGTCTGTCCGTCTGTCTGTCTGTCTGTCACACTCGTGATCTGTATCAAAACGGTGCAAGCTAGGATCACGAAATCTTCACTGTGGGCTGCCCCAAGGTCTCTAGTTTATCGCGACAAAATTTCGTGCCACTGGGTGCAGAGGTTCCCCTCGAACGAGGGCGTCAAAGAGGGGTACCCCCCTAAAAAGGCGTCATTTTGCCGTTATTGGCTCGAATAATGTGAAAACGGTTGCAGATAGGTACATACATGCTGCTCATAACAAGCACTGGTGACAGGCTTTTTGGATTTATCAACATCGATGACCTTGAACGACCCTGAACCCCTCAAAAAGAGGTTTTTAGTGAATTTTTCGCAATTTTTGGATGCAGCGCACATTTCAACATTGAATTGCGACGAAATGGCTGGAGGTAGACCAAGAAAAACTGCACATGAAATTTTCAGCATTCAACGTAGATTTTAGCAGTTCAAGTTTCGACCCCCTAGGTTCAAGGAGGCCGGTGCAGGCGGGCGTTAAAGACAGCTACCCCCCCTAAAAAGTGGTTATTTTACTGCAATTATATCGTGTAGCGTAAACACGGTTGCAGATAGGCACAGACATGCTGCTTATCATAACAAGCACTGGTGACAGGCTTTTAAAATTTATTAACATCGATGACTTTGAGTGACCTTGAACCTTCCCAAAAGGGGTTTATAGTGAATTTTTTGCTCAATTTTGCGCTGCGTCACGCATTTCAAGAGTGAATTGCGCTAAAATGGCTGAAGATAGACCAAGACAACCTGCGTATGAAATTTTCAGCATGGAATGTAGATTTTAGTAGTCCAAGTCCGGACGCTCTAGATTCAAGCAGGCCTGCTCACGTGGGTGTCAACGAGAGGTACCCCTGTAAAAAGTGGTTATTTATACTATGTTGGCTTGTCTAGCGTGTAGGCCTAAATGGTTGCAAATAGGCACAGCCATGCTGCTTATCATAACAAGCACTGATGAGGAGCTTCTTACGAATGTCAACATCGATAATCTTGAATGACCTTGAACCCTAAAAATATTGATTTAACGTGATTTTTTGGCGATTTTTGGCTGCAAAAGAGTGAATTACGACGAAATGGATGGAGATAGACTAAGATTACCTGCGAACAGGAACTGCTATAGGCTTTCGCGCGTCTCGTGAGCTTTGCTGAAATTACTTGTCTATTCTTTCATAATTCACTAAGTCAGCGTCTGGTAGCGTTCGCTATCTGGCCAGTCAGAGTCGACAAGCTGGCCAGTCAACGGCCGCCAGTGGGCTAGTCAGCGTCAATTCGCTGGTCAGTCAGCGTCCGCCAGCTGGTCAGTCAGAGTTGGCCTTCTGGTCAGTCAGATTCCGCTAGCTGGCCAATTGACGGCCGGCAGCAGGCCAGTCAACGTCGATTAGCTGGTCAGTCAACGTCCGCCAGCTGCCCACTTAGCGTCCCTCAGCTAACCAGCCAGAGTCGTCCAACTGGCACGTTAACGGTCGCCAGTTAGCCACTCAGCGTCGATCAGCTGGCCACTCAACTGCCATTAACTGGCCAGTCAGCGATCGCCATCTGGTCAGTCAAAGTTGACCAGTTTTCCAGCCAACGCCCGCCATCTGGCTAGTCAGCATCTTTCAGCTGGTCAGTGAACGTCCACCAGCTGGCCAGTCAACGGCAGCCAGCTGGCCAGTCGGCATCGACCAGCTAGTCAGTCAGCGTCCGCCAGCTGGTCAGTCAAGAGTCGACCAGTTAACTACTCAAAGGCCAGCAGCTGGCCTGTCAGCGTCACGAAGCTGGTCAATGAGTCGACCAGTTGGCCAGTCAATGGCCGCCAGTGGACAGCAGGCCAGTCAACGGCCGCCAGCTGTCCAATCAGCATCCCACAGCTGGTCAGTGAGTCAATCAGTTGGTCAGTAAACGGTCGTTAGTTAATCAGTCAACGTTCGCCAGCTGATCCGTCAGAGTCGGCCAGCTGGCCACTCAACTTCGGCCAACTGGTCAGTCTGAGTCGATCAACTGTCCAGTCAACGGGCGGCAGCTGGCCAGTCACCGTCAACCAGCTGGCCAGTCAACCTTTGTCATCTGGCCAGTCAGCGTCGACTAGCTAGTTAGTCAGCGTTTCCCAGCTGGTCACTCAGAGTCGACCACCTAACCAGTCAGTGTCCGACAGCTGGTTAGTCAGAGATGACTCACTAGTCAGCCAGAGTCGGCCAACTGGCCAACTAACGGCCGCCGACTAGCCAGTCAGCGTCCCCAGTCAGTGAGAGTCGACCAGCTGGCCAGTAAACGCCCGACAGCTCGTCAGTCAGCGTCCGAAAAACAGTGGGTCAGAATCGACCAGCTGACCAGTTAACGGCCGTTAGCTGGTCAGTCAGAGTCGACCAGCTGGTCAACAGTGGTCAGTAGCGTACGCCAGCTAACCAATCACAGTTAGCCAGCTAACCATCAAAGTCCGCCAGCTGGCCAGTCAGCGACCGCCAGCTTGTCACTCTGAGTTGACCACGTAACCAGTCAACAACCACCAGCTGGCCAGACGGCGTCCGACAGCTGGTCAGTCAAAGACGATCAGCTGGCCAGTCAACGGCCGCTAGCTGGCCAGTCAGTGTCCGCCATCTGGTCAGTCAAAGTAGACAGCAAGCCAGTCAACGGCCGCCATCTGGACAGTCAGCCGTCAGCGTCGACTAGCTGGTCAGTGAACGTCCGCCAGCTGGCCACTTAGCGTCTTCCAGCTAACCAATCCGAGTCGTCCAACTGGCGAGTTAACGGCGTCGAGTAGCTGGCCACTAAACGACCACCAGCTAACTAGTCAGCGTTCGCCATCTGGTTAGTCATAGTCGACCAATTGGCCAGCCAACGCGGGCCAGCTGGCCAGTCAACGTCCGGCAGCTGGTCTGTGAGCGTCCGCCAGCTGGTGGGTCAGAATCGACCAGCTGGCCAGTTAACCGTTGTCATCTGGCCAGTCAGCGTCGACTAGCTGGTTAGTCAGCGTTTCCCAGCTGGTCAGTCAGAGTTGGCCAACTGGTCAGTAAGCGTTCGATACTGGTCAGTCAAAGTCGGCCAGCTCGCCAGTCAGCGGCCGCCAGCTGACTAGTCGCATCTCCCAGCTGGTCACTCAGAGTCGACCACCTAACCAGTCAACGGCTACCAGCTGGCCAGTCAGTGTCCGCCATCTGGTCAGTCAAAGTACACAGTAAGCCAGTCAACGGCCGCCATCTGGACAGTCAGCGTTTCCCAGCTGGTCAGTCAGAGTTGGCCTACTAGTCAGCCACAGTCGGCCAGCTGGCCAGTGAACGTCCGCCAGCTGCCCACTTTGCGTCTTTCAGCTAACCAATCGGAGTCGTTCAACTGGCGAGTTAACGGCCGCCAGTTAGCCTCTCATCGTTGAGTAGCTGGCCACTAAACGGCCACCAGCTGGCCAGTCAGCGTTCGCCATCTGGCCTTCAAAGTCGACCAGTTGGCCAGCCCACGCGGGCCAGCTGGCTAGTCAGCGTCTTCCAGCTGGTCAATGAACGTCGACCAACTGGCCAGTCAACAACCGCCAAGTGGCCAGTTAGCATCGACCATCAGTTAGCGTCTGCCAGGCAGTCAGAGTCGATCAACTGTCCAGTCAACGGCCGTTAGTTAATCAGTCAATGTTCGCCAGCTGATCCGTCAGAGTCGGCCAGCTGGCCACTAAACGTCCGCTAGCTGGTTGATCAGCGTCCGCCAGCTTGTGGGTCAAAATCGACCAGCTGGACAGTCAGCGTCTGCCAGCTGGTCAGTCTGAGTCGATCAGCTGTCCAATCAACGGCCGCCAGCTGGCCAGTCAACCGTTGTCATCTGGCCAGTCAGCGTCGACCAACTGGTCAGTAAGCGTTGGCCTACTGGTCAGTCAAATTCGGCCCGCTCGCCAGTCAACGGCCGCCAGCTGTCTAGTCACGTCTCCCAGCTAGTCAATAAACGTCGGCTAGCTAGCCATTTAGCGTCCGCCAACTGGTCACTCAGAGTCGACCACTTAATCAGTCAACGGCCACCAGCTGGTCACTTAGCATCCGCCATCTGGTCCGTCAAAGTCGACCAGCTGACCAGCAGACGCCTGCCAGCTAGCCAGTCAGCGTCGACCAGCTAAGCAGTCAGCGTCCGACAACTGGTCAATCAGAGATGGCTCACTAGTCAGCCAGAGTGGGCCAACTGGCCAACTAACGGCCGCCGACTAGCCAGTTAGCGTCCCCAGTCAGTGAGAGTCGACCAGCTGTCCATTCAAGGGCCGCCATCTGGCCTGTCAACGTCGACTAGCTGGTCAGTCAGCGTCCGACAGCTGGCCAGTCAGCGTTCGCCATCTGGTGAGTCAAAATCGACCAGTTGGCCAGCCAATGCCCGTTAGCTGGCGAGTCAGCGTCTTCCAGCTGGTCAGTGAACGTCGACCAACTGGCTAGTCAACAACCGCCAGTTGGCCAGTCAGCGTTTCCCAGCTGGTCACTGAGTCGATCAGTTGGCCAGTCAACGGCCATCAGCTGGTCAGTCAGCGTCCGCCAGCTGATCAGTTAGAGTTGGCTAGCTGGCCAGTCAACAACCGCCAGCTGGCTAGTGAGCGTCCCCCAGCTGGTCAGTCTGAGTCTACCGGCTGGCCAATGAACTTTTGCCAGCTGGCCACTTAGCGTCCCTCAGCTATCCAGTCAAAGTTGTCCAACTGGCAAGTTAATGGCCGCCAGTTAGCCACTCAGCGTCGACCATCCAACGCCCGTCAGCTGGCCAGCCAGCATCGACCAGCTAGTCAGTTAGCGTCCGCCAGATAATGAATCAGCGTCGACCAGGTGGTCAGTTAGCGTCCCCCACCTGGTCAGTCAGAGTTGGCTAGCTAGCCAGTCAACGGCCGACAGCTGGCCAGTCAGCGTTCCCCAGCTGGTCAATCAGAGTCGATCAGTTGCTACCCTTTTCCGATGGTGAATAACCTGGTTCATTGATGACAAATTCTTGAAGTTTTACAGTTGCAGCCACAAAAAAGCGCAAAGCAATCGCTTTTACGTGTCTTTTGGGAATGTTGGACTGTCACATGTTCCAGCAAGACAGTGCACCAGTACACCGAGCTTGAGACACGGTTGAGTTTTTGGATCGCGGGACACCTGATTCTATGTCGCCATGATGCTTAGTGCTACACAATGAAAATTTTACTAGTTAACCAAATTAAGTTCACCATCGAAACAGGGTAGCAAATGACAGCACCAGTTGAGACTAGCAAGCTTGTATCCGTAACACATTATTACGTTAGCGTTACGTCACGACTAACAAGAAATATTCAATCAATTGCCATATTCTGTTGAAATATTTTAAATTAACTATTTCTTCAGGTACAACTGGTAAAAATGTCATGCAAATTGATCATAATTTGAGTGAATTATAAAAAAGAAAAAAGGGTTCTTTTTATGAAACACCGTGTACTTACTGCACACAAGACAATGATCAGATTTTACGAGGTAATGTAGCGACGCGTTTGAAGTTTGGCGAAATCATTAATGTCAGCTTTGTTGCAAATTGTCCACAGAGTTTGCCGGCAAAAGCTTTTTTTAAATCGATCAATATTCGGCAAAGATATGCGCTAAGACAGAGTGGGAAGGTTTTACAAACACAGTGTGTGCTACTGTCATTAGCGCTATCGTCATCACATCGCTACCACAGTCAAAGCAATCGTCGCCGCTAGGGACAACTTGCGATGATTTTGCCAGAGCAGTTGTTAACGTGACATTAATTTTCAATGTGTTTTAATATTTTGGGCCATTTTTGGCGTCGAAAAATTTCTTACAATATTCGTTGCTTATGTTCCTTAACTTTTTCTTGCCAAATTTTCGCCTACGTGTACTGTTACTGTTACTTTACTAGTTCATCAGTAATTTTAAGTTGCATTTAGTGGACTTAATCAGACATGGCGGCATGAAACATTAGAAAAAAACGTGCATAGTTGTTTGCAATTATCGCTTTTATAACATCAATGACAAAACACTATCGCCCTGAATAAGCTTATCTAAGTCAAACTCAGAAAGATATTTAATGCCTTATAAAGGCACATTGGTTATGGAATTTTAGTGATGTCACAAATATTCTACACAGAAAGCAATTCTTAGGATGGGACGGTTTTAGCAAATATAGTCCACTCTGAATGCACTTGAAACACAGACTGGATGTCTCGTTCATCTGTATTGTCACCTGGCATGTGCAGATCTTTGCAGTTGCAGTTGTCGATGACGTAGTATGCCTGGCACTCGGCTAAGCATTTCGACTGCACGTATTCTTCTGATGACTCGCAATCTCCGTACGGGCTCGGCAACTCCTTCATCTTCATCACAATGCATAACAACTACTAATCACTCGACTGATGTTCACGTTTGCAAACTCGTGCCGGTCGCTTCTCATGCGACGAGCATCTGATGTGTCATCGCAATTACTGTGTTATAATTCACAATTTCTCAACATACGCAATACAAATAAAATTTCAGCTTTCACAGTCTACGTTTCATTGAAATACAACAAAATTTTAATTAACTTTTATTATAACACTAAGCGCTTAAAACGTTTGGCAGTCTCGCCCACTAGAGGAGTTTGAGTAACAACCGGGAAACGGTAGGGTAGACTGCGTACAATGAAAGAAATGAACAAAATGCAAAAAAGAAAGAAAAAAACAGTAAAAAAAGAAAAGGGAAAAGTGCAAAAACGGAAGAAACCTGGGAGAGCCTTTTTCAATCAAAACAAATTTTTGCATACGGCCCTGCTCTGCTACAGCGAAACTTAATTTGGCACAAAAATGATTGTGCAACTCTATTTCTCGAAAGTGACTAATTTCTGCAAAGAAAAAGTATGTGTTGCAAATACTAAAGTTGTGTACAAGTTTTTTCAGTCACACTTTTCTCAACGCAATGAAACATATGTAATAAGTGTCCTATTTCACGGAGGCTTAGCTTACATATTTCGCAGTGACAGCGATCTGTGTTGAAAAGCCGGGGGAGACTTTGAATGCGCGCTCGATCATCAAAGGTTCTTCCCTGGGATGGTGAAGCAAGATCTGCACACGTAAATAATTCGCAAATAATTCGCAGTTTTACAGTTTTAATAATATTGCTAACTTTACAAAAAAAACAAAGACACGACATTTTATTTGTATCTTGTATTACAAGCCTTGAGACTTTAAACATTCTCCTAGAACGTATCAGCATAATAAACGGACAGACAGTAGATGCAACTCTCGCCTAATTAAACAAGAGGGTGCGGCCGTAGGGGGCCGCCAGCTATGGGGCCGTCCTTGCAATATCTTTACTATGGGAATTTCGTTTTCCGTACAAGTTAAGGCTTACGTACCTAAAACGATACATAAAAAGAAGTAGACACAAGACAGACGGACAAACGAACAGGATCGATACATGATGAGCCTCCTTCCAGGAAGGACGGCCCCATAAAAATCGCTCAGTGATAGCGCTAACTGCGAGCACATTCTATACAATTTCTGAAAAGTTAAAATATTTAGATTCTAACCAATTAAAATGCGTGTTTAAGAGATTACATGTAGGTACATTTACATGCCTCAGGAAAACTCACACGAAATCCTGCAGCTGCTGAACTGGCATAGAAGTAATCATCTTGATTAACTTTTAATGCCATTGTAAAACCAGCGGTTGAGCCAGGCTCTCGAGTTGTGAGGCTCCGGTTACCTAAACGGAATCTTATAATAAAGTTTTAAAAATAGCAGCCTCCTTATTCACACATAATGTAAAGTATCAGGGCCGGATTTAGGGGGGAGGGCGGGGGCCCCGGGCCCCAGGCCTCCCACCAACAAGGGATCTCCCACCAAACCCCTCAATTTTTAAAACCCTGTAATTCGATAGCCAATCCCTTCCTGAAATCCCAAATACGCCACTGGGCCCAGGCCTCCCACCAGGGGCCCCAGGCCTCCCACCAGCTTAATCCGGCCCTGCAAAGTATCACTGTATTATATCATCCGTTTTGTTGCAATATGTGATTTATTATCTAGTAAAGTTACAAAGTAAAAAACTTACATAAATACTGATATATAACATGTACCATGACACATCTACAAGTTGGGCCAAAAACTGGCACCATTTTGTATGACTGATAACTTCATCAAATATTAAGTAATTTCCAAAAATTTTTCATTGGCAAAATTTTAAAAAATGTAATAACACTTTAAAAGTTGTAAAAACACTATTATTATAGCTCCCGCCACACCTCAAGTGTGTCACTACACTACCTCATGTCTCTTAAAAAGCACCAAGACGAATCGTTCTGCCTTTAAGGCCAAAAACTGTTTTTTAAATAACTTACTTGTACATTTTTGTTTGCCTGTGTTTAGTGACATCATCACTGATGTCATTAGCATTTGGTCGGTATTTTTGGAAAGTAATACATGTATATCTGTGTAAAAAAATTATGTGACTACTAAAAGTGGTGCAAACTGTCGCAGCGTTTTTTTTTTGATCGCGCCATTGGTTACTGGCGTCGCTGGCATGAGTGCGTCCTTCAGCAGCAAGGCGAGCATATTGAAGATTTGATGAAAATACCACATGATGCGACGGTTACTTTAAAGAATAATTGAGAGACTAAACATGTTTTTCCTGTTGTAATTTTTTTAAAATGTATTATTACAGAAGTCATCTTGTTTTCAATTGTTGCTTTTATGACGGTGACGTTTCACACGGTAGTGTAGCGACACACTCGAAGCATGGTGAGATGTACAAATTTACAATTTACAATTTTTGTGACTTAAACACTAAAATAATTTTGGAAATCGATTATTATTTTGATGAAGTTATTAGGCGTACAAAAATGATGTTAATTTTTTATCCACTTTGTATACATAGACAATATTATTAGTCCGCCCTGAAACGATAGTTTTCGGGAGGACTTAAGTTTTACCCCTGATGTTTTATTTTTTTATTTCAATCATAGGATCGCCAAGATGCGTCGGCCGATATGCGCGAAATTTTGCACGGTGGTCAGTACTAGGCCAAAGTTTATAATGCCAGTCCAAAATTTTGAGGGGGCCCTCTCCAAAAAAATTTTAAGGGCCAAAAAATGCAAAATTTGGCCCGATATCGGACGACTTCGAAGTTTGGCGGCGAATATCTTCGGAACGGATGAAGATATTCAAAATCGGACTAGGAGGTTTTGTACCGCGATTCCTCTCGCGTTGGGTGATGAAAGTTCGGTGAACATTGGTCCACTAATCACGGAGATCAAGCGGTGAAATCGTACCCACCCAAATCGACTTTTCGAAAAACCATATTTCGGCCCCTAGGGGGTGCTGCGCCCTCAAAGTTTTACACGTGCCATAGAATAACCAAGTCTTGCTAGCGCTTTCCCTACCGGGGACCTGGGCCCCCTTACAATTTTTTTCAAAGGGGTCCAAAATTGGCCTTAATTGTAGCGAATTAGCCACTATAATTTTAAAGCCGAATGGAGCAGCCTAACTAAACTTCGCCACGTGATGTAGTGCTAAATGGGGCTGATAACGTGTGTACAGATTTTTTTTTTGGGGGGGGGGCACCGCCCCTTTAAAATTTGGGATAGCGAAAAACGTCCAAAATTTGGCGCGATTTAGGACAACTTTCAACTTTGAGCGCGAATATCTCTGGAACGGATTTAGATATCGACAAGTGGTAAACGGCGTTATCAACTACCATCCCTCCCGCATTGAATAAAAAATTTTTGGTAAACTTTGGTCCACTAACGACAACGTTTAGTTAGCTAATGTCTACCTACTCTATGTCGACACTGCGCGTTCTTGGTATGCTAATGCGTTGGAGTTCGCGCCACGTGACTTTGCT
>Ga0209367_1007806_pt1 | contig 14709 bp, 6 predicted proteins | sample WorMetLIZISLAND2_FD_187412 | JGI IMG/M metagenome (GOLD analysis project Ga0209367, IMG submission 187412) | Marine gutless worms symbiont microbial communities from Max Planck institute for Marine Microbiology, Germany - Olavius geniculatus... ... | reverse complement strand
GTAAAGGTGACATCGTGGTTGTAGATATAAAACAGCACAAATCACAATTTAAAAATTCAAACATCACCATTACACAATGTCAGAAGAACTTTGCTGACCTCCCCCCCCCTCTAAATGACGCCCCTGATCGTATCGTATCGTATCCACTGTCCACGCCATTTGCTCGGGAACGGGTTAAAAGAAAATTATGCCCCTGGTTACTGGAATACTGTTATAGTACTGTATAAGCCGTATTTTGCGGCTCAAGCCGGCTACCGAGCCGCAAAAGTTTGAGCCAGCGACTGCCGTCTAGCCAAAAACTAACCAGAGTTACCGAGGTAAGCTTACTACTTTGCTTATTTATTTTACATATTCACTCACTGCTTCTATTGATGACTAATGGCTTGTCGTGTCCTCTGACGAATGAAAATAAAACTTATTTCCCGCATAATTCTGGCGAAAAGTTATAAATTCGCAATATGAAATTTTGAATATTAGGATGCGACTGACTAAACATATTACCACGTTGTCCTAAAGCAAGTTTGAGTACTTTTGGCGTGGTCCGTGCTGTTACAACAGCTGATTGTGGCACGACGTCTGCGTAAGTTTGCCGGGTTTCTTGTTTTCATGTTCGTGTGTTCATTGATTAATTCTTGAAACAAAATGCTGATTTGAAGGTGCTGTGGGGTAAAAGCCGATTTCAAGTTTCTTAAAATAATACTGAACTATCGGAGGCAGTGAACTTTATACTATTGAGCGTGGATTTTGTTAAACGCAATATAGTCCTAAGTTCTGTTTATAAAACTGCAACTTAGTGGCCATAATGGAACTAAAATTCCTGTTCCTTCATAACTTGTCTAAATTAGGGCTTTGAAATTTATAATTTTAATTAATGTGTCCGTCTTTCTTTCAGTGCAGTGTGTGGTTTTTGTGTGTTTTTTGCTACGCAGCTGTTTGTTTATTCCTGTGCTCCATTTGATTTATTGTTTGATTGATTTTAGACTAGATTGATTGGTGCAAAGTAGTTCAGTCATATTCTATAGGCTTACACACGTCTTGTGGGTTTGATATGAAACACGGCACGGGACTCAAAAATATGGGGCACAGCACGGGCACCCTAACCCTAACATGAGAGACTTTTTCTCTTATTATTTGTGGTTCGGTCCGGTCATTTTCAGTGGGTCTGGTGCGTTAGGGTGAAAGTGTCGTTTTTGGCCCGGTGCAGTGTTTTGTCAGACTTTGTCTTTTCACTGTCTTGTGTTTATGTGTTCTGTCAGTGGTAGACTGGACCAGAGTGGATTGGAGCAGAGATGAACTTCAAAGACCTGGCGGAGTCTGATGACCTTGCCACCATGTTGGTTGTCGACCCATTTCTTGGTTTCGCCACACACAAGATGAATCCACGGTCGTATTACTGACAAAAATATCTAGCAATTTATATGTATTCACAGGACAAGGTTCTCTGCTTTATAAGTGGTTTACCTGATCTTTTACTGGTATGTGGTTAGTCAGTGAATTGTGCGACATAGTCTTGAGGCTGCTATTGCCTTGGCCTAGATTATGACAAAAAATAAAGCTTTGATTTTTGTCTTGGTATTCTGATATGTTTCTTGGTCTTGGTACTGATAATTAATTAAAACATTGGTCTTGGTATTGAGAAAATAATAATCTTGGTCTTTGTTCTGCAAAAAGTCTGGTTTCGGTCACTGTGGTTAGTGTGCTAATCAAATTTATGTGAACTGCTGAACTGCAGCACTAATTGTGATATAGCTGGAAGTCTGGAAATGTCAGCATGATTACAGAGCTAGAAATACTCATTTTTTTTGACACCTCTGCAGATATCATCTCATTGTGAAGCACTGTCTTTATTATCTCAAAATTTGCATCATCTTTTCTGTGTTCTGTCATGTTGTGAACTGTGTCAGCTGCATTTGCCAGTCTGTTTATCTAGTTGTTAAATATTCAGTATGACATTCTGTGTTAAATACTGAACTGTAGAGCTTATTTCCACGCTTTTCCTGAACTGTGTTTGTCGGCCCGGCGCAGCGAGTCATGAACGCTGTGAATGCCGGCTGAGAACAGCTGTGGCTGCTAGCTGGCCTGGCTGTGGCTAGCCCACAGCCAGCCTAGCCCAGGCCAGCTAGCTGCCACAGCTGTTCTCGCAGTCGCAGCTGGGCATGGAAAGTGGTCAGATGAGATGAACGGGGTGACAAAGACAGTAAAGGGAAAAACGTGGAAATTAAGCTTTACAGTTCAGTATAAAATTTACACCACTGCCACGGACATGACCGGTAAGCTGTTCTTTTTAGATTTTTATTATTTGTTGCTTTTTGGCTGTTTTTCTCGCTCTGGCATCGTGTCCAAGCTGGGTGTGGTTTGTGTAGCCTAGCAGCAGTCATGCTTGACTGACCGTGCTTTCTTGAAACGACGGTGCAGGCTTTTGCTTTCATGGAAGGCACTGTCAGCTTTAAGGAAAGCACTGTCAGTCAATCGTGACTCTCTTGCTAGGCTACACAAACAAACGACCAGCTTGGAGACGATGCAATCGTAAGAAAAACAGCATGCTTTAGACAAAGAGGAGTGGGCGTGGCAGTGGTGTAAGTAGAATCACCAGTCCATCTTTCTGTCTGTCTGCATCTCTGTCCATCTGTCTGTCCGTTCATGTGCCTGTCTGCCTGTCTGTTTGTTTGTTTGTCTATGTATGACAGTGGTGTACTGTGTGTCCAGGCTGCAGTCAGCATCGAAGGCATGCAGTCAGGAGTTGAAGCAGATCACAGAAAGGTTCAGCACAGACCAGGATTATGAGAAAGCTTACAGACGTTTGATCACGACTGACTGTGTGGCTCCACACATCGCAACAAAGTCCAAACAGCAAATGTCTGCACTCAAGGAACACGTAAGACTGAGTCTTTGGGCTCTTGGCCTTCTCTTGCTGTTGCATGGTTGGTATTGTTGCAAAAAACATTTCTGAAAAGCTCTGGTCTTCTTAGAAAAGTTTTTTGGTTTTATTAGTCTGCCCGGAAGCGATAGCTTTCGGAGCGGACTTGTGTTTTACTGGCAATTTATTAGCTGGTAGTATTCTTTTTTCTCACCACGAAATCTCTAAGCTTTGTCGGTCGATTGCCGCGAAATTTTGCATGATGATGGAAAGTGTGTTTGATTAAATAATAAGGGTCTAAAATTTCGGGGCCATCTCCCCAAAAAAATTTAGGGGCCAAAAGCATGTACAATTTGGCCCAACTTCAGATGACTTCAAAGTTCAGCGGTGAATATGTCTGGCGGATATTGCAGATATTGAATATCTGCAGTGAGTATCTTGAATTTGAATAGGACAAGTGCTTCATCGACCGCGTTCCTCCTGCGTTCGGCAAAAAAGTTTGATGAACTTTGGTCCACTAATCACGGAGATTAAGCAGTGAAATCTTACCCACCCAAATCAACTTTTTCGGAAGACCATATTTTGGCCCCTAAAGGGTGCTGCACCCCCAGATTTTTACATGCGATAGAGAACGACCAACTCTTACTAGCGCACCCCCGCCACCGGGGACAGAGGTTCCTGTTACAATTCTTTTAAAGAGGGGTTTAAAATGGGCTTAAAATTTAGCGTATTAGCCGCAAGAACTTTGGGGCCACAGATAGTAGCTTCATGTAACTTACCCACGTGATGTGCTGCTACATGGGGGTGATAACGCAAGTCAACTTTTGGGGGGGACAATGCCCCCTTAAAATTTGGGAGGACAAAAAACTTTCAAAAATTGGGGCAATTTACGACAACTTTCATGTTTGACTGCGAATATCTCTGGAACGAGTAGAGATATCGACAAGCGGTAAGCAGCTTATCAATCACGATTAATCTCCCATTGAGCAGAAAAAAATGGTGAACTTTGGTCCACTAACACCAGAGATTATGTGGCTAATGTTTACGAACCGTAGGTTGGCAAGTGCGTTCTGCGTATGGTAATGCATAGTGCACGGCTGTGGGCCACCTGACTTTGGTACGATAGAATTTCAACTCCCTGAATTTTCCCCCAATTGGACTTTGGGTGCTGGGTGTTCTGACGTTGGGCTTTGCACTAAATTTCTAGTTGAGTTGTGGATTTCCAAAGGGTTTTTGAGTCTAAACCAGTTTTTGTAAAAAAGCCAAACTTGATCGTTTTTTGTTTGGTTAGTGAACACAGTTGATAGGTAAATACTTTGTATCCTAGATAAATGAGTTGTTATCCTAGATAAATGTAATTGTTAGTTTTGTTGTTAATTAAAACCCCTCAAATTTGATTGACTACTATACCATACAATTAGAACATTAAACTTAATTAAAATTTCACTGCTAGTGCTAATGACATGACCTGAAATTTGTGTCTTTTTGGGATAACAAGACTGTTGAGTTCGGTAGTAAATTCATAACAGTTTTTGAAATAACTCGCTAAAACAGTTTAAAATTTTAGCTCGAAAGTGAGTTTCTCTTTGCTGCCACCAGCATAAATGTACCGGTCAGTATGTTGTTATATCGGTATATTGCTATGGTAGATATTACGCTATCTGAAGATGTTTGACAAGAGCGCAGGGTTTGAGCTGCAGCCGTGCTACCGCTACTCGCTGGAAGGAAACGTCGGCGGCAAGATCTGTGCCACCAAGAACTGGTGCGTGAGTCTGCAATGAATCCTTCCTGAGCCGTAGATACATAAAGCTATCTAGTGCTACTGCTTGACGCTAAGAACTGGTGAGCGAGCAGTGGATGTTAATGTTGCACCTTCATAAGTTTGTGAGAGTTTAGCCATGTCTTGACAGATCAGAGGTCTGCTGCTAATGATGTTAACGACAGGCTGGCCACAGGTTCTTGAAAGTTTTTGAAAAATATTTTCCCTTTTTCAAGGCCTTGGTAAGTTTTTGAAAACCAGCCTTGATCTTGTAATCTGATGTCAGTTGGTCCTGAAAGTCCTTGAATTCAATTGTTCAAAATCATCTTGGCCACCGCGTGAAGATTTTTTTTTCATACGATGCCAGAAACGTTTGATGTGGTAAAACATTGTGGGAATGGGTTTGGAAAACGTACTTGAAAGTTTTCGAAAAGTCCTCTGATTTTTTCCTCTGAAAACTGTGGCCACACTGTTTACGTTTTGACTGATCGATCAGAGGCCTGCTGCTGCTGCTGCTGCTGCTGATGTTGATGATGGTGATGAGATGAATGTTAGAGCTATTGACGATGCTGTCTTTTCTCTCTCTCTCCCGTCAAGAGAACGATGATGAGACTACTACTAAACGTTAACATTTGACTCTGTTATGCACCATGGCCATCGCTTTATTAAATTGCATGTTCTTTGTGTTTATGTTTTCCTTTATTATGGGGCCGTCCTTCCTAGAAGGAGGCCCCATCATGTGTTGATCCTGTCCGTCTGTCTGTTTGTCTGTCTGTCCCGCGCCTTCACCTAGAGGGAAAATGAAAAGGCCTACGAATACCAAACTTGGTAGGAAGGGTCCCTGGGACACCAGCACCCCGTAGACCAATTTCAAGGTCAAGGGGTCAGAGGTCAAGGTCATGGCGGCTAATTGCGTTGTTGGCAAAAAATCCCCATAACTTCGCCGCCTGTTGTCCGATCAACTTGATATTTGGCAGGTGGCGTTAGGATCCCTTGCCGCCTTGCACAGACCTAGAAAGCCCCAAAACAGCACGCACGTACCCAACTGCAAGGACTGCCCATAGTGGGCAGCCCCTCAACGGCCGCACCCTCTTGTATGCAGGTGTAAAGGAGAAAAGATTCGGGGTCTGATGGGTTGTCTGGCTGAGTTAAGTCTGAAATACTTGTTCATGTCTTGACAGATGATACTCCCACTGCTGTTGCTGCAGCTATGCTGATGAGACTGTTGCACTAATGCTGCGCTGTGCTAATGTCACGTTCACACAGACATGAGTACGAGTCCAGGTCCTGTTTTGCGAGTGAATGTTTTGCGAATAAAACGACAATACTTTACTGCATTGTTAGTAAATTTACTAACTGTGCACCTCTAGCGGTGAACAGTTCAACAGAGATGTAAGGTCTCACCTCATTGGGATTGAATTTTAGTGAACTTGCGTTTACTTTGCCTTTGCCTCCCGCGGTTTTAGCACTGCGGCCCCCACAGTTTGGAACTCACTGCCCTCTAGCATCCGTATTTCTACCTCTGCAGACACTTTCCGTCGCCTCCTTAAAACTCGCTGTTTCCAGCAGGCCTACTGCTCCCCCTAACGGCTCAGCCAAGTCCTCAGATTCGGCCACTGGCTGACATTGTGCACTTTAAATATGCACATACTTACTTACTTACTTACTTACTGGAACCCATAAACAGGTACTCGTTTCCATGTGAACACAGCCTGATGCTGATGCTGACTGATGCTCTGTGTGCAGGTGCAGAGGTGAGAAGATCCGTGGTCTGGTTGGTTGTCTGGCGGAGTTAAGCCGTGAAGAGGAGTCCAGGTTCCTCCGTCCCGGAGTGAATGATTTCAGCGTCATGTACTCGTGTCGGAAGAACTGTGCTCAGCTGTGGCTCGGACCGGCCGCGTTCATCAACCACGACTGCCGTCCCAACTGCAAGGTATATCTTTAGCTTTCTATGTTTGCTTTTTGTTGGCTTTTTTTAAATATTTGTGTCAGTAAATGTTTCTATTCTTGCAGTAAACACTATGCTCAACTGTGGCTTTTTCTCCAGTCATGAAATGTATCAGAGGTTCTTTTTGAGACACAGTGTAGTTCGTTTTCGATTTTGTTAACCTTTTATTGCTGAACGTGTAATATCTATGCTAATAAATATTCAGATTTTTTGTCATAAGAACTGTGCTTATTGGCCATGACAGCAAACCTAGCTGCAAACTATCGGCCTGATAGCTGATACTCATTTTACCATCCCACGGAGGGTAGAAGGCTGAGTTGACCTAGCTGGCTGGCTTTGTACGGAGATGGTTTACCTGCCCGCAGCCATCCAAGTAGTAACCCGGCCCACTGTAGAGCAATTTTGTTGATGTGATTGATTTGTCGCGGCACCGCTGGACCATGTCACCAACACCATGTTGTGCAATAGTTACCTCTGCCAAGGAGGTTATGTTTTTGCCAGAGTTTGCTTGTCTGTCTGTCTGTGCGTGACCAAGATAACTCAGAAAGTTCTTGAAGGATCTTTCTGAAATTTTCAGGGATTGTCGGGAATGGCAAAAACTACAAGTGATTCAATTTTGGGGGTGATTTAGAAACTCTGAAATTTCGTTAACATTGCTTTAAATGCGGCAGTGTTGTGTCGAATCAAGGTTTTTTAGGTCACGTAGAATTAGGTCAGTGTAGAAAATGCAACTATAGTTTGAAACGCACCCAAAACTTCCGCTTGTTTATTTTCGTCGGACAAGCTGAACAAAAATGTCTTTTAATGTTGTCGCACAGAGTTCTCTAATGTTAGCAAGATAACTCAATCGAAGTATACTTTGCAACATTAACGGTTGGTGAAATCTACACTACAATCGGACAAGCACTTGGCGGAGGTCTGCAGTCTCTGACTGCTTTTCTAGTTTGTAATGCAGTGTGTGTACTTGCCCACCCTTTAGACGGTGATGTTACTGGTCCACCCTGTAGACAGTGCGTAATGTACATGTTGTGCAATAGTTTGTGTCGACTGGTCGTGACACGGCATGTGTGCTGGCGCTACGGGACGTGGCGTGTGGGGCTGAAATCACGTGTTGCTACGGAAGTGATTTCTTCGGCGATGGCAACAGCTACTGCGAGTGTGAAACCTGCGAACAGTCCGTGATGCTGTGCTCTCTCCTTGCTTATTACTTTTAAATGGTTTTTAAAGAGTTTGCATTTCATGAACAACCCATCTCAGAGCTATGGATCGTCACTTGCCATGTGAGATCACACAGGTGAACACGCCTTACCTTAATCTCAGCCAGACAGACTGGTGCTCGATTTACCTTTCCTGGAGGGATGGAAGACTGAGTTGACCTTGGTGTTAGTTATCGGTTTATATGTAGATGGTTATAGCTGTCTGCAGACATGTCACCCATCCCAGTGGTAACCACTTGACGGCGACTCAACCCGGAGTCGAACTAACGACCTTGCGATTGCAAGTGACAAATTCGTAATCTCTGGGATACTGTTTTGGGATTAAGCTCATAGATTGGTCATCATTTTGGTATCCCCGGTTGTCTTATTTCATGCAAATGAGGTTGTGTAGGCCCCTACGGGAGTTATGTTCGAACTGTACTCAGCGACAATGACTGTCAAAATACAAATTACAGTACACAGCACGAAGTGGTACTCTGGCGCTCATAAAATATTTTATTTATCTGATGGCTAAAATTCTTATTTCTATCATTTGACATGCAGAAAAAATACAATTTTAATAAATTTTTGTATTCTCGAAATCCCAGGATTGGGACATCGCCACTCCCAGGATTCGGGATTGGCGAAAACGGCCGGGATCCCGGGATTTGGGATCCCGGGATTGCAATCCCTAGTCTTTCAGTCTGTTGGCTGGATAACTGAATTTTAATGACATTTTGCACAGATGAGAGGAAGGAAGCACTTGCATTCTGATGGCAGTTTAGATTCATTTGTGGATTTCGGATCTTGCATTTCCCAGACTGATGTTTGATGATGTGTATATGTCGTGTAGTCATCTGATGGGCGCGTTCACACCCAACAGTCCATTGGTGCGTCGTCATCAGTTAATGAATGGCTATCAGCTACGTGACAGACAAGACCGCCACGGACGCAGTTCACAGCGGGATCATCCGTTCACCTCGGAGAAATCACCCAACCGAAGGCTCATCATGTTCACCAGCACTCATCACGGTAGTGTACTCACAACAACTCTTAAGGTACACGGGAAAGTTTCCAAGCAACTTTGTCGTGCAACTCCAAAGTTGCCTCTCGGACATGGCAAGTTAATAATAACAAATACACGGCGCCTAAAAGCAGAAGTCACTAGGCGCCGCAGTTTCAATTAGTCAAACAAATGTGTCTTTAGTTGCGCTTTTGACGAGTTGAGCAACAAATTTGCCGCATAGCAACATTGTTGTCCGTATCACTGGAAGCCATGCTTGTTTGGCAGTGCAAATTCAACAGTTGCCTCAGAGGCAAATTCGTCATGCGATAAAGTTGTGCACTAATACTGTGGGGTGATTCTTTCGCTGGTCTGGCATGGATATCTTGGGTGTGATGTCATTCTCAACTGATAATTGATTCCGCCATATCTGTAGCTGTGTTACAACCTTAGTTACAAGCTGATCATGGTCACTATCGCACACACTTTGCTACTCGTTCTAATTGCTGTCTGTCAGCCCATCTGTATAATGCTGTTGCACTTTGATTGGTATAGCCAAAATTTGATTACGCTGACTTTGCGACAAAGTCCGGGACAAGTTCCCGACAAAGTCGCGGACGTGTCGCGGACATAAATCACGAAAGTCCGCGACACAAATCACGTCGCCAACTTTCATGATTTGTGTCGCGGACTTTCGTGATTTGTGTCCGCGACACTTGCCGACTTTGTCGCCGACTTTCCTCGTGCATTGTAACGGGCTAAATTCCATTAGAGCGACACGAACGGGTTTGTCGCGGACTTGTCACGGACTTTGTCGCAAACATCTTGACATGTCGAGATGGTTTGTGTCCATGACTTTCGTTATTTGTGTCCATGACTTTCCCTGCGGGGAAGTTTCGGTGAAAGTCGGCGTAATGGAATTTGGGCTTATCTCAGCTGCATTTCATACAGTATATGCAGCATTATTTTATTATTCATTTGCATCAAGTCGTTTTAATAACTTCTCAGACCAGTTGTGCTCTGTCTTCCGTTTCCGCATGGCAAATCTGAACCGACTCTCACTTTGTGTTCAGAGTAATGTGAACTTAGTACTCTACATGGCACTGGCAGCTGGAATTGTGTTAAACTCAGGCTTTATTTGTTATGCAGGATGGCCACAGGTTCCTGTAAGTTGTTTAAGAAGTTTTTTTCTCTTTTTCCATGCTCCAGAAAGTTGTTGAAGATCAAAGTGAGTTTTGAAAGTGTCAAAATTTGATGTGGGGGGTTTCTGAAAGTCGTTGATTTTCAGTTGTTCAAAATCATTCTGACTGCAGCGTGGATGTTTTTCATGTGATGTCAGAAACGTCTAATGCAGCGTGGTAAATATCACGGAAATGGGTCAGAAAATGGTACAGGAAAATCCTTGAAAAGTCCTTGATTTTCTTTCGCTAAAACCGTGGCAACCCTGGATATACAGTTGAAATTGTTTGTTTAAAGTGTTTGCGATGAGTGTATTTGATTGGCTGAGAAACAAGCAATTATGTTGCAGAAAGCTGGGACCGGCGCGAAAGCAATCTGAAGCAGCGTGTGCACCTGCTGACAGCGGCGGAACTCAAACGTCGTGGAATCACTCGCTATGACGCCGAGATGCTGCTCTCACAGGGACTCAGTCTGCCTGAGCCCAAGACCACCACTCCCTCCCCCACTGCGAGCAGTCACCGATCCCCCGCCACTGGGGGCAGCACCAAAAGCCGGTTGAAATCTTCCACCCCAGTGCGGTCCTCGCCACGGACTCAGTCCAGAGTTCTGCCTCTCTCTAGTACGAAGAGCAACCAGCCTGGTCCGATGTCCATCGCCGCTACGATGAAGTCCAGCCCTAAGTCGGCAAAATCTAGCCTCGTGCCATCTGGTAGTTTGCTGAAAACTGGCACTGCGTTGACTGGTGCTATGCTGGAATCAAGCCCTCTGTCAGCCGGTACCATGCTGATAAAATCAAACCCCACCTCAGCTGGTAGCCGGCGGCGCAAGTCTGCAGTGGCTAGGAAGCGTAGTTCGTCATTTGTTCGTCGCAATCCGAAGCGACGTCGTCTGAGCACTCGGCTGCGGACAGCGAGTCGCAGACGGCTGAAATTCCCCGCCGGAAAGTACGGCGTTTCACGAGTTCTCCGGAATCGTCTCAGGCTTCGGCGTCGACAGCCGGTAGTGAAACGGGATTTGTCAGTGGACTGGCATATGGATTTTGGTCTAGACAATGAAGACGACGGTGATGACAGTAATCTGGAGAGTTCTTCTGTGCGTTGTGGGTTCGGTGGACGTAGAGCGGGAGAAATGGACCTGTCTATGAGCTGTGATGACGTCGTAGACTCCGTCTCAAATTCTGACCTCTGGTTGCCCCGTGGCACGGCTGCCGGTGTCAAACTGGACAGTCCAACTTGCACCGAGACTGTGTTGACTCCTTCCAAGCTGCGAACTCGACCGAGATGGGCATTGGTGGAGACTGCTACCCAGCCATTGGACGAGCACATACGATTGTCGGACAACCATACGAGACCATCGGATGACCGTATGCCGATGTTGAAGAAAGAGTCGGTCACGTCCAGCAATCCATCGGTGGCAACCTCCAACACGGGTCCAGTGCAGCGTCAGATCAGACTGAGATCTGATCGACGTGGCGACGACATGCCGGTACTGGTGAAAGAACCAGACGAACCTGTCTCACCACTACGACCAGACAGTAGTGCTGACGTGGACAAATGTGTCTCACCCCAACGATCAGGCAGTGATGTTGACAGACACAAATTTGCCTCACCGTTGAGACAAGACACTGATGCTGGCATGGACAAATCCATCTCACGACTTCAGCCAGGTAGTAATGTTGTCGAGGAGAGATCTGTCTCACCACAGAGACGAGACAGGAGTCTTCACAGGGACAAACCTGTCTCTCCGTTCCAGCCAGGCAGTAGTGTTGACAGAGACAAACGTGTCTCGCCACAGTTGAGACAAGACAGCAGTCTTGATGGTGGCTGGACGTTGGCTATGGACGACCATAAGTCATCTGTGGTTCAACGTTGTCGTCGCCACAGGCTTGATGTCGCTGATCGTCGCTACGGCTATGACACTCGCGAGTGGCGTGTTCCAAAGCTGACAATCCGGCGCCGCCAAGCGTCGGGACAGTTCACCCTGGGGAATTCAAGTGGACAGTTGTCATCCACGTCATCGGCGTTGTCAGGCAGTGGCACCCTCATCTATGAGATTCTTCCAACGAGGACCGGTAATGATTGACAGTTTTTGGCTTGTCTTCCATCTATCTCTCTGTCTGTTATGCATGTATCGTGGCTAAATAGTCAGTCAACTAGGACTGGTAATGACTGATGGTTTTTGGCCTGTCTTCCATCTGTCTATGTGTTCGTAACACACGTATTGCAGCTAATTGGTGTGTCATAGGCGACGGTTAGAGTTTACGAGATCCTGTCAATAGTAACCATATAACCATGTTCAGTGGTTTGGCCACAGTTATCAACGCAATGTTACTGCCTGCATAGGCTACATGTTTGTAGTTACTTATTTTCTATAACCAGAAGTACTGCAATCTACGGGTATGATCCATCATGGTTATTAGCATAAATAAGCAAATAGCAGATTATATTTAGCAAAGGGCACTGGGCAGGCTCTACTATGGTACGGTCGGTTCCTTAGCGACAGCTGGGCTTCTTATTGACAGTTGGCTTTAATCATTATTTTAAGTATGTTTTTTTTCTGCGATTGTCATCGTTTCAGATGCACATCGTCATATCTGCTTTACTAGTGAGCTGAGCACTTTTTAGTGCTTTAACTTTAAATTGAAAACTCAACATGTGAAGTTTATTAGTTGTTGCGGAACAATCTTGCTTCTGAAGTGAACGCAGTGCCATCAGCAGACTAATGTGTGTGCACACTAAAAAGTCTTGGTGGCAGTTCCAAATCTGGCAAATCCGAACTGACTCTCACTTTATGTTCAGAGTACCGTAATGTGAACTTAGTACTCTACATGGCACTGGCAGCTGGAATTGTGTTAAACTCAGGCTTTATTTGTTATGCATGATGGCCACAGGTTCCTGTAAGTTGTTTAAGAAGTTTTTTTCTCTTTTTCCATGCTCCAGAAAGTTGTTGAAGATCAAAGTGAGTTTTGAAAGTGTCGGAATTTGATGTGAGGGGATTCCGAAAGTCGCTGAATTTCAGTTGTTCAGAATCACTCTGACTGCAGCGTGAATGTTTTTCAGAAACGTCTAGTGCAGTGTGGTAAATATCGCGGGTGTTGGACTTACCACTGAGAGGTCATAGGTTCGACTCCCGCTTGGTTCACCATAAAGTGGTTACTACCTGGATGGGTGACTGTCTGTAGGCAGGTAAACCATCTAGGTATATCACCAACGCTATGGTCAACTCAGCCTTAAATCCCTGCAGGGTAGGTAAATCGAGTACCAACCTGTCTGGCTTGGATTAACGCGCAGCACATTCACCCGTGTCAGGTGGCAGGTAGCACTGTGTGATCCCATACGGCAGGTGACGCTCCGTAGCTCTATGATGAGTTTCCCATAAGGAGCTATACACAGCGGCTTAACTCTTTTCTGTGTTGCAGCGAGTGTGGAGAGTGCTTGCATACTCTGTATATTTTGCAGGGAGTGTGGAGAGCTTACAGTTGACGTCGTCAGATGACTCTCTGAACTGCGCTAACACCATGACTTCATCAACGACGTCATCGGCGACGTCATCGCCCGAGTCCATCAGTCCGTCGTGCTTCTACAAACGACTGCGACTCAAGTTTGGACATGAGTGCGTCGCGATCGACGTCGAGCGTGGATGATTCGCTGTCACTGTAGTGTATGAATTTATGTAGATTCATCGATAATACAACCTTTTAAAAATTCTCGTTGACATTTCGACAACTGCTGCTGCCTTCTTCAAAACAACTGTCCACCAGGTGTCGCTGTGTCACTGCGGTGGACAGTAAGTAGTCATAGATGTGTGGAAGTTGATAGTACTCCTCGTCTGGTTCATTGACTTGTCTTGTCCAGCAGTTGCCGAAACGTCAACAACACTTTATAAAAAAGGCTGTTTATTGATGAACCTAAATAACTTAATAAGTTACTGTTTCAGCCTAGGAGTCTATTCAAAGTCATTGTAGCGTGTTTGCTGGGAGGGCTTGCAGCTGGGAAGAACTCCCCTTTTAACATCAGTAGATGTCTCGATAGGGAACGGACAGTAGGCACAATTCCTATCTAAATTTTGGGCTGTCGGAAAATCTTTTTTTGTTGGAACAGTATCGCCAAAAAGTGCAAAATTTTGGTCTGAAGCTTCACCCCCCGCCATTTTGGGAGAATTCAGGGCCAAAGTTGTAATCTCGAGCACCTGTAATTTCTTCTGTTAGAAAGTTACAGCTGTTTGTCGGAATTATGTCGGACGGACATTTGTAGTTTCTGTTGGAAAATGGCACACTTTTTACACTCGTGACACCGCTGAACATCGGAAAATATTTTCCAAAACAATTGACTTGAGTATTTAGGGCTTTGCATTTGGCCCATTCTTGTCATTGGAAATGCAAAATTAGTGAAAAGGAAATAATGATAATGATAAGAAGAAACGGTGTACTGGAGTAGGTGAGAAAAATGTGCATCTGAAATTCTTTCCCTTGTCTCTCTCACTATTCCCTCCCCCTTTTGAATACATCACTGTATCATTGTATGTTGTCAGTCGTTAATTCTGCACACAGCGGTTCGTCCGTGTGTTAGTTGAAATCATGACCATTGACTGTCTAAGACATGAATTACTGTCAGTTTCACAATGCTTTAAATATAGCATGTCCCCTGCCTCAAGATAGGAAAAAGTGACGAAGCACATTATGAGTCATCCGTGCACGTTATTAGTTCACTTTCGGGCTGTTTTTTTTTTTTTTTTGGTAAATAAAGCTGTATATACTTGCTTCCAAAA
>Ga0209367_1007805_pt1 | contig 14710 bp, 11 predicted proteins | sample WorMetLIZISLAND2_FD_187412 | JGI IMG/M metagenome (GOLD analysis project Ga0209367, IMG submission 187412) | Marine gutless worms symbiont microbial communities from Max Planck institute for Marine Microbiology, Germany - Olavius geniculatus... ... | reverse complement strand
CGTAATCATCTGTGCAAATTTTGGTGTGAAAAAATTAAGGGGTTTGGGAAATACCAGGGGTCAAATTTTGGAGTTTCCCATTGAAATGGCTGGTCACCTTTACAACAGGGCTGGCGCTACCGCGCAGTCTGTGATAACCACACATGAGCACAAATCTCAGCATTCACAAACTAGCACCACTAACTCACATACTGTACAGTATTAGCACCGCTTTATATAAATGCAAAAAAATGGTGGCTATGCACACATTATATACACCAAAAATCAAATTTCTGGACTACACGCCACCAAGGGCTGGAAAAATTTGCACCACGACACTTTTACAAAATACTATCAATAACTGCAACTGAAGAAAAAAGAATTTTAGCAAGTAAGTCATGTGAGAATACAAATGAGACTACTACGCTAAGCATGTGAAGAAGTACTAGTAAAAAATACGTTAACAACTAAACATTGGGTGACTTCACTTTTTGACTTAGCCTTTTGACTTAGACTTTCGCTAAGCCAAAGCTAAAGCTGAATGCTTAAGTCCGTACTTAGATCAAAGTTCAACTAAACTTTGGTCCAAGTCTACTAAAGTTTCGACCAAAATGATTAAAAATGGCGGAAAAACTGGTAAACCTAACAGAAAATAAATCAACCATTTATGCTTGGACTTGCTTATTTAATTGTGCTGCGTACAAAAACGACGTAATTACGTAACGTCTTATGTCACTGTGTATTCATTACAGCATTTATTTTTGTACCAGACTGCTTTAATTTACTAAACTATCCGTATGACTGTAAATAGTCACCATGTTTTAGCTCAGCTAAGTCAAAAGTTGAAGTGGATTCAGGCTCAGCAGAAGTTAAGCCCTTAGAGCTAATGGTATCTCTTCCATGCAAATCGAACCAACTTTAGCCAGGTTAGTTTGGCTAAACTTTGGTCTAAGTAGGTACGTAAGTAAGTACTTAGACAGAAGTTTGGTCTAAATCAGTTGACTGAAACCAAAAATTCAGTCTCAGTACCTACTTAGACCAAACTTTCAAAATCACTTCACTTTTTGACTTAAGTATGTACTTAGACCAAAGTTTAGGCTCAGCGAAAGGCATAGCAAAAGTCTAAGTCAAAAAGTGAAGTCACCCATTGTCAAGATTTACATGAACAAAACTAAATCATAACGTTAATGAGATTAACAACACAAATGAAAGCACAGAAAACAATCAAACACAGAAACCTGAATATATTTTCATACCTGATATCAAGCACAGTCAGAATGTTAAGCAGAAAGACATCTGCTCATGAATTGCAATCGTCAGGACTGCACTGAAGGCATCTGGCACCCGAGACCCTTTAGCGTGCAATCTTTTATAAAAAAATGTGCCTGCAAGACTGTACTTGTGGGATGCAATGTGGGCAACAAACACGATAGTGTTTTGAATAATTAGGGTTGGAGAGGCTTGCACCAGAATAGCTTCTGAAAATGTACTAACAATGTACATCCAAAATGTACTCTTGCCCCCACAAGCCCCACCAGCTTCACATCTCGTAATACACCACTGACAATCACTGTATAATGTTTTTGAACTGTAAACAACATACAATGTAGTTGGTGACAAAGAAATTTTACATTACAAATTTAAGAATAAATCTGCTGCAGAGTTAAGAAAATTAGAACATAGTGAGCAGCGACATTTAGCAAAATGTATCACCATCATCAGCAGCAGGATCAGCAGACGTTAGTTGTTAGTCATCGTCGTCGTCATCATCAACGTGTTCAACTAACACTTGAATATCACCACAACCCCTACTCATATCACACACAGCCAAACAGCAGTTCAATACTACTGTTGTGAATTGCGGGTTATTGTCGATAACCCGTGGTTTGTCCACTGTGTGTGCTAGTTTGTGGTAGCATTTGGTCGATCTTGTACGCTGAACCCCAGACCTGAGATAGTTGGCATTGGCCGTGTTACCTACTTACAGATCCATTGCATAAAAAGTTTCTGGCAGAGTACAAGGGAACATAGTGGGGGATAATGCCTGGTTTGCAAGTTTTCTCAGATCACTGGCTTTGGACAATAGCACACTGTAAGTACCGGTACACTGTGTTCAGAAAAAAACACCCAATGACGTTTTTGTTTATATCTCCGTGGAAAAAGCTTTGATTTCTACAAAAATTTTACTAAGTGTTTAGAATGAAACAAGTATTCCATCACTAAAAATTTAAATATTCTAGTGCGCTGAATGCGTTATCAGTACATCTGCAACAAAAATGATTTAAGGAAATGTTTAAAAGAGTCCAGATTGAGTGTGTGATCATTCAGGTAAGTCGGGAGACTGTTCCATGCTAACGAGCCAACGAAAAAGAATGCCCTTCTGCCAGCTGTTGTAAGTCAGTAACGAGGAACGGCAAGTTGTCAACGGACAGCAGAAAACAGATGACGACGGCCAGGCAACGACGAGATCGGCAAGCACATCTCCGACAGATATGGCGGTTCCATACTCCCATTCCATGCAGACACTTGTAGACAGACAAGCATAGCTTGAACGTGATACGCTCTGGTACATCCAACCAGTGTAGGATTTCATGTCGGACGTGCGACAGACCATGGTCAAACTTCCGTGTGTTGGTAATGACACGCGCTGCCGAGTTCATTACGTGCTGCAGCTTGTCAGTCACCACCTTCGATGCGCCAGCCAACAGACCATTGCAATAGTCGATACGACTAGTGACAAATGCGTGGACTAGAGTCGCCACAGACTCATCGTCGAGTGACCGCCAAACTCGGCGCAGCTGACGCAACTGGAAGAAACACTTAGAGCTGACCCCTATTTACTTATTCAGCAATCATAAACCGAAACGACTTTGCGTTTTCTGCTAACTGCTATTCAGAGAGAGTGAGAGTGTGACAGACAGAGTAAAGCAATGACCGTGCTGTGGCAGTGTATTTGGCCCAGATGGAGGCAACCCGCCTGTGAGTGACTCCGTCTTCTTCGTCCATCATCTGCTGCAGTAAAGCTTGGTCGTTGGAGTTGATTGGTGCTATTGAGATGTCACGCACGGCACGAAACTGACCACAGTTGTTCAGATGCTCGTTCTCCAGACGAAAAAAATTCCACACGAACCGTCTGCACCATCAGTGATGATGATAATGATAATGTCAGACAGGGACAACTTACATCAGAGCTCACCAGCAAATCAATAAAAAAAAATAATAAAAAGACTATGCCTACATAAAAATGCTCAGATACGTTAAATCATAAAACACGCAGAAAAGATGGTAATAAAAAAAATAAGATAAACAAAGCAAAGTGGCAAGGCAAAAGAACAAGCAGAAGACAACCACTTGTAGGTTTATAGGTTGTAAACTAGGAGTACTTCAAAAATCCTGAGTCACCCTGGGATAAGAAAAAGCAGCCTTTTAGCATCCTAAAATTTTGGGTTATCATCTGGATAACTCATCTGAAGTTACCCCAGCATTATAGCAAGGTAAATTCTGAATAACCTTTTTTCTCCGTGGCAGTGTATTATCTTGAAATCAAGACAGCTGCGTTATTGCGCAAATGGCGGCATTATATAGTGACACTTTACCTGAAGACTTCTAGAGACGCAAGAATTGTGGTCAGGATTTCAACATCAATGAAGTTGTACAGTTGCACGGTGACTGATGCCATCCATGCGAACCTCAGTACAAGATCCTCGAAGATTGCAAAGTAATAGTAGCACTGTGCAACAAACAGACATTGCCACAATAACTGAGCTGGTAAAAAAGCTAAACACACGCACACAAAATTTGGTAAAAAGGGTGCACAAATGTAACAGATGAGAGCAGAAAAAACAGAAGTCAGACCACACTATGAAGAAATATGCATAGACAAAACTGCTTGCACTGCAAAAAGCAATTCCGCCAAACAACTTTAACAGTTAACTTTTCTGCACCTTTAAGTAACAGCAGTACTGTATCCCAAATAACTGCAAAGTAATACTAGCAATCTGTGTATCAGACAACGTCAATGGTAAAGCTAGTTAAGATTAAAACATTTGAGTTGTTCAATCTTTAAAAACCAATGATTAACTAATCATTAACTGCGATGAGAAATAATGACATTCTCTGGCATGTATAAGGCTTCCAAATTCCGAAAGTTGTATCTCAAATCAGGTAATAGCAGCAAAAGCATGTGCAGCTGTGACGCTAAATTTACGAGATGTTTTTTTTGCTACATTAGCGTCTAAAAATTTATGTCTGGGCCCCACATTTTTACCGAACACAGGGTTTAAGTCTGGTCCCATGTAGCAAAGGTTCAGTCAGACCTTGCGTGGGTAGACGATTTCGTCACGCAGTAGCCTGTTCTCACCAGCATTCCTGTCAAGCAGTCCCCAATCCATCTTGAGATCCCACGTCAGCGTGTAGCAGGTCCGCACGACCTCGGCAATTACCCACAGGTACAGGAATGTACTGTTCTGCGCGTCGTCATCACCGTGGCTTGCTACACAACACACATGTACAGGTTAAATACTGTCCGTAGCTGTTAATGGCAATCCACCTCAAAGCTACAAAGCATCAACTGCCTTATAAGATCACACACCTGCCACAGGACATGGGTGAACATGCTTCAACTTCACCCCAGCCAGACAGGCCGGTACATGACTTACGTACCCCAGTGGCTAGTTGTTGACCAAGATTGATTACTTGCCTGCAGACAGTCACCCGTCCATGTAGTAACCACTTGATAGCGACCCAGCCAATAGTTGAACCTATGACCTGCTGATTGTAAGTCCAGCATCCCAAGTCCACCAAGCCACATGTAGTGCTACATAAACTTTGGTGGCATCATGGTGGGAGGGGTAACTGACCCCTTCCTAAATTTCAGCCTGATGTTAAATTTTCTGTATTGGAATTTTTTTTTTGCGGCTAGAAATATCCCATGTCAGAAGACTCCTTGGCTGTAAATTAGCAGACAAGTGTCGCAAAATTGCAACTTTCTATCCCCAACTTAATTTAGCCAATGATGCTGTGCTGAGAGTGAAAAAGATCAGAGGCTCACACAGTGGTAACCGTAGACTGAACAAGAACACTTGTTGATACTAAGTTGATAATAAGTGTTGAAACAGACAGAGGCACAGACAGACAAAAAGACAGACATACAGAAAATAATCACAACAGTAATATCATTAACGCACAGCGGTAAGCTGACTGAAAACTTGCTGATAGTAAGAACTAAGACAGACAGACAGAAAAACAGACAAACAGATAAACAGAGAAAGATGAGTGACTCACAGCGGTAGGCTGAATAAAGAGACTTGAAGAGGACGGCAAAGAAAGTTGTGGAATATTTGCCGGCGTTGACAACGTGCGGGAATGCGAGTCTAGTGTCACGGTAACGACGCAAACACTGCGCAAAGCGAAACCATGCTGGCAAACATGACACCAGAGGCCGGATGCCATACGTCACACTGCCACATACTGACCACCCTACACAGACCACACACATAAACACACTTACACACCCTGAACAGTGACCACTCTCCAGACACTTTGAAATTCCCAGACAATTTGTGGCACACCTGACCATTTTAACTGATACTCACTCAACCAGGGCAACCTAACCTTCGTACTATCTAAAATATAACTGTCAAAAACTAAGGTCCGGTTTTTCCATGCACAGTTGATGGCCCATCAAATTGATCTCCGATCAACTTCGGTACTAGATCTGAGATCATCTCAATAATCGTTTTTCCATCGCCAATTAGCGACTAATCGTCCATCAAGTCTCCCAGCAAGTTGATGGCCGAATATTGGTGGATCAAGTCAGATAATTGACGATTAAACGTGGCGATCTACAGTTCGTTGCTTATTTGCACCAAAAACATCGCTTCACTTCGCTGCTCAGAACGGTAATTCATGCATTAAAATAAAGTTCCAGGCATGTGCATAGTGTTTTGTGGAGAAATAAAATGGATAGACGCTCCCGTATAATTTGATTTGTGGTAGGACGTATTTTTGACAGCAGACGTATCGTTGATATCGTTGCTATGACGACGTTTACTGCTTATGGCGCATGCCCATTAGCACAACACCGCAAATTGAGGTCACTCTCAGCCAATCAGATTGGCATAAAATAGGCTCAGTTGACGGCCGACCAACTAATCGCCAATCACGTAATTGGAGATCGAAAATGCATGGAAAAACGAAACACAGTTGATCGACGATCAATTCCGAACATCAAGTTAATCGAAGATCAGTAAATCGGAGATCAAATCTGATTTGATTGGAGATGGAAAAACCGGACCTAAAACACAAGTGAGCAAAATTCAGCAATAAACAGCACAAAATAATTGGCACAGAGTACTAAGTGATACTAAAAAGCCAAACAGAATGACTGCATCGTTTTCAACCGTTGTCAATCTGTGCGATTAACTGAAAGCTTTTTGACTTAACCTTTAGAAGAAAATGATACGACGCACTTACGGTTATCTCCGAGCCAATCTACTTCCATGGCATAGTAGCAGATGAGGAACTCTAAGTCAAGCAAGACACATGAAAGACTGTTGAGCTGGTCGGCCAGCCAGAAGTCAGCAAAGCCGACGAAATGGAACGGAGCCGTGACGATACGAAACTAAAACAAACAGCAACGACTACTGACTAACTAGCTAGACACAGCAAACATATTATGTAAAGTGCGAGTATGAATGATAATTTTACCCGTCCCACAATGCGTTCTAAAGTTTATGTTTCAAACACTGAAACTTTTCCAACCATAATTTACATGCACATTCTGCATTCAAATATACGTCAGACTTCAATGTTTCAATCAATTATCCCTAACTCTGACATGTAGCTATGCCATATGAAATGTGTGGACAATGGATGGCCACATAATGCACTGTGGTATCATTAACTCATGACAATCAGCCGCGACTTCCAAGATTGTACAGCGCTTTTGGTAATGAGTCGGACCCATGTAAGAACTATTATAGCAAGTATCGTTGATGGTAGTGGTAGTAATAGTAGTAGCTTAGTAGTAGTACTTAGCAGTATAGAAGTAGTACCATGACACGTAACAGCCATCGTCGAGCGCGGTAGTGCAGGACACGGAAGGGATTGATCAGGTAAAGCAACACGAACGCCACGAGTGAGAGCGGAGCAGAGTAGGCAGGAATGTGGAGCATATCACTGAACACATAGACGAGGAGATTAATACCCCAGATCACTGCAAAGAAACCAGCCACCTGCCACACAGACACATGAGTATAATAGCAGCGAGGATCAGATAATGGACCATCCACAAGCAGCACATAGACCAGTGGATTAATGCACCATATCAATACAAAGTGGGTGAGTGCGTGAGTAAGGTTTACCATCCTGCCTGACACAGTATGGTTGGTGGCGTGGCGTAGTTGGTAACGCGTATCGGATGAGACGAAGTTACTCTACGCCGGGCCCGGTTAGTACTTAGATGGGTGACTGTCTACAGTACGGAGCCAGCCAACTAGGTTGACTCAGCCTTCTACCCTCTGTGGGATGGTAAAATGAGTACTGGCGGTGGTCAAGGCCATCGCTAGGGAACAAACGGCGAGTTCTGCGCAACATTAGGCCCTGTGGCCAGGAATGCAAGTATACCGATCCAGTCGGTTAATCCGGCCGACTTGGACTGTATGCTGGCTTAATTGGGTTCCGCCCTCGCCGGCTCAAAGTGCCGTCATGGGGATGAGCTGCCATGCAACGGGCCTAGTACAGCTTCGCTGCCTAGTGCCTATGCGAAATCTTCTTCTTCTTCTTACATTGACTTCCAGTACTAGATGACGGATTTGTAATCATAATACAAACTAAAACCACACCAGAGGCCAGAGCAAATCTAAACGTCTCTTAAAACTACTAACACTGCATGCTGATACAACATGATCAGGTAGTGAGTTCAATAGCTTAACTAATCTGTTTACAAAGAAAAGTTTCCAGAAATCATATTTATACAACTGGGGGCAGCAACTTTTATCTATGCCTGGTATCATAACGCTGTTTTAACATAGATTTATACTGCAACTGTAACACAAAATTGGTATCATACTTGTTATTTACATATTTATATAACTGAATCATATCCCCTCTTAATTGCCTATATCCAGTGGCGGTTCTAGCCCGCAATATCTGGGGGACACAGCCCCATGGCAAGCGCGGTAGTCTGAGCCTATAACGGGGGTCTGGAGGCAGAGCCCCCAGTGGGGTCCAGGAGCAGAGCCCTGGGTCAGGAGGGCAAAGACCCCCTGAAGCCGTAGCATTTTTGGTTTTCGGACGTTCAGTTGCAGTCGCAAATTTGCCCACTTTTCTAAAATTTGGAAATGCAAAAAAATCAGATATTTGTGTTATCTTTGCAAAAAATTATGGGTGGCCATGAAACTGGGGGGAAGCAAAACTGGGGGGCTGTCCCCCCCGGCCCTGGCCTAAAACCTTCACTGCCTATCATAAAGTTGGCAGTTGCAAAACACATAATCTTCATAAAAATGACTAGAAAGGTCCCTAATTAATTTTGTTGCCCTCATTTGGACTTTTTCAATTTTTTTCTATATCACATTCTTCTAGGAGCCCAAACAGTATTAGCATCTTCCAAATGTGGTCTTACCAAACTTTTATACAGAACAACAAAGCATTCTAGAGATAATTCTTGGAAGTTTCTTTGCATAAGTCCCAACATAGAATACGCTTTACTGACTATATTGCTAATATGTTGATCTAACAATAAGAAAGAATCAAACAAGACCTGTTTCAATGAAACACCGTCTATTTTGTATGTGAAACTATTGTTCGTAGTATCATACTGACGTTGATGGAATGACATTGATTTACATTTTTTTTGCATTAAGTTTAACTAACCATCTGTGAGCCCAGTTTGTGAATTTATCGTTTTTTGACTGTAATATTTCTGCATGAACTATAGGTCTACACTTAATATGATTATATAGCCTTGCACATAGATGAAGAAGGATTGTATGTGCCCACTAGATATAAAGCTGGAATAGCAGTTGAAACAGACCGCAAACCCATAATGGTCACAATAAACACTAATCAGCCGAAGGAGGAAGAATGTAAAGTACCAAAGCGACAGCGATGGATCCTAGTTAAAGAAGCAACAGTCAGAAAGTACAAAAGTGGAACTAACAACTTGGAAGCACTGAGAAGGACCTGGAGAAACGATAATAACGTACAGCAACAATATGACGAACGGGAGTCGTGTATACTGTATAGTGTATACTGTATACTGTATATACTGGACAATACTTGTATCACAAGAACAAAAAAGCTTCTCACTAGTGGACAGACCAAAGTCATCAGGAATAAAATGAAGCAAATTCGGAAGATGAAAAGACAGATAATCAAAAGGAGGGAATTCTGAACAATGAATCGATTGAAGTGGATGTCAGAAAACTGCAAGAAGAAGTGTCACAGGTGATAGCTGATATGCGTCAAAAGGAGTTAGAAGAAAAGATTAACAGTATTGAACAAACAGGAGGACCAGCATCAAACCAGATATGGAAAATACGAAAAGCTATGAAGACCAAGAGAAGTGATGAAGGACATACAGTTAAAGATTCAGTTACAGGAGAACGCTCATCAGAGCCGGAAATGATCAAACAAAGTCATGTGGAATACTTCAAAACACTACGTACTCCAAATGAAACTAGAAATTTGGGGCAAAGCCCAACGTGAGTCCGCCCGGCGCCCTAAGTCCAATTGGGGGAAATTAGGGGGGGGGAGAATTTCGCTGGCATCAAAGTCACGTTGCCCGAACTCAAATGCATTGGCATACGCCGAACGCGCATTGTCAACTTAGGGTAGGTCAACATGAGCGCCTATAACTTTGTTTGTAGTGGACGGAATTTCACAATTTTTTTTTGTTCAACGCCGAAAGGATCGTACTCGTCAACGCCGTTTAGATTTTGTCGCTATCTTCATCCGTTCCAGAGAAATTTGCACTCAAAGTCGAAAGTTGTTGTGAATCGCACCGATTTTTGCACGTTTTTTGCCCTCCCAAATTTTAAGGGGGGCGGTGCCCCCAAATGTTGTACCTGCGTTAACACTCCGACCTAGAGACACGTCAAGTGCCAAAGTTTCATTGGGCTACACCGGCTAACTCCGAAGTTGTAAGCGCTCCTTTATTGCATTTTAAGCCAATTTTTGACCCCCCCTATTGAAAAAAGTTGTAAGGGGGGCCCCCGTCCCAGGTTGGGGGTGCGCTAGTAAGACTTGGTCATTCTCTAGCGTGTGTAAAAATTTGGGGGCGCAGCACCTCCTAGGGGCCGAAATATGTTCTTCCGAAAAATGCGCTTTCGGTGGGTTTAATTCAACATCGAGATCTCCAAGGTTACTGGACCCAACTTCACCGGACTTGTTTCGCCTAACGCGGGAGAAATCGATGTCGAACAAGTAACTCACCGATTTTGAATATCTTCATCCGTTCTGGAGAAATTGGCCGCCATACTTTGAAGTCGACCGAAATCGGGCCAAATTTTGCATGTTGTCGGCCCTTACAATTTTTTTTGGGAGGCTCACCCAAAATTTCGGCCCGGGATTATAAAATCGAACATACTTAGGAGCATCGTGCAAAATTTCGCACCGATTGGCCCACGGAGCTCGGAGATTACGCGAGGGGAAAAAAGAAAAAAAAATAAACCACAGCAAAACTTAAGTCCGCTTCCGCAAGCTGTCGCTTACGGGCGGACTAAAAGGTCACAGTGTGAACATATGTACGATCTCATAGAAGAAGTACACAGACTCAGGATGCCAGCAACTCAACCAGAAGAACAGCAGATATGTGATGAAACAGACTGCATCAGAATATACAAACATCTTCCAAAGAACACAAGTCCAGGTCCGAATGGAATACCGTACGAAGCATTTATATACGCAGGAAAAGATTTAATAGAATCAACGCAGAGGATGTTTAATATAATCTGGCAGATGGAAGAGATCCCGGATCAGTGAAAAAGATCTGATATTAAAGTGATATATAAAAATAAAGGGCCCAAAGAAGGTCTTGCGAACTACAGAGGCATATTCCTGAGTAGTGTAGTGTGTAAAATTTTTGAAAAACTGATCTACAAGAAAGTAGAACCTATAATTGACATGAATATGACAGAATTCCAAGCAGGAGCAAGAAAAGGAAGAAGGACAACTGACCATATTCTAACACTAAAAGCAAAGATTGAGTATGATCAGTATTTACAAAGAGACACATATATACAATTCTACGATATTGTGAAGAACCAAGTAGCTATAGAAGTTTTCCAAGATAGGAAAAGACTTCAGCTACATCCGGAAAAAAGTGAGTACTTGGTGAACAGGGGAAACATTAGAAAGATACAAACAGATGATTGGAAAAGAAGGCCCACAGATAGACGACATGAACAGTGTAAGTCAGTCTGCAGAAATAGTTAAAAAGAAAATGGAAGAAAGAACAAAAATAAAGACGATTGTGAATAGTACGGATGAGAAGAAAACTTTCCGCTCCAGAGGAGTGTCTGGCAAAGGATCCGCCCAAGTTTAAGTTTCAAGCTTGCATTATCTGCAAAAAGATAAATTTTGGCATCTTTCCCACATGACTCGATTAAGTCATTGATGTAAATAATGAACAAAACATGCCCATGTATTGAACCTTGAGGGATGCCGCTAAGAACATCGGACCACTCTGACATAACTTCATCAATCTTAACCCTTTGTTTTCTCTCTATAAGAAAAGACTCTATCCAAAAATTATTTCCTTATTTACCTGATAACTATGTAACTTGCTAATAAGTCTGCCCTAGGGAACTTCGTCAAATGCTTTCTCGAGATCTGTGTAAATGACATCAATTCTACCTCCTGATTCTAACAACTCAGTCCAGTCATCTAACATAGATAACAACTGAGTAATGGTAGACCTACCTTTTAAAAACCAAACTGTCTATCACAGAAATATTTATTTTGTTTAAAATGTTCTAGCAAGTTATCCCTAACTATAGATTCAAATATTTTACATACAGAACAAGTTAAACTTACAGGTCTGTAGTTATTTAATTCACACTTTTTTCTTAAAGATAGGAACAACATTAGCTTTTTTCCAATATAATGGCAAAATTTACCAAAGTACAATTTAGCCAAAATATGTCCATACTCTTTTTTGCTGGACATCTTTGCTTTTGGTTTCCTTTCATTTTTCCGTGCAGTGCACAGTGCAAAGTGCAATATTGCCATTGTACAGTGTTTTCTTATAATACAATTCCATTGATCATTTTGTAGTATTTGTGACAAAGGCATATTATGTCGTCATTTAAAGACATAGACTTTTTATTTCTTACCATGTTGTGTGGCTATAATTAACTAGTTGATGTAGTCTCACAGATGACTTGGCATCTTCTGCATAATTTTAAGCATTTTGTGCATTTTTTTGTAATTTTTTATAAGTTACAGCAAGATATTTCATTAAGAAGATTAAGCAACACCTTATAAATGATTTTCGATTGGTTGACTGGTTGCATGATTGTTGGTGTTATTATGTTGGTTTGTTTGTCACTCAAACAGCAATGAGCACGAAGACTTTGCTGACGAGATAAAGAGACTTCGAGCACTCCGAGGCAAAGTGAAACCAAAGAAAGGCGAAGGAAAACGTGCTCAGAATAGGCCTAAACTTTGATGACAGTTTATCTTTGTAGTTACAATTCATGGACCATAAGTTAATGTCAGATGCCTATATGTGGTAAGGAGAGCAGCTTGCTTTTAGAAAGGTTGCAGCTTTGCATTGGGAAAGCTAGGGTGGCTCTTGTGGCATAACTTCGGGAAGCATATAGAGGAAATTGCCTTTGGGCACCAGCCCGGCATCGGGCACCACACTTCACAGCTCATTTTTTATGCAGTATCAGTGTATCATATTTCTCAATTTTGATTGATTTATCAACTCAGCTGATTAATAGTAATAATTTGGCCTATAAGATTGTGTTCTTCACATTTTTTTCACGGTGTTCATCAGTTGTCAATGTTGACTATAACAGCATACAAACAGTGACTGGCATCGAGGTCATCATTGAAAATTTTTTGCCAGAGGTTTGGAAAAATGTTTCCTAGAGGCCAGTCGCTATTTGTTTTGTTATACCGCAAAAACCAGAACAAAAAAACTTAAACAAAAATCATTTGAACAAAAAAGCTGTGATGACTTCAATGTTGGCTGCTTAATGTTGCCCACGCGGGAAATATTTAACTTCAGTGTTGGTCGCGTGGGCAACATGGCATATTGGTGAATGATACGTGATGCGATTTGGACCAATTGCATGCACATGCAGGTATTTTGCCGCTTGTTGAGGTACAACAGTGAATGGTATTTATTAATGTTTGATATTTTAGTAAAATGTTGGTAATTACATTTGTGCCATTTTGTTAAAAATGTGGTGTTGATAAGGGAAAACTACAGGGTGCAGCAAAAAAAGTGGACCCCTAAAGTTTTTCACTGTTTTCTCATCAACAGTTTGGAATTTTAATTTGAAATTTTACAAATTTATTTGCTGAAATCTTTTACATCGAATTGCCAAATAAAATTTGATTCTGTTAAAAAACGACGAAGTTATAGACTCTTTCGACCGTTTACCAAATTTTCAGCATTAAAAATGGTTAAGCTAAAAATGCTATTTAATTTTTAACAAGAGGGTGCGGCCGTTGAGGGGCCGCCCGCTATGGGGCCGTCTTTGCAGTTGAGTACGTCCCAGCAATTTCCCTATCTTTACTATGGGAATTTCGTTTTCCGTATGAGTTAAGGCTCACGTACCTAAAACGATACGTAAAAAGAAGTAGGCACGGGACAGACGGACAGACAGACGGACGGACAGCATCGATACATGATGGGGCCTCCTTCTAGGAAGGACGGCCCCATAAAAACTGATTACCACGTTACTGTTGATGACGTAACAGTAATGTTTTGATAAACAGCAATTTATTCTGTTTAAAAATTATCATTAAATTATCGTTCCTTTAAAGCAGTTGCCCGCTGCCCACCGGATTCATCTTCCAGCAGAACGGCGCGTCAGCACACAGCGCGCAACGCCGCGCAACGCACAGAACTGGCTGCGGGCCAGCTGTCCAGATGTCATCACAAAAGACCAATGGCCTCCAAATTTGCTGAATATAAACCCAGTGGACTATCACGTATGGAGTGCAATGTTGGAGGCTTACTGCAAGCTTAAATCAAAGCTGAAAACAAGCACCAAACTCAAGGAAGCACTTCAGGTTATCTGGGGCAACCTGCCACAGGGACCGATCAACAAGGAGGTTGGTGTTGTAGCTTGGAGCTGGCAGTGAACACTTTGAACATTTGCAATGACAATGGAATTCTGGCATCTGATCATTATTTAACTGTGTTGTTTCAACGATGTTGTTAAATTGGTGTTGTAGCCGGAGCATTTTTGAATGCTGAAAACTCGGTAGGCGGACATGTTAAAAAATCTATAACTTCGTCGTTTTTCAAGAGAATCAAATTTTATTTGACAGTTAGATGGAGAAGGTTTCAATAAGTGAATGTGTAACATTTCACATTAAAATTCCAAACGGTTGCTGAGAAAACTGCGAAAACCTTTAGGGGTCCACTTTTTTGCAGCACCCTGTACAGGGTGGCCCAAAAAAACGGGGCCACTCTGTTATATAGCTTCTAACTTCAGAAATACTGCTTAGATCTACACGATTTTTTGCAGAAATCAAGGTCGTTTCATTC
>Ga0209367_1007804_pt1 | contig 14710 bp, 9 predicted proteins | sample WorMetLIZISLAND2_FD_187412 | JGI IMG/M metagenome (GOLD analysis project Ga0209367, IMG submission 187412) | Marine gutless worms symbiont microbial communities from Max Planck institute for Marine Microbiology, Germany - Olavius geniculatus... ... | reverse complement strand
GCACAGCCTGTGTTGCATGAATATGAAGTGTGCCAGCTATTTAGAAACACTTCAGTTGTGCTGTCTGAGTGGATAGTATAACATAGTTTCACTCATTGGTAGGGTTAGAATGATATCAAAAGTCACCCAATCACAGGCTGCGCAGTAGCGCAGCACTGTTGTAAGGGTGACCGGCCATTTCAATCGGAGAACCCAAAATTTGACCCCCTGTATTTCCCAAACCCCTTAATTTTTCCACATCAAAATTTGCACAGATGATTATCTCTGGCATATCTCCCGATGTGCAAAATTTAGTGAAAATCCATTTACGGGGGGCTTCCCCACAAATAGGTGAAATATAACATCTGCGTGACTTTTTGTGCCTTTCTTTCCCTTCCCTTCCCTTTTTTCTTGCCGTCCTCTACAGGAAAAACGACTGAACTGATTTTAACGCACGATGACTCATATGACACAGTTTCATGCAAGGAAGTGCCTTTTGGGGGTTACAAAATTTAAATTCAACATTTTAACCTATTCTTTTCACAAAAATATGAAAAATTACAATGGCGCCTGTGGGCAAAATTAGACAATGGTTTAAACCATCATAACTCCGGCTATGTATAAGATAGAGTCGTAATTTTTGGTTCTAGGGTATGGTTTTTGGGGTCGGCCAATTTAACGGTCATTTATATTTACCCCTGATCAACTCCCATTGCCATGGCAATGAAATTTGGGACAAAATGGGTCATAACTCAGCCCCCTTAAAAGATAATTGCACGCTGTTTGCACCTACCTACCTATTTTTGGGCCCGCACTATCTGATGGTGTCATTTAAATTTCTCCCTTGCCAACCCCCATTGCCATGGCAACGAATTTTGGGACAAAATTGAGTATAACTCGGTCTGTGTAAGAGATATCTGCAAGATTTTTGCATCTGTAAGGGGGTTCTCGGGGATGGGCCATCGAATGCTGCCAACCAAATTTTGCCCCGAGCGACCCTCGTTGCCATGGCAATGAAATTTGGGACATAATGGGTTAGAACTCGGTTTACGTAAGAGATATATCAAAGTTCTTTGCGTCAGATGGGGTGTTTTCGAGATCGGTTTATTTTGGTATGGGTAGTGCGCAATTATTCGAAAGCACACATATGCACCCCGCAAAAATCATACGTTAAATATATGAAAAATCTATATTATCTAGCAACAAAAACATTTCTACATTTTCTAACATTGCTATTATTAATTAATCAGACGTTAGATTAGTATGACATTTTAAAAGTTAATGACATAATCTTCTAATTCGAGAGCTGCATAAAGCGAGATAGGACACCGTCCGCTTTGAACGTTAATTGATAGAAAATCCATAGAGCTAAGCGAAGTAGCTCGCATTGCAAGATAAAAACAATTTTAAATTTACTTTACGCACAATAAAATAAATGAAATACTGGCGAAAAGTAGAGTTTGGAGACAAAACAGATGGATTTTGAGTCGTTAAATTTAGCAGAAGTTGATATTAGCCATGACAACGCCAGCAGACAACGTTGGCGCTAGTGTTGGGTCATTTTACATTATTATTGTGGTATGTTAAAAATGTGACTTCCATCACAGTATACATAGTTGTAGTAGTAGTAGTAGTAAGGATAGGGGCAAGATAGTAATAGTGAAGGTGTAGGATTATGGTAGCAATAGGGGTGACATAGGTTATGGTAGGGGTAGAGTATGGTAATGGTAAAGTAAGGGTTACTTATAGTTGAACTAGAAATAGGACTAGCAGTAGTTGTGGTAGTAATTGTAGTGGTTATTCTACTGTCCGATTTTATTCAGCTCCAGATTCCTTCTAACCGCAATAAAACTGCAAATATTTATGTAAGAAGCTGTTCAGTTTATATACAGTGTCAGGGTGACATCGTGGTTGTAGATATAAAAGTTTTTTTTACATAAATACCCAATATTATTGGGTGCTGCCAATACCAATACCCAATGCCCATATCGATATCGGCTTCCTGCCACGTTTCCTACTAGAGCTAGACATGAGAAGTGAAAAATTGTGTGTTGTACTAACCGTGCTAGCCCAACGGTGTTAACTAAGCATTAAGATCTGTTTGGTCTGCTTTGCCAGCACCTGCACTCAGCCCACCATTTGAGGGTGCAATGGCCTTTCACTCTCTGTCCATTGCCTCTCAGCTTATGGCCGTGCTATACCAGGGATAAGAGACAGCCACGTTTGATCCTCACTAGAGGGCAGTGGCAGAGGCAGCGAAAATGTGGTGTCAAATTACATCATGCAGCACAGGTGCCTACAGTCTGCATCACATGCTAGTGAACCAGTAGTGGCAACCACCAGAGAGCACAGTGGTTGACTACAAGGGGGTGTGACTGTTCACTGATCAAATAATTATATAGCTTACACAGGGTTCCCACGCCTCGTGGAAAGTCCTGGAAAATAAAAATCCTAGTTAGTTGATGAATTCACTGGAGCTTCAAGATAAACAATGTGCAGAACTGGCATACACTTACTTGCTAAAATGCAAAAAAATAAATTTTAAAATAGTATTCTGCCAATTTTTACTTACGAAGAACTTTGTGCATTGCACTACTTAGAACTCATTGGGTGGTATTGGTATTGGATACCACAGCCCAGAAAAGTATTGCCCAGTATCCAATACAGCCCAATACTAGCAAATATTGGCAATACCCCAATGCTAGTATCATTCTAACCCTACTTTGGGGCATTGTGGCGGGGGGGGCAGTTGCTACTTTAAACAAGTGTGCATGCTTATAACAACAACAGAAAGCAACATTATATATAACGTCTAGCGGATTTGGCAGATTTTTCATCAACATTGTGCGCTATACAAAATTTCCTCAGTTACTTGTATATAAGTGTTTAGTTTGCGTATTTTGTTTGTCAAGGATGCTGAAGTAGAGCTTCAGGAGACTGCTGAATATCAGGTGGCCAAAGAAACACTCAAGGAAACACGAGTGGTTGCAAGAAGATAGTTTTCAATATTTTATCACATCTGTGCCATCCTTTTCGGTGTAACCTGGATCACCATACTGTTGTGAGAGTTCTGTGTAAAAATGAATTTTGTCCGGTGTTGTATAATGTTCCTGCTGCGTAAAACTGATAAGTTACTCTGCTTGTGGTAGACTTACCTGTTGTTTATAACTGTTTTGTGGGCTTCATTTTTTTGCATTTTGAAGACATTGTCATCATAGTGGTTAAGTGTTTAGTCAAGTTTGGTTCACAAAATGTTACTGCAACAACATACAAACATAACAGATGTGAAACTAGAATGTATGGCTCCGGACTGAAACCTTTTCCGAGAATATGTGTACAATGTTGTGTATATAGACAGTATATTGCTCGTTTTCACTGCCATATGCAGTATGTTAACTGTACTGAGTTTCTAAGACTAGTATATTAACTCTAGATAAATAGTTTTGGTTAAACAAGAATACAATGGGTTTTGTTGAACACGTCACTAAGTCACAAAATTCATGGCCTAAGTTACAGGCCTTGTGTAGCGTGTTATCACAGGCTGAATGGTAGTTCAAGCCCTGTGTTAATGGCGACTTCTCTTTCTTATGGGGAATCCAAAAATTTGCCCCCACAGAATCAAAACCCCTGACCCGATTGAGATAAAATTTGGCATGGTTGATTACGTTGGGGAGGGGACCTGTCACGCAAAAGTTTATGTAAATTCCTCCAAAGGGGGCTTCTCGGCAAATGGGTGAAATATACTCAAAAATTTTTCTTCATATATACCTTTTTCTCAACGCACCCACAGGTCAGACCCCTTAAGGGACTTTTATGCTTAATACGTCAAACGACGCGGTTCTGCACAAAAAGGTGATATTATTCAGCAGCACATTGACACGCAGTCAGCGTGGTGCAGACAATATCACCTTTTGTGATTTTTGCTGTTTTTGACGTGCGAGTTCTTCAATGTTTCCGTTAACAAGTGTATAAACTGATGTTTTGTACATTTTTTGTATAAAATCAGTGTTTATTTAGAGGCTGGCAGCTTGGCAGTCGGATGTTAGCTATGATGAGTATAAACTACAAAGTGAAATGACTGATCACGACGCAAAATAATGACCTGTTAATATTCACATCTGCAGATGCTATACTGCACAGTAATGTATGCAGCTGACGCACAGATATCTGTGGACATAAAGGGTACAAAACACTGAAAACAACAAGTTTACGATGGATGTTGTCCGGATCCAAATATTAAACAATATGCTGAGGAAAAAATGCCACACCTTTTTCTTATATATTCAGTAAATGTTATGCACGTTCAAAGTGTTTTAGGCTGCTGCCTGTACAATGCTGATGTCACATGTATGTTTTGCCCTCTGGCTGTCTAATGTCAAAATGGCGTATTTTTTGTGTGAGTGAGTGAGTAGGGTTTAACATCCCACCCGACACAGTATAGGTCATTTCCTGGACGGCCTTTCCAGGCGGAATGGTGCTAAATTTTGTATTTTTAAAATTCTCTGACTTTTCCCTGACCCTCTCCATTTTACATTTCTTTCCCTTACTTCTTAAAATTCCCTGAGTTCTCCTAACTGAAGAAACCATCCTGATCTCTTAAGTGGAGATCAATTCAGCCTGACCCAATTATTAGGCCGCCCGGAATGGTAGTTCCCGGAAGGCCTTATGTTTTACTGCTGTTTCTTTATTTTTTTCATCGTGAGATCTCTGAGGTCTGTGGGCCGATCTGCGCGAAATTTTGCCACATGTTTGGAAGCATGTTCAATTTATAAATGCCGGTTCAAAAATTTGGGGGTCTCCCCCAAAAAATTTTGGGGGCGAAAAACACACTGAATTTGGCCCGATTTCAGATACCTTCCCACTTTGAGCGCGAATATCTCTGGAACGGATAGAGATATCCAAAATCTGAAAACCTGGTGCAAGACAGCGTTCCCTCCCGCGTTCAACGCAAAAAGTTCGCTGAACTTCGGTCCACTAACCTCGGATATTTAGAGGTGCCATTGTACCCTGAAAATCGACTTTTTTGGAAGAACATGTTTCGGCCCCTTGGGTGTGCTGTATGCCAAAATTTTTACACGTGCTAGAGAATGTTCAGGTCTTGCTAGCTTACACCCCGAAGAGAATGGGGACTCCCCCAACAATTTCTTTTTCAATGGGGGTCAAAAATTGGCTTAAAATTTAGCGTATGAGGCACTAGAATTTTGGCGCTAAGGGAGTAGCCTAATGAAACTTTACCACGTGATGTGCCGCTAGATGGGAGTGTTAAGCCGTGTAAAAATTTGGGGGGGGCGCTGCCCCCTTAAAATTTGGGAAAGCAAAAAAACGTTTAAAATTTGGTGCTTTTTAGGACAACTTTCGACTTTGACCGCAAATATCTCCAGAACAGATTACGATATTGACAAGCGGTCAACGGCATTATCAACTACCGTTTCTTCTGCATTGAACGAAAAATTTTTTGGTGAACTTTGGTCTATTAACCAGAGTTTTGTTGGCTCATTTCGACCCACCCAACATCAACGGTGTGCGCGTTTTCGGAAGACCGTATCTCGGCCCCTAGAGGGTGCTGCGCCCCAAAATTTTTACACGCGTCACAGAATGGCCAAGTCTTGTTAGCTGATACTCCAAAATTGGCTTGAAATTTAGGCTATGAGCCACTAGAACTTTGGCCCTAAGGAGATTAGCCTAATGAAATTTTACCACGTGTTGTGCCGCTGGATGGGGGTGTTAACCGGTGTACAAAATTTGGGGAGCACCGCCCCCTTAAAATTTGGGAAGGCAAAAAACGTTTAAAATTTGGCACGATTTAGGACAGTTTTCGACTTTGAATGCAAGTATCTCTGAAACGTATTAAGATATCGACAAGCGGTCAACGGCGTTATCAACTACCGTTTCTTCAGCGTTGAATGAAAAAATCTGGTAAACTTTGGTCTATTAACCACAAAGTTTTGTTTGCTCATTTCGACCTACCCAACATCGACAATTCGCACGTTTTCGGACAACTTTAAGACTGATCGCATATGTCTCTAGAATGGATAGAGACGTCAATAAACGGAAAACGGCGTTTACAGCTACGATCAATTGCACGTCGAAAGCAGAAAAATTGGTAAACTTGGGTTCAAAAACAACAAAGTTCTGTTGTTTCACTTCGAACCACCCAGGTTTAACATTGCACTTGCTATACATGTATATGACAATGCAGTTGCGTTCGGGCCCCATGAGTTTGCTGCAAATGAAATTTCAACCCCTTAACTGTCCCCCAATCGGACTTACGGTGCCGGGCGGTCTCACGTTGGGCTCTACCCCATATTTCTAGTTTATTTATCAGGGGAAAATATTATTTTTGAAAAGTCACGGAAAATGATCTTGGATCATGCAGACTGCAGATAATGGTCATTTTTGCATCTCCAGATATTCAAAAGCAGGCACCATTGAACGTCCAAAAGCTAGACGTGTTTCAGCTTCAGTGGGGCTTTGCCCTCCTGACCTCCCGACCAGGGCCTCTGTCATTTGCATATTGCTTTATTAATACCGTTTCGTTACTTGATACCATTTATGACATTTGTGCGATAGGGTTATTGTTTCGATAATATCAGGGAAATTGTCATTCAATGACTGGAATTAAGTCGGCGAATTTTGCTACAGAAAACCTGTATGTACGTGCACACATACATTTAAATCAGTAGCTCATGACATGAAATCGCATGGTCAAGGTGGAAAGAAAAACAAAAAAATATCAACATAGTGGCAGAAAATTTGATTTTAAATAATACACAATATCAGTAAGCACACACAAGAAAACAATCAAAAAGCATAAACATGGTAAAATATAAGAACGTTGTGGCAGCAACCGCTGTTGAACAGCAGACTTGTGGCAAGATTAGCTCTTGCAAAAATGACTGCTATCCTTTATCCTCAAGAGATAAGGTTGCTGATTTCACTGCATATGTAATAGAGCTGTGCACGGGCCGAAATCTCATGACCCGGCCTGGCCCTGCCCAACTTTGTTTCGGCCCAGCCCGTTAACTACTTGTGATATTTCGGCACGGCCCGTAACGACCCAGTGTAATTGAAGCCCGGACCGGCACATAGGCAAAAATGAAAAAGGACAACGTTTTGCACAAATGCCGACAATCGATTACTAAACAACAACAGTCTGAAACAACAATAAAACTTCGCTCACTGGCAGCGCTAGACGCAGGTAGGCTACTGCAAATACCTGACGAGAAAGTCTCGCCAGTTCTGGGAACTGAGCATCATAGACCTACACCATTGTCACCACTGACAAGAGCAACAGGCGTCATTCCAGCGTAATCTGATATTGCTGGGTAACTAACTAGATCAGTCTCACCTGCTTAATTGCTACTGCCACTCCGAAGTGATCACCCGGCACGCTGCTATCAGAAGAGGGAGAGGCATGGGAGTAGGATGCCACTGACAGACAGAGCCCACTGTGGACCAGAGAGCGTCATTCTGCCTCCCATGCCGACCTAATGGCTCAGATCCAGATGTCCATGGCTGCATGATATGCAAATCTGACAGATTGTAATTTGTATGGGCCTACGCAAACCGGCCCGGCTCGAATTCTAGAAAAATATTTTCAAGCCTGGGCCAATGGGCTGCCCAGCCCGTGCAAAGCTCTCGTATGTAATGTATCCACAATAAAGTATCAAATGTAAAGTCTACAAGCTACAAAATGAAAAAATATAACCTCCATCAGCCGAGCTGTTGCCATATAATACATCTTTATTTTGAAAAATAAAATTACTTCAGAAGCAAAAGGAAATAAAATAATGTCATCAGCTGTTGGCCTAACCACAGTTAACTCAACCATGAGCATCTGCATGCAGTACTGTAACCATAGGCTAACACTGATTAAATGTAACAGAATGCATCAGCACTGACAACAAAGCCTCAAACCATCAGTTTACTAAGACAACTACACCGTGGCCATAAAAAACGCGGCACTTTACTTTTGTCTATATTTTTGCCAATTATTGACCGATTTTCAAAATTTTTTCACTGGCACACTGCAGACAATTTGCAATAATGTTATTATTATATATCCCACCACCCGGCAAATGCATCTCTGCACTTCTTGTGAAATATAAATGTAAGCAAAAACTAACAATAATAACAAAATTGTATGTAAACAAAAAAAACACTTTAGACAAATATTGCGATAAATGATCCATCCGTATAACACCAGACTGCGTTAGACTCGCAGTTTAGTGTCATACAGACCATCTACCACAATGTCGATCTGAAGCATTTTTTTCAATTTTACCAAAATGTTTGTTTGTTATTATTGTTATATATCCATATTTCATTCATATTGATAGAGACGCATTTAAGGTGTGGTGGGATATGTAATAATCATGTTATTGCAAACTGTCCGCAGCGTGAGCCAGTGAAAGAATTTTGAAAATTGGTCAATAATTGGCAAAGACATAGACAAAAGTAAACTGCCACGTTTTTTCTGGCCCACCCTGTATGTACCAAATGGTTTTGAAAGCTATGGTCCTGGTATTGCATTGTTGATCGTGATGCTGTTCTAGACTTGGCAGTCTGTAGCTGATATTAAAACACACGACAAAATATCATGTTAGCCATCTTCATAACAGTCTAAGCTACCAGCACATGTCAAATTTATGCAAGGTTATCAGGGTGACCACTTGTCCCCAAAAAACTGGAAATTTGACACTTGCAAGCCTGTGAGGGAATAAAAAATGTCAGTTGTTAACAAGATAATGTCACTTTTCAGACAATGCCAGTTTTTAGTGGCACCGAAATGGTTTATATAGTGCACTTGTATGGTGCTGCAGTGGGCAAAAGAGGCACAGAAAGTCTTGCAGTACCTGGATATAATGGTCACCCTGGGTTAGTTATTGTATATAACACATACACATAATCACGTGATCGTTAGTATATATACTTTGCTGTAATTCTTACGTTTTAACATATTCATGGCACTGTCCAACATCACAAAGCTGTAATAAGAATCGCACAACCACTGGGATGTTTGGTGTCGTCTCATAATAACAAATACGACTAAACACAATTGTGCAAAAACAAGTGACATTAATATCGTAGAAGTGCACAACAACTGCAAGAACTATTACAAGGGATGGACTCTCGACTGCATGTCTCAAGCTGCATCAGACCTTTTGTTTTCTATCAGCAAATGAACTGTTGAGTCCAGGTGACTGATGCAGTTGTAGCACATGTATAATAGGCCTGAGAACCGCTTTTTTTCCATCCCAATCCAGTTGAAAAATAAATGCAATAGCCAAGGGAAGCCATCCCAGAGCCCCGACCCCCAGAGACCTGGACAGCCAGCCCACGAAATTTTACCCCGGGGGCGGAGGAGGGATCCCGGGCCCCCATTTGTTCGCAGCAGCAAGCGGCTCATTATGCAGGTAGCATCTGTCACAGTCACTTATACTGTTAACTGTGAGCTGCTGCAGCTGACAGTCTGGACACACGCTCACATTCATGCACATGCTGCATCGGCGGAGGCGTGTGACTGATATGACACTGCAAGCTGCATCGCCAACGGATGTCTTGCTGCTACACTGACTGTCTTGTCACAGTCCCCTAATTCCTAGTCGTCACCTTCTTTCAGCACTCAAACTGGATAGCGACTGAGCTGAAGATCAGCACACTTTTGGCTTAGGCCTACTTATTACAGGGTTTAGGTTTTAACCTGTTAACGACAACAAAAGCATTTTACATCAGATTATACCTATAACGTTTGCTTAAATTGACTGCAAATGTTGCAGACATGCCAACCATCACCCATCTCGCTTGAGTGTCATGCGTTTCTGCCCGCTAAAATATTATCTCTCACATTTTAGTTTCTACTAATTTAGCTTCATTTTTAACATTTCAGCACTCCACAATGACGGCAAATCGTTTACACTAGGTTCAATTTTTGACTTTAAACTACCGGTGCATAAAATGTGTAGCCTGCATTAGGCCTACATGGAGGAGAGGAGCGAATCATTCTGACATATTTTTTCTTCCCAATCACTGCATGCCTCGTGTTGTTCTGTCCCAGGGAGCCCCCAGGGCCCTGGGGGTAAGATTTTCTACCCCTGAATCCCCAGGGGTGAAAGTCTCTGGACTGGTTTGGCTAACCTGCAATAGCCTTGTAACAGTATAAGCAGAGCAGATTTCTTGCTAATGCTGCATCCCTGATCATTAAGAGAGGATATGCTTTGATAAACTGCAGTTCATTTTGATGCAAAAACTGACATAAAACTGTCACATACATAAAATGTCGCATACATTCGGCTTTTTGAACAGACATTCAAATGCAGAATCTGCTAGTAAATCATATCCATCCGTCCCTATCTATTACTACAGCCAGTTTGCACAAAAACCACCGTCACGTCAAAACAGCGATGAATTCAAAGTCATGCAGAGCATACATAAATCACAGAGAAACGGTACACGTACTGACAACATAACTAACAGCAGATGACAAAAACGAGAATTGTAAAATACGCTTTACACCGATGACTCTGAAAAACCATTGGTGACGTTGGTCTCAGTGATTATCTGTGTCAATAATGCAGCGTGGATGCATCAGTATCGCTGCTACTAGCTCAGACGCAGGTCATAACTGATAAACCGTACGAGTCGATCGGTGTATTCATCAAAATGCTCGACATCGTTGTGCCCAGCGCCCTCGACCCACAGCGGCTCTACAGCATGCGAACATCGCTCATAGATGGCACGGCCGTGGGAGAAATCAATCACTTCATCGTCTTTGCCATGAATCACCAGCACCGGAGATGTTATCCTCTCCACCTTGTCAATGCTGGATAACAATACAACAGATTATTTTATTTTAGCTTAGTGTTAAGTTACATTGTTCTGTTTTGGCCATATACAACAAAGTCGCTACCTGTCAGCTTTGTAATGTAAAGGTAAAGGTGTCCCATACTCAATAACGAGCGTAGGGGCCAGAGCTGATCCCGGTCACTAGGCACTCAGTCCGCTGTTGACGTATTCATAAACCCGGTAGTAGGTTGCCACTACTTTCCACCAGGCCCACGGTTACCTTCCCAGCCAGAGAGTGTCACCATCCTTTGACCGGTACCAAATTACTAAACTAAGTAAATTATATGACGACAATTTCAACCAGATGCAGTGAATTACTAACAAACAGGCAAATTACTAGCAGGTTCAATGGCAATACTAAGTAACACAGCCAGTGCAAATGCATCACAATTTTTAAAACATATTCCGGTTGTTCCCAGTATAAAATTACTATTTACAGTGGATCATGCTTGACGATTACCTGAACACAGGATCCATTCACCACGACCATTCTTCAATAAGAGCCATAAAACGAGAGCAATTTTCTATCTAAAGAAATAACAAGCTAACTTGTTTCAGCCAAAGAGAACAACAGAATTCCCAAAAAGCTATGATCTACAAAATACCGCAATACTAAAAAAAGCACCGACCTTGGAAATGCATCGAAAAACCATGTCTGCTTTGTGTCTGGGAATGCAACACGGACACCGGATGTCAACGGGGAGTGGAGTACAACACCAGCAACTTTGACTCGAGATGCCAGGTCGACCGTCGGCACAGTACCAATGCTCTGTCCATAGAGAACTATTTGCTCTGTCGAAACCCCGTATCGCTCTGTCAGACAGCGCCATGCTGCTTCAACGTCAGCATAGATATTCTGCTCAGTGGGAGCACCTGTGCTGGCACCATACCTGCAAAGCAAATGATGCACACACTGTGTGTAACTTAAGAATTATATGAGAAGGACAGGTGTGTAGACTTTGCCGATCATGCAGAGATGCTACACAATGATCCATTTCATATTCTTCAGAAACACTGATGAACATCATAATTTCACTATGTGGGTGCTTAGTCAAAAAGTTGATGATTATGCTCAACCATTATGTGTCTACGACTGTGGGAGACAAAAATTCCATAGCATAAAAAAATAAAACTAGAAATTTGGGGCAAAGCCCAACGTGAGTCCGCCCGGCGCCCTAAGCGATTGGGGGAAATTGGAGGGGGGTAAAGAGAGGGGGGAGAATTTCCCCGGCATCAAAGTCACGTGGCCCGAACTCAAATGCATTGGCATACGCCGAACGCACTTCGTCGACTTAGGGTAGGTCAACATTAGCGCTTATAACTTGGTTCGTAGTGGACGGAATTTCACAAAATTTTTTTTGTTCAATGTGGAATTAACCGTATTTAATAACGCCGTTTAGGTTATGTCGATATCTCTATCCAGTTTAGAGATATTCGCGGTCAAACTCAAAAGTTGTCATAAAACGTACTAAATTTTGGACGTTTTTTGCCCTCCCAAATTTTAAGGTGGGCGGTGCCCCCAAATTTCGTACCTGCGTTAACACCCCAACCTAGAGCCGCGTCAAGTGCCAAAGTTTCGTCGAGCTACACCCCCTAATTCCGAAGTTATAAGCGCTAATTTATTGCATTTTAAGCCAATTTTTGACCCCCATTTGAAAAAAGTTGTAAGGGGGGCTTCCGTCCCCGGTGGGGGGTGCGCTAGTAAGACTTGGTCATTCTCTAGCACGTGTAAAAATTTGGGGGCGCAGCACCCCCTAGGGGCCGAAATATGGTTTTCCGAAAAATGCGCTTTCGGTGGGTTTAATTCCACATCTAGATCTCCAAGGTCACTGGACCGAACTTCACCGTACTTGTTTCGCCTAACGCGGAAGGAATCGGTGTCGAAAGAGTAACTCACCGATTTTGAATATCTTCATCTGTTCCAAAGAAATTGGCCGCCAAACTTTGAAGTCGACCGAAATCGGGCCAAATTTTGCATGTTTTTGGCCTCTAAAAATTTTTCGGGGAGGCTCCCCCAAAATTTTGGCCCGGGATTATAAAACTGAACATACTCAGGAGCATCGTACAAAATTTTGCGGCGATTGGCCCACTGAGCTCAGAGATTACGCGGCGAGAAAAAAAAATTTTTTTTAAATAAACCACAGCAAAACTTAAGTCCGCTTCCGCAAGCTATCGCTTACGGGCGGACTAAACAACACTTCACAGTAATATTATGTCAAAACAAAAAATTGGAACTAAACAAATAAGACAAGTGGCACATTTACAACCAAAGTAAATACTAATGCACATATATATATAAGCATACTAGACACACACACACACTATAACAATGCTAGCACTCCACGCAGACATAAAAAAATATATAACAAAAGCAGTGTACCCGGAATAATCATAGGTGATTATGTCGCACTGCAGTCGTGCTCCAAGGTATACTAGAAAGCTAGCCATCTGTCCAACATCAACAGCATTCCCGTGGCTAAAGAGAATCGTGTAAAGTGGCTGTATGTTGGGCAGACACCTGATGTAGATACCGGCAATACGTTCGCCTCGCATCGTTGTCACAGTAAACGGCTCAATAAAGTTCAGCTCCTGATCTGTATACTGCCAGTCTGCTCTTTCGTTGAGCCGTATTGTTGGCGTGTTGGCAGCGTCGTCCTCGTTTTCAACAATCATGTACGTTGGTTCCGGTGGCACAAATGCAAGTTTTGCAGCAATGCGAGAAGGCAGAGGAGGACAGCAAAAGATGCTACATAGCTTCCTTATTGACGGCCACGACAAACCAGCAGCCATCCTGAGCCAATTCTGCAATCTGCAAGCACAACATAACTGATACAATGGGCGACTTCATGTTTGACTTAAGACTTTCGCTGAGCCTTTTCGCTGAGCCAAAGCTAAAGATCAACACTAAAGTCTGTACTTAGACCAAAGTTCAACTAAACGATTAAAAATGGTGGAAAACCGGTAAACCTAACAGGAAATAAATCAACTAGTTACGCTTGGACTTGCTTACTTAATTGCACTGTGCATGCAAATGACATAATTATGTACCATTTTACGTCATTGTGTAGCCATTACGGTGTTTATTTTTGGTACCAGACTGCTTTAATTTACTGAACTATCCTTACATATGACTGTAAATAGTCGCCACTCGCCATGTTTTCGCTCAGCTAAAATCAAAAGTCGAAGTGGATTCCGGCTCAGCGAATTCACTTCACTTTTTGACTTAAGTAGGTACTTAGACCGAAGTTTAGACTCAGCAAAAGTCTCAGCGAAAGTCTAAGTCAAACAGTGAAGTCGCCTAACTTAGTTCTGCATAACAGGCAGCGCAATAAAATACAAAGGATTATCGTATCACAATCTGAACAAGATCAACAACCAGCTATCTAAAATCTACCAATGACGTAATTACGTACAAAGCTCCACAGCAACTAAATTCTATCGCACAGCAGTAATCACAGTATCTACAGAAGCAGACTCACCCACATCTTTCACCTGCTATTCCACACCAATAACCGGAAATACATGTAGTTACGTACCAAACCAGTAATAAAAACTTATACCTGGCAGTGAGTGAGTGAGTGAGTAGGGTTTAACGTTCCACCCAACACAATATACAGGGTGCGGCAAAAAAGTATCCCCCTAAAGTTTTTTGCCGTTTTCTCAGCAACCGCTTGGAATTTTAACATGGAATTTTACAGGTTCATTTACAGAAACGTTCTACATATAACTGCTAAGTGAAATATGATTCTGTTGAAAAACGACAAAATTATAGACTTCTGAACATGACCGCCTACCGATTTTTCAGCATTAAAAAATGTTTAAGCTAAAAATGCTATTTAATTTTTAAAAACCGGTTACCACGTTACTGCCGATGACGTCACAGTGA
>Ga0209367_1007803_pt1 | contig 14710 bp, 8 predicted proteins | sample WorMetLIZISLAND2_FD_187412 | JGI IMG/M metagenome (GOLD analysis project Ga0209367, IMG submission 187412) | Marine gutless worms symbiont microbial communities from Max Planck institute for Marine Microbiology, Germany - Olavius geniculatus... ... | reverse complement strand
ATTCAGCATGATTTCATCGTTTACAACAGGCCGCCATAGCTAAGTTTGTACTAAAATTGACGTCGAGAGACGTGTCCTTACGCAACATTTACATTCACCAGGGGGCGACAGTTTCACGTGCAATATAGTACGATTTTGTGCTTAATATTTAAATTACGGTTTTCGCTTACACATATAAAGGTTAGAGATAAGGTTTAGGGTTAGGGTTAGGGGTAGTGTTAGGGTTAGCGATCGGGTTAGGTTTAGCATTTTCGAAAGATTTATGTGACAATAATCACACCATAAATTAATGTACAGTATACGTTATAAGTTCGACGGCAGTGCAAGTGCCTACAAAAAAAATTGCCAACGGCTGTCCATGATGGTCTATTTAGACCTGAAGAGCTAGTTGGTGGACTGGCAATCCGTGAAGCTACGGCCGAGATCATCAGTCGCGGTTGTTGCTATAGCGAAAGCCGCCATGTCCCTTGGCTATTGGCGGGCCACAATTGTGTAGACTGACCTCTAGTTTACTGGCTATAGTCCGTCTAGATGGAATATTCACGGCAGATAGCGAAAACGCTTACTTATCTTCCGTGAATTTTCACGGCGGATAACACCTTGCGTTTTCAATGTGCTTCTGATGAGATATGCTGCAGCTACAGTACTGGTGTTGACCTGTAATAGCTGTATACTCATGACTTGCTAAAGCCAGCAGATTATGTATGTTGATGCCGAATTTTTTTTTTTTGTAGAGTCGACAAGAAACATGGCATTTGACGCAGCACCTGAAGATGCTTTGTGCAAAATGGTAAAAAGTGTTGTGCCTCGAATGGCTCCAGACTTGTACAAGGGACAGAGTGGCAGAATTGCAGTTATTGGTGGCTGTAAAGAGTAAGTATTTATTTTTTAAATAATTGCACATTCTTGATTTTCACTTGTCGCATAATTGACGGAAATAATTATAGCTCTTATTTTGCCACATTGTGTTCATGGTAAGTTTTGCTTTTTACTTTTTTATTTTTCTTGTGGATGTTAAAGTGTGATTGTAGATAATGCATAAGTGCTTTGATGTTTTTGGTTGTGCTACAAAAGAGCCATTAACCAGAAGGTTTATTCTGGGTAACGTAATGAGTGTTCTAACCTGGAGCAGTATCTTAAAAGCCATGTTGTTTAAACAAAGCAGGAATGTGCGATGCTGTGAACTTACACATCTTAGCATTTATTTTTTTGTGTGTTTTTGTCATTTTATTTGTGTGTGTGTTGTAGATATACTGGAGCTCCGTATTTTGCCGCAATTTCAGCAATGAAAGTCGTCAGTACATTTCTGTTTCGATTCGTGTACAGTGTGCACTATTTTTTCTTGAAATGCTTTGCTTGCAGTTTATGCTGTGGTTGTTTAAATAGTTCTTTTGAGGAATCTTATAAAACAGATTTTTTATTTTGGTTATTTAGCATAAATTGCCATTTGAAATGTAGGAAATCTTAGTTTATGGGTAGATGAACTTACTTTATAATAAAGAAAATAATCATTAAATAGTTATGATAGTTGATCTGTCAAAAGAGAAAGAAAGTAGTACTCAGTGTGTAAGTAAGTATTCTTTGCAAGTAAGTGGTTCACTGAAGTTAGTGCTGACTGAATTTGTGTGTGCATTGCATTGCAGACATGTACTGACTTGTGTCATGTATATATACAGGGTGCTTTTGTGTGTATGTTCTGTATACAGGGTGCTGACTTGAGTTTTGTGATTTGTGCCAAAGAAGCAGCACCAGTCATTAAGTCTTACAGTCCGGAGCTTATTGTTCATCCTATATTGTAGGTTTTCTTTTGATGTGGCATTGCATGACACTTTGGTCTATTTGTCTCACATTGTTTAACCACTGTGAAAAAGCAGCACATTAGCATAGGTCCATGGTGGTTACTATTTCTGTTAATAATTTTTTTGCAAGATGTAGACATCACATACAGTTTTATTTTATTTTGTTAATTATAAGTTTAATTGTTTAACATTTTTGTTTTGAGCCACCAACATTTTGTGTTGAAAGCTTCTGAGGTTTCTTAGTTCTTTTTTTATTTAGCTGTCACTTAGTTATTCTGATTTGTTCAGAATTGTCTGTGAGGTGCTGTAGCTGAGAAAAAGGTTAGGTCAGGTCATTTATCAAGTTGTGAGTCAGGTTATCTCATCTGCCTAATGTAATATCAGAAATTTTGTCCACTGGTTATTACTTGCTTTGTCAATTATTTAAAGTTTACTGCTGCTAGGGAATGCACCCTTACGACGTGTATTCAAACATGCAGCATTATGGCATAGTAGAAGTATTATTATTACAGGTATTATTTGTTATTAATTAATGCTAAGAATGCCGGTGATATGAAGTGCAGAGTGCTGTTACTGTGTGTGTGTGTGTATGTTTGTATGTCTAGAGATGACAGTGAAGCTGTTGAGAGGATCTCAGAAATACTCCCAAAGATGCACAGCATAGTGATTGGTCCTGGACTCGGCCGTGATGACAAACTGCTCACGGTCGTTAAAGTTAGTAACAGTAAATGGACCTAGTCAGTAGTAACGTAAATAATATTAATCATAAAAGACCTGGCACGAGTGGACACTCAGACATGTGTGGCAGTTTCCTAATGCATAAATACCGAAAATTACATTGTACATTAATCTCAAGGACTTTGGTGGATTTTTTCTGCTTATTTGTTTCAAGTACGTCGCAGTTTTCTTGCAGGTTGTTGGCTTTAAAACTTGGTTGAAATATAATTGCTGGTTAAAAAGTTGCTGCTGCTGATGTTTTCAAATGAAGACTGAATAGGATGTATTGTTTGCCATTTGAGACAAGTGACTTGTTTACAAAGAGAAATCAAATGTGCTATTCAAACAGTGAACGGTTTATATACTGACAGGACTTCGTGCTATGATAAACACCACTGCAAAATATGTATACTGTTGTTGGAATAATTAACAAGCATCTGCCGCCTGTTCCATAGTATCACTTGTACAGTATTTTTCATTCTGATTTTAATTGTGTGTTTGTCCTTTGTTTGCTTTTTGTTGTTACTTTCTTATCTGTAGACTTATCTCTTGTCATTGTGTCATTATATCTAACACTTGTGCTGGCATGTTCTAAAATAAATTTGATTGATTTGATGCTTAAATGAGTCTGTCATTATTATCATTATTGTAACATTTTAAAATTTAAATTCAGTATTGATAATATACTTTTTGGTGTCACTGTCCATGTACATTAGTATTTGAACATTAATTTACCACATAGTTACAGCAACTCAATTTGAAGAAGATAAACAACAGTTACGTATTTGTGTCATGTTTGTAGAATGTCATAGCTAAGATTCGTAGCTTGGAGCTGCCAATGGTCATCGATGCAGTAAGTATTGTGTTTTCGTTATACTGATGTCGTTTAGCTCAGATAACTGCGGGCTTCATGTGGTTTAAGTTGTTATCTACAGGGTGGGCCGAAAAAAAACCGGACCTGTTTGCGCGTTGATAACTCAGCGATGATTAGTGGTAGAGAGTCGTGTGATACGTCAGAAGTTTCAGAATGCTGTAAAAATTAACAAAAAATTTGCATAGTGAAGCATTTAAATATTCTTTGTCTAATTTGCATAATTATTTATCACCCCCGATATTCTGCCGAATTTGACTGTAACACATGGATTTTACATGAATATTTGAGCTTTCATAATTTAGCAATGTTTGTTGATAGAAAAGCACGTAATATGCCAAAAGTTTTGAAATTGTATACAGGAGAAGTGTACAACTTCCAAGTCTCAGCATTTAAATATTCTTTGCCTGATTCACACAAATCTGCCCCACCCGTAAAATTATGCTAAATTGGCAGTAACACATGAATTTAAGTTGATTTTCATTCAGCATACAGTGAAATATCAATAATCATTAACACATACGTTGAGTTTGGATGAAATACGACATAGGCAGTTGCCCAGCTCTTGCATTTATAACCGTCATCAGTCCTTTTAGGCAGCTGATCGATTGCTGGAGTCAATGTGTTCAGGATCAGCTGAGCCCAGCATTCGATTAGCACACGTTTTAGCTAATCAGTTACTGAAATTTTGTGACCATGCTATCTGTTGCAATGCCCCCACACTGAATAATTCACAGAATTTAAATCTGGACTTTTTGGCAGTAAGTTTTTGAATTCAATGAACTTGGGCACATGGGAGTGCATGGAAATGCCTAATTTCAGGGGTAATGAAGATTTATGCAAATTAGGCAAAGAATATTTAAATGATTTGCTATGCAAGTTCGGTCCTCTTTGTCTACAACATTCTAAAACTTGACATATAACTTGCCTTTCTATGGGTAACCATCGCTAAGTTATCAACACTCAAACAGGTCCGTTATTTCATGGCCCACCCTGTAAAACAGACTAATTTCAAGAATCCACACTTACCTCGAAATACTTCATTATATAAATGTTGAAAATAATTATACATTTGACTTGATTCTTTGTTGGTGCACCCAGGTTGCAACAATGCGATACTGTTCAATATGATACTGTTTAGGATGGAACGTACTTGCTGTCTTTGGAGCCACAGATAATTCACGGCTACACGCAAGCTATTCTTACGCCTAACGTTGTTGAGTTTGGCCGACTCTACTCAGCTGTGGTGAGGCTACTTGCTTTAAATTTAGTGGTCATTTCACTCGAGCATTTCTTACCCTTAGCATGTTTAAAGTTGCCTAGTTCTACTCAGCTGCAGTAAAAGTACTTGCTTTAACTGTGAAAACCAGGCATAGAGTTTGATTTAGAAGCACTCATCATATGTGTCACTACACTACCTTGTGAAATGCAAATGTTCGAAAACTAGCTTTTGCTACTGTTGCTACTGTTACTTTATGAAAAATAGTTTTTCATTAACCGTCGCAACTTATCATGGAATTTGTGTGCTCCCATACAAAAAAATTTAACTGAACTAACATTTTGAACAGCTCAAGTCATGGCAAATATGATTGGATATCACAATTAGCTTCATCACGTTCGCCATTTGCCAGTGTACAAGTTTGTACAGCACATGCTATTTTTTGTCATTTATACTTTGCAAGGTAATGGAGCAACATATTCTAAGTGCGATGGGATATTCAGTGATTTACTTTATTGCAAAATTTTATCCAGAGAATGCGCCAGTGAAAGAGTTTTGAAAATGAGCAATATTTGGTGAGGTTATCGCAAACTTACTGTCCCACTTGAATGACTGGCTGGCCTTGGCTATATTGGAGGTGATGTCAAATTTGTCATCATACATGCTTACGTTAGATGACAACGTTGACAAGCACACTTCCAACTTAGCAGAACTTTTCAATTACTGGCACAGCAGTATCACCAGCCATAATGGTTGTAGGTTCTGTACTTTATTACTTATGGTGTATAGACACAACATAGGCACAACAGCATTAAGCCCAAATTCCATTACGCCAACTTTCACCAAAACTTCCCCGTGGGGAAAGTCGTGGACACAAATCATGAAAGTCTCGGACACAAACGGTGACAAATCATGAAATCATGAAGTTTTGGTGAAAGTCGCCAACACAAATCACGAAATTCGTGGACACAAACCATCTCGACATGTCGAGATGTTTGCAACAAAGTCCGCGACAAACCCGTTTGTGTCGCTCTAATGGAATTTGGTCCGTTACAATGCACGGGGATGTCGCGGACACAAATCATGAAAGTCGGCGACGTGATTTGTGTTGCGGACTTTCATGATTTGTGTCCGCGACAAGTCCGCAACTTTGTCGGGAACTTGTCGTGGACTTTGTCGCAAAGTCGGCGTAATGGAATTTGGGTTTTACTGTACATTGCTGTAATCATGGCTGCTGTGTTGGATGCAGTTGGGTCGTCAGTGTGGCGCTAGCGCGGAGGAAGTGTCTGAACTGAGTCGTGCGCTCGGTAATGTGACAATCGTCAGGAAAGGTCAGCACGATGTCATTGCGCTTGCTGACAAACGTGAGTCTCATCTCTTTTGAAATCTCTCTAAATTTGTGCTAAAACAGATGTCAAATGAAATATTCTTGCTTGCGGAGCTCTCTAAATATTCGAGTCTGTGTCCATTTCCGTTGTGTTTGAATGATGCCTACACTACACTTTGTTTACACCTGCCTTTCTTTATCTCTCAAGGTGCTTTGTCGACGATGATGTGATGCCAGACCACTGTTCTCTGAAGCCCCGAGCAGCTATGCTGGACTCGTGCTATCATTCCACGATGCACACAAAACATCACTCTTTCCCTCCGCCCTTTCAGTCACCACCACCATATTGTATGCAAGTCAAGTTTATTCGTTCATTATGTGTTAATGTATTTATTAGTTTTGGCAGTACTTCCGTATGTACATTGCACCGACGCTTTTGTAGTTGTATTAATTTCTAACATGCCACGTGTAATGTTGTAGTCATTGTGAGCCAGGAAGTTTTGAAATTTTCTGATGACATTGCAGATTTCCGACAGACAGCGGCAAATTTCTGACATTGTGCTTAAAATTTCAATTTTATCCCTAATTTTTCCCCAAATGGGGGTTTTCAGCCCCATTTGCATTTTTAGACAAATTTTTGAAGAAGATTTTCCAACAAATTTCCGTCAGCCCAAAATATAGGGGGAGGGAATTGCCCCCTGCATCTGCCCTCCGTGCCACGGCACTACTGATTGTGAGCAGTGCAAGTGTTGCATTGGTGTAGGCTTGGAGTGCACAGTGCAGGGCAGTCCACGGCGATGTGGTGGACAAGGCGATCTGTTGTCTGGTTCAATGGGAGTGTTTCAGTACTGGAGTCACTGGGCTTTCAGTCATCCAGCGGAGATCAAGTATGTTATCAACATCAGCTACTTACTTTCTCATTATTGCTCACACAAACTCACGCTTTTTATCTCCAGATATGTTTTATGATATGTGCACATTATTTTGCAGTGATGACAATTACACCGTGTGTAAGATTTTATTTCCATTTATTGTCCTGTAAAACATACATGAAAAAATTAGATTTCATACTAAGTAGTCTGTGTAGGCCCCTGTCTCCATTCTTCCTAGTCCTCACAAAATTTGAAAAAGAGCTCCCATGTGCTAGGCACAGTTAGTTAGTTTTTGGACAGGACCTCAGTACTTTTATGTAACCAGGATCATTTTCCAGTATTTTTTACTATTAGCTAATAGGGTGTCAACTCATATTTTGCAGCAGGCTATATAGAAGTTTTTCATACCAACCAGTCAACCAGAACACATTTACATGCTGTTTCATAAAAAGGACCCCTTTCTGTTTTTTTCATAATTCACTCAAATGACGATCAATTTACACACAGTTTGTACCAGTTGTAGCTGAAAAAATACTAATTCAAAATATTGCAACAAAATATGGCAGTTGATTAAATATTCTTTGCTAGTTGTGACATAATGCTGATATCATAATGTGTCACGGGTACAAGCTTGATAGCCTCAACATGGTGCTGTCAGTTGCTACCCTGCTCTAATGGTGAAAGATCTGGCTCGCTGATGACAAATTTATGAAGTTTTACAGTTACAGTTACAAAAACATGCAAAGTGATGGCATTTACGTGTCTGTGGGGATAGTTGGACTTCCACATGTTCGAGCAAGACAGTGCACTAGCACACCGAGCTTGCAAGATGTTGAGTTTTTGGATCACAAGACACCTGATTTCATGTCCCCATGTTGCTTAGTGCTGACACGATAAACATTTTGGATTAGCAAACCAGATTAAGTTCACAATCGAAGCAGGGTAGCAACTAACAGCACCAGTTGAGACTATCAAGCTTTTACCTGTGACACATTATGATGTCAGCATTACGTCAGCACTAGCAAAGAATATTTAATCAACTGCCATATTTTGTTGCAATATTTTGAATTAGTATTTCTTCAGCTACAACTGGTAAAAATTTTGTGTAAATTGATCATCATTTGAGTGAATTATGAAAAAAACAAAAAGGGGTCCTTTTTATGAAACACCGTGTATATAGTGCCATATGGTGCGAACGGAACTGAGGCTGAGGGAATATTGAGAATCTGAGGAAAATGATAAGATCCAGGTTTTTTGTGGATAGGAGATGTGGTGGGAATATGTGCTCTATTGAGTGGCATCTAGTTTTGTAACTGTCTGACATATGTCAAATTTCCACAGTGGTAAGGCCTGAAGGGAATAACTTGCATACAGCACTACGCTTCGACGTCGAAAGGACGGTCGTGTAGCAGGAACCGAATGGCGTGCAAACGACACTACGCAATGACGTCGCCAGGACAGTTGCGTAGCGAAAACTCTATGGCATGCATAGGACCCTACGACTTCTGAGGGGAATGCGATTGAAGCGTTTGTGACAGTTATCTGAATCAGGTTGTTTGATATGACTACGACCTTCACCGTGATATGTTGGTGTACTGTGTTTTGTGTGTTTGCAGCAATGAGTTGGCGCACTATGGGTCGGAGATGTGTGCTGCATATGCTGCGTGCTTCCTGACTCGCAAATGTGCGTCGTATGCATTTGCGAAAAAATTCCGTTCCACAACAACTTCTGACCTTATTGAGAATGTTGGTCGTGTCTTTCGCACATACTTTGAATCAGACGACAAACACCAATTCACATTTTCAGTCTAGATGGACCGTATTGTTTTGCGTATTTCTGTCTGTTTTTGTGGTTGAAATTTTCTTGTAATTTTTGGCACCAACAACTTGCTGAAAGTTTAGAACAGATACCGTGCATTTATTGTTCACATACGGTGTGCCATCATCGCATTTGTTAGCTACGCAGCAAAAATACACGCACGCATTCACAAACAGTCAACAAGGCACTCGCAGACAGACATTGCGCCACTGACAATTATACACGACTTATAAGTCTGTTAGCATGCATCTGACCACACTGCTATGATGAACGGTCACGCTGTAAACCGATATAAAATGCATAAATATCACATGTCAGCAATAAGTGTACACCAGTGATAAGTTAAAGCCACCAGTACAGTGTGGCTGACCTCTACAAATCCTATAGCCATTGCTGTAATACACAAATAAATCTGTTGCTCATTACTAAAGATAACAATCTGTACCGACACATGGCCAGCCATCATGTATGCATTCCATTCAGCCTCCTGTCTATTTACACTACTGGACTTCAGGGCTCCATTTCACTCATTTTACACCAGCTGCATTACTACGGCAATTTTCCTCAAAATTGTTAGCCTGATAAAAGTACTAATAGCGTACAAAACCAGCAACATAGCCTTTAGTTTCAGTTAAAATGCGCATTTGAGTATTTGAAGATTTCAAATCCGAATGTAGCATTTGATCAATTCGGTGCCGTCCACATTTTTCCGCTCGGTCCGCTTAAGTTTATTCATACGTCCAGCCTGCAGGCCACAAAACACATGTAGCCAATGCAAAGCTCTAACCAACTCTGCCAAACACAGCAGCCATGGTGGCCATATTTTAGGGGGGAGGTCATGGACTTTTAAGTACATCTTCCTGACCTATTCCAGTGATATGTAGCATGTGACCATGTACTTGATTTGTTTTCAGCATTATATAATTGTAATATTAGTATTACTAATGGCAGTTACACAGCAATAGAACCTTTGGTATTCTGTAAACTACTATACTGGTCCCAGTCTGTCCAGTCCACAGAGCTTGAAATGAATAGAATGAATCTGTGTAGTGTACTGTATAAAGGACTTAAAGGTCCATGGCCACAGTCACTCACTCGCGCAATTTCTGTAGATTTAAATTAGACATTTAACCTTGCATATATAATATGTCGATTTGAGCTTCATAAATATATGAAATTAATGCGTAAATTCAAACGAAATGTGGCATTACGTTACGTTATGCGAAATATTCTAATCTATCAGTGCCCGCAGTGACGTCATGACCCTAGCCCATATAGATTATGAATATTAATGGCTAGCCGACAACGCCATCATTCTAGGCTAGGCCATAGCCTATAGACGTCATGAATTCATATTCATGACGTCTATCGGCAAAACTCATGACTTCACCGCAGGTCATCATGGCAGCGCGTTTTCTACGTCGTTTTCGTAGATCGTCGACTTCAAAGGTAAATTTTTCTGCGTTGACAGAACGCTGGGCGCTGATATTACTGTCAAAGTTATCATAAAATTCTGCACTTTCAGGAAAATGGATAGAATGTATATGTTAATTTTGGTGACCACGGACCTTTAAGTGCTGACTGAAAAATTCTCTTAGATCAAAGCCAAACTCCAATAATTTATAGGCCCTAATCAGTGTTTGAGGACTTTCATGGTTCCGAAAAATAGATACTTTTTTGATGTCAGGACAGCATACTGGTGTGACAACATTATGATACCAAAACTGTGTTTAAATGTATTAACTCAAAACTCTTACATTTTCCATTGCACTGAATGACTATCTCTCAAGTCTTGTTCATTACAATTCATTCGCCTATATGAGCACAAATAGTATAACCCATCTTCCAGCGATGAATTTCTGCAAAAGGTCATTCTGCCAAAGTTTCACTGTTCATGCATAAACTGGCTGACATGTCATCTCTCATTAGATATTCACAAATTCTGCTTACTCGTGTATCATTTTCATAAATTACATAAATTTTCTATCCTAATGGTAGAAAGACGTGTGATACGTCACACACAGGCAATACAAGGTCACATGCAGTTCTCTCAAAATACACTGTGTCCCAAATAAAACATCCCCGACATTTTCAACTGTAACTTGAAAACCAATTACCAGATTTTGATAATTTTTGGTACGAATATTGCTGACACAACTTGCCATCAAATGACCATTTAGTTTTCCACCTCACCCAATGTATGCTTCTGCACTGCCTAGGGAAAGCAGATCAAGCGAAATATGTGTTGAAATAAACAGAAAACCTGAAAAAAACATCCTTGACATTATCGATCGTAACTTGAATAAAGATTAGCAGATTTTAATAATATTTGGCAGAAATATTTCCAACATAACTGGCTATTAAGTAAGTGTTTTAGTACACCTCACCCAACGTCTACTTTTGCACTACCTGGGGAAAGCAGACCAAGCATAATACGTGTTAAAATGAATAAAAAACATCAATAAATGCCATCTATCCTAATCTGAACCCCAACAGCCGGTCCATTACAAGGTTTGACTGTCATGCAGCAGCAACTACCAGATAAAGTTTGGGAATGTTTGTGAAGTCAAGAAGTGACTGGTACAGCCTGGATTGATCTGGAGCAGAACGTTATCGATACTGCTGTCAATGAATGGAGAAAACGTCTCCTTGCCTGTGTTCACATAGTTGGCCAACACTTCAAGCAATTTCACTGCAGGCAGTTAAAAAATGGACAACTGGATGAATTGTCAGCCGCAGTGTCAGAAATGCGAACAAAGGCTGTTTTTGCATGTTATGTTAATTAAGCAATCATACTGGATTGGATAAGAAAGCAATATTTCGCTGGTTGTGTTTTCCCTAGGTAGTGCAAAATCAAATGTTGGGTGAGGTGGGAAACTACAGGGTGGGCCAAAAAAACTGGACCTGTTTGAGCGTTGATAACTGAGTGATGGTTAATGGTAGAAAGACGTGTGATACGTCAAAAGTTTCAGAATGCTGTAAAGAATAAATGATATTCTTTGCCTAATTTGCAAAAATATTCGTCACCCCCGAAATTCTGCCAAATTTGACTGTAACACATGGATTTAACATGGATAGTTGAGCTTTTATAACTTAGCGATGTTTATTGATAGAAAGACGCTTAATATGCCAAATGTTTCGAAATTGTGTACAGAAGAAGGGTGCAACTTGCACGTCTCAGCATTTAAATAATCATTGCCTGATTTACACAAATCTGCCCCACCCCTAAAATCATGCTAAATTGGCAGTAAAATCATGCTAAATTGGCAGTAACATGTGAATTTAACTTGATTTTTTATTCAGCATACAATGAAATATCAACAATCATTAACACATACGTTGAGTTTGGATGAAATAGGACATAGGCAGTTGCCCAGCTCTTGCATTCATAACCGTCATCAGTCCTTTTAGGCAGCTGATCGATCGCTGGAGTCAATGTGTTCAGGATCAGCTGAGCCCAGCATTCAATTAGCACATGTTTTAGCTGGTCAGATACTGAAATTTTGTGACCATGCTATTCGTTGCAAAGCCCCCACACTGAATAATTCACAGAATTTAAATCTGGACTTTTTGGTAGTGAGTTTTTGAGTTAATGAACTCGGGCACATGGGAGTGCAGACAAATGCCTAACTTCAAGGGTAATGAAGATTCATGCAAATTAGGCAAAGAATATTTAAATGATTTGCTATGCAAGTTCGGCCCTTTTTGTCTATACATTTTAAAGCTTTTGACATATAACACACCTTTCTACGGGCAACTATCACTGAGTTATCAACGCTCAAACAGGTCCAGGTTTTTTTGGCCCACCACGTAAATGGTCATTTGATGGCAAGTTGTGTCGGGAACATTTGTGTCAAAAATTATCAAAATCTGATAATTGGTCTTCAAGTTGCAGTCGAAAATGTCGGGGATGTTTTTTTGGGGACACAGTGTAGACACACCAACGATAACCGCCATCCCCCTCGCATACAATACCAGACACAGGCATTGCATCATGCCACACACACATCACACATGCAGACAAAATGCAGCACAGGATGCTAAACAGCACAGTACACAGCACACCTGCTGGCTACGTGGCTCTGGGGCTAACAACAGACAAGCTTGCATTGGACTAGAAGAACAGTCTCCTACAGCAGCTCTAGTGCTATTAATTTTGGTGGTGATTCAGTTTCTTTTGTGGAATCATGATCATTATCTAGAATTCTTTTACATCAGGGAGTGCGCAGGCATCAACTAGCACTTTGCCTCGGCAAACTGTCTCGGCAAATTACAAAAGGATTCTGACAAAATTTCACGGATGGGCGGAGAGTGGCCCAAGAACCAACCAATCAGATTTTGCTGGCGATCCACTTCAGAATTCACACCCAACGTTCCCAAATTGTTAAAGAGATTCTTTATTTACTGTTGACAGCCCACAGACAGCCGAAAGTAAAACATGGTCCTCGATGGACATCTGAATTCTCTCAGTACCTTTAAGTTACTTCTGTTATTGTGTTCCCATCTAACAGATCATTCCTCACCTAACACACTTAATCATCTAGTATGCACTAACACATACACAGGGTGGGCCAAAAGTGACATTCAGTTATTATTTGAGTTTTCTCTCGTTAGATATTCACAAACTCGGCTTACTCACGTATCATTTTCATAAAGTACATAAATTTTCATTAATTAAATGGCCTCATTCTTTGCCTGACAATATAAACAAGTTCTGTTGTTATGCAATTAAGTTGTAATTTCGTGATGATAGTTGAATTAAATAACGATGGATGCTGTTCAATTCACATTGTAAATGCAGAGAGAAAAATTATGAAAACGTTTTCAAACAATGAGCATATTTAAACTGTGAATAATTAATAGCAAATGTTCAAAAAGTATAAATATCTCAAGTTTTATAGTTCATATGGTACTATACTGTTGCAGTTAAAAAGGTGTCACTTTTCCTGGCCCAACCGGTACCACAAAACACCAGTATACACACAGACAGACACCAATCAGACATTGATGTGGCAACTCAACAGTAATTGCGTTCAAACAATACAACATGCATTCAACACAAACTTGCACACTCAGTTCAAATGTTGCCGAGATGGTCTGACTTGAGCACACACGAGTGCAAGATCAGCTGTTTAACTTCACATGGAATAATATTTCAACATCATGGAAAATGCAATAAACCTTTCTAGCATCTTCTCATACGTATTCTAATGCAGTCATCACCTCAGCCAAAGGAAAGATGCTACACTTTCACCTGTATGTCTTCGGGATTAATCAAATGTATGAAATTACTTAGAGAGGAATTTGTCCGATGTGTGACGAGCAGCCAATTGATAGATTTTGCTTGCAATCAGGATCGCAATATGGATCCATGAAATCAAATTAACAGGAACTGTAATCAACACTTTAGCATTATTTGCTACATAGCAGCGGTGAAAGGAAATGGACAACTTGTCAAGAGGCTTTTTTCTCCAACAGCTTCTACTTTCATACAATAATGATATGGCTGCCACATAAATGTTCAAAATTAATAAATTATCCAACAATGCTGACACTCGGTTGATAACATGATCTATATGGAAAAACAACTACGATGTACAAAGCGACCATGCATTTGTCGCCATGCTTTAGCACTGATATGCAACATTATGTACAATTTACAAAATAATCTGCACATGTTCTCATTTGCAAATTACAAGACAGTCTACAAGAAGGTTACAATGACGACTCAATGAAAGTGCTGTACCAAATATTCAGTGCCACTATTTTGCAGAATACACCGTGTCCCAAAAAAACTAAGCAGATTTGTTTTTGTCAGAACTGCGTCAAATTTCCGCCGATTTTGATAATTTTTGGCAGAAAGATGGCAAACGATCCAAATATATGCGAGGTGCACTCATTTTCCACGTCACCTAATTTGCGTCATCACCTTACCAAATTGCTACATAACACCGAATGCTGTTATCTGCAATAAACTTTTAAAGACTTAATTAGCACACAATAAACAAAAGGTGCTTTATTTAGCAAAATTATAAGTTCCTATAACACCTGTGTTCAAAATTGTCAGAACTTGTGCTCGAAGTGTG
>Ga0209367_1007802_pt1 | contig 14711 bp, 2 predicted proteins | sample WorMetLIZISLAND2_FD_187412 | JGI IMG/M metagenome (GOLD analysis project Ga0209367, IMG submission 187412) | Marine gutless worms symbiont microbial communities from Max Planck institute for Marine Microbiology, Germany - Olavius geniculatus... ... | reverse complement strand
AAAAATCTTGAAAATCCGTTAACATATGGCGAAGATACGGACAGTAAAAAAGTGGGACGTTTTTTTGGACATAGTGTATATGATGATGATGATGATGATGATGATGATGATGGCAGTAATACTGACCCGGGCCAAACATTGCGAGACCCGCTGCCATCAGCAGGACGGTCCGGCAGCTGATTGCGTAGAGTACTCAGAGTGACGATGCTGCCTTCTCGATGTCTCGGTCCCCCGGCCTCAGACCTGCGCGGCGGCTCAGGCTCTCTCTCAGCGACATCGTTGTCCACCTGGCGATCACCGAGCTGCTCTGTTTGTGACGTCACGACGGGCTCTTTTCGGTGACGTCGTCGTGACGTCAGTTCGTCGCGCTGGAAGACGGTTGACGTAACGGTGTGACTGGCGATGACGGCGGCGTGCTCTGTGCTACGGTGTGGACCATGTTGCTGCGCATGCTGCTTGGTATTCTTCGTGTCTTCTGTCCGCGTCTCGGACAAACTGCTGCTTGAGTCGCCAACTCGTCTTGTTCTTCGTCGTCTCTTACGACTAATTGATGATGCACAACATTTGCATTGCACTGCGACATCATTGGTGGATTGGTGGCGTAGCGTAGCGGTAATGCGTTTCATTCGATCAATGAAGTTACTCTACGTCGGGTCGGGTTACTACTTGGATGAGTGACTGCCTACGAGCAAGTAAACCTTCTCCGTATTTAACCAGCCGCCTAGGTTAACTCAGCCTTCTATCCCTGCGGAGTGGGTAAATCGAGTACCGACCTGTCTAGCTAGGGTTAAGGTGGGGTGCGTTCACCTGTGTCAGGTGGCAGGTAACACTGTGTGATCCCATACAGCAGGTGACACTCCATAGCTCTGAGATGGGCTTCCCATAAAGAGCTATATCACATTTATATCTGGCTATTAAAAATGGATTAAATGCAAAAGCTAATACATTAGTTTGTGTTTTATACTTTTTGATTTTTTCAGTTTACATCACCGCTTATACAACATTAAATAAATTGTTTGCAGTTGTTTTATTTATATAACAAATAAATACCCATGAACGGACACCCATCTCCATACTAACGTGGCTGAACGTGATTGAAGCCACCAATATGCTTTATGCCACTATACGGCACAACAATGTTCAACGGATTACATGGCAAATAGCTAAAACTAAAAAAATAACGATAAAACTCGTTCGGCAGTGGCTTCTATCCCTACACCAGATGGGCGCAGTTTGCGCCCAGTGAAAAAAAGGAAAGAGGGTTTTGTCAGAAATGTAACCTCCAATTTTTCACTGAGCAGTCTACAAACACTCGTACATCTTTAACAAGACTTCCCGCCTATTTTTACCGGCAATCTACATCCTTAACAGAACTTCCTCTAGAGAGGGGAAGAAGCCCAAATGGTGGGAAGAACTTGAGTTTGAAAAGAGGGAAATTTGCGCCCGATTTCGATTCCAGATTTGAGGGGGGGGAAAGAAGCCACTGTCGTTCAATGTCAGCGTATTGCGCGTGAGATATACAGACCACTTGCAGAGCAGCAGTATGAGAATGATGATAAGTATGATGAGTAGAATTAGTCCGAGGATTATGAGCAGTATGATCCACCAGGCAAGACCTCCAGCACTGCTGTCGTCATCACTGTCGTTATCCATGTTGTTAGCTGATGACCCACTAGCGCCACCGTCACCAGCGCTGCTGGAGTTTGTCTAACACACACACACACAAATTCGGACAAACATAGAAACAACGACAGAGTGACATACACGCTGTTACACAGAGATACAGGTGAATATGCATGACGATATCCATGACTAACACACTGAAAGAGAACTTCAAGGAATAACAGGCCATCAACGTTATTGACACTTAACGCATTATCACACAGGCGGAATTTTGCTTTGCTGCGTCGTTTAAGAGGAAGGATTCTGTCTCGTGGAGTTTATCCGGGGGAACTACCCGGGAAATTCTGTCCAGAAAAATTCTGTGCGGGAAAATTTAGTCCGGGGGATTCTGTCGAGGAAGACTTTGACCGAGGAGATTTTGTCCGTTCACCTAGACAGATCGAGACAGACACACGGGCAACGCAGCATCGCTGGCCAGGGGCGTCCACATCTATTGAGGACTATGCTCAAAGCATATTACTTTTTTCAAGAATGGCAACTTTTAATACTTCATGGGGGGCAGTTATTGTTCCACCAGAATTTGACAAGAAGTATTCTGTGAGGCTAAAAATGCATCAAATTTATTTTCGGCCGGGGCTCTATCCCAGACTCCACTAAAAGATCTATCGACGCTCCCCATTTCCCCGAATAGGCTGAGGAGAGAAATACATTTTTCCACTCTCCACTTCATTCAACGCCTCAATTTCTTCCCGCTTGGAAAATTATTGTCGTTGGGGGAATGCAGCACTTGACTAAGCTTGACGTGAGAGGGATTTGAGTCGAAACTGAAGGGAAAGGGGGTTAAACTTTGGAGGAATGTGGGAAAGGGGGCTTGCATAATGTGTCCAAGGGGTATAAATGCCCCTCTCGCTGGCTGCTTTACTATAATCACTGGCTGGTAGCGCAGGGGAGTAACCTGCTGTAATAAAGACGATGTGATGCGGCATGTGTAACTTTTTGAGAGAGATCAGAGACAATAAGTTACTCGTATTTGTCGCTATTCAGTCAATAATTTCTGAGCTGACGCACGTACTACCCAGTATGAATTCATTGTTGCAAATGGCCAGACTCCTGCATTTCACAAGGTAGTGTAGCAACAGTATTCAGGTAAGGTGGGCAAAACTATTGTCACTAACGTCAAGTATCTTCGTGATGTCACACGTCAAAAATCAAGGCTTGTGCGGTAGTAACAAACTGCTGTAGGCCTATATAAGCCATGTGCCATGTAATGAAAAGAAACAAAAATTCAGACACTCAACATAAGCTCCCACATTTTCAACCAATCTTTTTGAAACTCAAAACCAAGAAAGATATCCGGGATACGACCGACCCTTGCAAAATCTGGCTTATTTTGGTATGTGAAAATAGCGAATTATGGCTTACCAGACAAATAGAAATGTCACAGTTTTTTAGACATCGTCCATATCCAATTTTATCTCTTCATTAAACACTTGAATATAATAACGTAATATAAAGTACTGATTAATGTTGATTAAATGGTGATTGATCGCCATGATTGGAAACTCATTTCAATGCAGAACGTGCAGTCAGTAACAATCGAAGTGAACGTTCCCACTGAAAATGCATTATAGGAGCAAAATCATCTGGGAAAAATAGGGTAAGAGGTCATCACCACAAACTCGATCTTACGTTTTGGGCCATATAACCTGTCCCACGCTATGGTATAGCAATTGGGCAAATAGCAAATAAAAAAATAGCTAAATATTAAGTCACTACCTGATCGCCGGTGCCAGGATGGTTAGCACCTTCAACAATAGTCACGTTGACATCGTAACCAAGCAGCTGCTGAACCGATAACGCCAGCACCTCTTCAGCATTGGTCAAACTACAGCAGCAAACCAGGCGTACTTTTTTATACCCCGTTTACACGAGCAGCATGCATGAATACACATACCACCCCAGACACTGTGTGTCATTAGACATGCACCACACTTACTCTCTCAGATACTGCACTATTATCAGTGTTGAGATAGGCCTACCCGAGCGGGTACGCCCAAAACCTCAACATGATGTGAAGAGCCAGGCAATGTTTTAGGATTCCTTCACCAAGTGACTCATTAACTAACTGAGTGATGGAGATCTTGGGTTTTCACCATATGACAGTGTGGAGCCTTAGGTAATTTGTGACATAATTTTGTGGTGCTAGATGAGGGGGTCCTCCTCAAATGACGGCACGAAAGAGGGGTACCCCTAAAAGTCCTTATTGTACCGCTATCGGCTCATCTAGTGGGAAACCAGTTGCAAAGAGGCACAGACATGCTGCTTATGATTGACAATGATGATACGCTTTTTAGAGGTATCAACGTCGATGACCTTGAACGACCTTGAACCCCCAGAACAGCGGGTTTTAATGCTTTTTGAAAAACTTTCAACTATGGCTCACATTTCAAGGGTGAATTGCGCCGAAATGGCTGGAGACAGACTAAGACAACCTGCGAACAAAAACTGCTATAGGCTGTCACATGTCCCATGAGCATCAGCTCGGATTTCTTGTTTTTAGTTCATGTGCTAGGTTTAACTACAGCTTGTCTGTCAGTGTTGAAGTGCAAATTGTGATCATATTTAAAGCTGTCAAATTAACGCGTTAACTTAACGCATTGATGCATTAATAAATTAACACGCGTTAAAAAAGTAATGCAGGTTAAAAGATTAACACGCACAGGTAAATTTACTAAATTCTGTGAAGCAGGACTTTCAATATTCAATATTCTGTTAAACCGCGTTTATTTGACAATCAAATGAAATCAAGTAATTAAACTGTTGTTGCCGTTCCATCACTAGTGTAAACAATAATAATATTCATATGACAGGGTGCAATTTGTTTTTTCTTGGAATTGCAATCTCCAGTCATTATTTTTCCGTGGTCCATCATTTTCGAGTCCTGCAAATTCAGCGCACCCAGCAATATTAATGATGCATTATTAATGCATTAACACTTCGACAGCTCTAATCATGATCATACTGTAATTGTATTGTATCATGTTCTTTCTTACGCCTGTCGGTTGAGCACGTCGTGTACGACGTCGTTGGTGATGACTTTATCGTTGTCATCAAACTGTGCTTGTCTGCGACGTCGACGACGCCTGTTGGCATTGACAACGCGACACAGCTCGCAGTCTGTCTTGTAGTAGAACATTAGCATCGTCTGTACGTGACGTGATGACTGCTGCCGGGGATAGCCCGACAACGTCTTTATGTCATCAACAGTCATAAACGATAAGCCACGACCTCTCGCACTACAAACATGCAAAGATCACAGTAGTAGTAGTAGTAGTAGTAGTAGTATTAGGGATAGGAGTGGGATAGTGATAGGGTAAGGGTAGGGCTATGGTAGCCGTAGGGGTAAGGTAGGTTACTGTAAGGGTAAAGAATGGTAAAGCCCGTAAAGGTAAAGTGAGGGTTACTTGTGGTCATAGTAGAAGTTGCAGTAGCAGTAATAATGGTGATAGTTGTAGGGGTTATTCCAAAGTCAGATTTCATTCAGCTCCGAATTAATTTCAACGGCAATAAAACTGCAAATATTTAATATGTAAAAAGATGTCCAGTTTATACACAGTGTAAAAGTGACATCGTGGTTGCAGATATAAAACAGCACAAATCATAATTTAAAATTTCAAACATCACCATGACACAATGTCAGAGGAACTTTACTGACTGTGCAATGGCAAAGTTTGAATTTTTAAACTGTGATTTGTGCTGTTTTATATCTACAACCACGAAGTCACCCTACACTGTATATAAACTGAACAGTTTTTTTACATAAATCAACAGTCGTGAATAAAAAGCCACCACCTCTTGCACTACAAACATGCATGTAGATCGTGTACATCTCTTTATGAGAAACCCATCGCAACGGAACATCACCTGCCACATGAAATCACAGAGTGTTATCTGCCACCCAACACAGGTGAACGTCAAACGTCAAACCCAGCCAGTCAAGCCGGTACTAGATTTACCTATCCCAAAGGGATAGAAGACTGAGTTGACCTTGGTGTTGGTTGCACACTAAGATGGTCCAACACCCTACCATCACAGCACAAAGCCACTTTAACAGCTGACAGCTACAATTGCCAGCAGTAAAGCCATGAATTGCAGTTGGGGAGGGTGCAGTGCAGGGCTAGAAGACCAAGCTCAATGGCAGTGATGGGCAAACAGCAAATCAAATCTCAATTCAAAATCACAAATTACTAGGAAAAACAGCTTTTAGTCTTGATCCCACATCTCAAATCAAGTCTCAAATCAAGTTGTCAAATTTCAAATCATTTCAACCCTTAGATCCAGAAAAAATTAAGTCACAGAAAATTATGCCTGGCCATTGATGGGAAGGGAAGGTGGTGGGACTCAGGGGCTGTTTATGTCATTGGTCAGTAACAGAAACCAAGTAGTGTCTGACTAACCGATATGTTGTGTATGGGTTGCGGCAACATACACTGGCGTGGTCATTGCAATACGTGTTGAAGCTAGTCAGCAGTTGACCCAACAGCACCCAGTATGTACGCCGATAAGACAACTACACACACACACAAACACAAAGACAAAAACTGACAGACAGACAGACAGAAAAACATACACCCCACAACCACATGTTTGTAGGTCATGACGTGTATACAAGGTGCGCCAAAAAAATTTACCCCCTGAGGTTTTCTGATAATTTTTCCGAAACGGCAGAGAATTTTTAAACAAAATTTTACACGCCTATTATTCATTCAAATCTACGCTAACCTGCAAAATTTTATTCAATTATCCCTAACTTTGACAAAGCTATGCCGTATTAAGCGCGACCACCCACCGAATTTTTACATTTCACAACACATCCATCACGAGTATTATTGCTTTGTCAAAGTTGGAGATAACTGAATAAAATTTTGCAGGTTAGCATAAATCTGAATAAATAATAGGCGTGTAAAATTTTGTTTAAAAATTCTCTGCCGTTTCGGAAAAATTATCAGAAAACCTCAGGGGGGTAAAAATTTTTGGTGCACCCTGTACATAGCAATTATTGTCACACACTCGACAGCTGACAGCTGGTGTAGTTGCTAGTGCATTGGCCCAAGTCAAAGAACTTACCCTACGCTTAGCCCTTCTAGGCAAGCCGACAGTGAAGATTTAATGATCCTGGCTTCCGCACCGTTCTGGCAGCAATGGATGAAAAAGCTTCCAAGTTCGATCTCTGCGTCTCTTGGACCAAGGCAGAGCTCCAGAATCTTGGTTTTGGACCAATACCATCGCCAATAATAGTGGTTAGTAACACTGTCGACCAGCAGAAGAGTTCATATACTTGAGCAGTATACAGTCGAGTTACAGCAACTCCAAATCAAAAGAATATATCCAGCGAATTGAACTTGCAGCCAGCGCAGTAAAAAAGACTGGACTGTATCTGGAGCCCGAGCAAGCTCAGTAATCCGACAAAGCTTAGCAAATACTCTGTGTGTGTGTTACTACTCTACAGATCTGAGACCTGGACCCTCATACAAGCTGATCAGAATAGATTGGATTCCTTTCATGTACGGTGCCAACAACGCATCCTGCACATCAGCTGGCACAACTTTGTGTCCAATGATGAAGTTTTGCATCGTACTGGCTTGTTTGATGTCTAATACATCGTCCATAAACGAAGATTAAGTCTCTTCGGTCATATTGCCAGACATATCATATCGTGTGACAGATAGATGAACAGACAGACAAAATTGTGATAGCATATAAGCATTATAGCATATATGCTGTCATGTGTAAAAACTGTTGGGGAACTCTCATCCACAGTGGAGTATGCACTAGCAATACTTGGTCATTATATTGTATGTAAAAAATTTGAAAGCACAGCACCCCCTAAGAATCAAAATATGGTTTCAAAAAAAGTCAATCTTGGTGGGTCAAAATGCACATCCCAAACCTTGTTATAAGTGGACCAAAGTTTACCAGACTTTTTTCGTCAAACGCAGGAGAAATCACTGTGAACAAATTACTGGTAGTTTGTGATATCTTCATTCATTCCTGAGATATTGTTCAAACTCTGAAGTTCTACGAAATTGCCCCAAATTTTGCACGTTTTGGCACCAAATTTGTTATAGGCGCCAAGTTTTGGTACTTGGATTATAAAGTGCAATCAGCTATCAATCATGTGGCAACGTTTCACACCAATCGGCCAAGAAAGCTCGGAAAGTCCGCTTTGTAATAATAAATAAAAAACAAAACATCAGCAGTAAAACATAAGACTGCCAGGGACTATCGTTCCAAGTGGCCTAATAACTGTTTAGATTAAGAGTGTTTTGACAGATATGGAGAAAAAGCAAAAAAATGTCAATAATGTCAAACACTTACCCAGTCAAGGGCAACACCATAGATATCAAACAAATGTCCATAGATACTTTCATCTGTAGACACTAAACAGACACAAATACAAAAACAAGGCAAACACTAGAAAGCAGTCACAGCCCGCAGGTACCTCCGCCAAGGCAATGTTATTCGCCAGGTGGCGTCACCATATTCACTTTGCCAGCGGTTCCCTTATGCCCCCTTTAACGCAATGGTAACGAAAATTTCAAAATGATCCAGAATCCAGGATTTCTGCCGTATCACCCCCCAAAATTGAACCACTGTTACTTTGTGCCATGTCCGACATACCCTCAAAATTTTAGAAAGATCCGTCCATAACTTTTTGAGTTATCTTGCTGACTCACAGACAAACAAGCAAACAAACAAACAAACAAAAACCGGCAAAAACATTACCTCCATGGCGGAGGTAATCATGTCTTTATTGTTACAATAACGGTTAAATATCCCCAACAGAAAGACAGAATGAGCGTAGTGAGAGAGCAAAGCTTGATGCTCCATTGTGACGCAATGGGGCATAGACTTTTTCTATATCGTGTTGCAAAATTAGCAAAAAGAATGGCCAAAAGACACATCTAGTCCAGTTCGTAGCTGGTGGATTTTAACGACAGGACATCCATACACAAACAGGCAGATAGAGAGGCAACCCAGTTATACCCCATTTACATGAGAAAGCATACATGAAGCACACATGGAAAACACGTATTCAATATACACCATTATCAAGCCAGCTCTAAGAGCGCACGACAGGTGTTCTAAGTCTGCTTCAAGTTTGTTCTAAGACTGCGCTGCTCTAAGTGTGCTTCATATGTGCTTCATGTATGTTTCCTCGTGCAAGCGGTGTATTGGGCCTACTCACGCGGACAGTCAGGCATCCGGCAAAACTGTCTTTGCACGGTCTCATAGTCCAAGCTGCAGTCGGGAGTGTAGACCGAGTAAATGCAGCGCGGACGAACACGAGTTCTGGTGCTGGAACCACACGTACGACTACACGAACCCCACTCCGACCACTGGCGCCGCTGAAACCACCACTCTGCCACACATCATCATCTTCATCATCATCATTACTATTAATGTCAATTATGCGGCACAAATTCAAAGAAGATGCAGCATACAGTGTGCGGTGGCCATAAGTTAGTAATCACGCGATCTGATCGTATCGCTGCAGTGACTGCCATCTGGGCAAGTCTGAAGATCACCGACAACCAGTATGGTGGGCTTCTTGTTTTAAAATGGATATATTGGATTTATTTTAAGTCACTGGTTTTTTTTTATTAAACTTGGTTTTTAATGGCCCACTTCTGTGGGTTATGGGGTTTTCACACAAAACAATATAAGCTTTAAATCGTTGGAAACAGCACTGCGAGATAATGTCCGTATGAAGTGAATATCTTGAAACTTGCGAATTCATGAGTTTAACGTTTTGAATAGTTAACTGCAATGAAACACTTCATTATTAGTGGAACAAAAAACTTAAACCAAAGTAAGTTTGAGATGAATTTTCAAATGAATTTAATTTAACCTAAAAAAATTTCTGTGCTTTTCAGTTGCAGCTGGCAAAAAAGTAAGACAGCTTAAACAGCGGAAGGCAAATTTTTGGGCAATTTTTAGTTTCATATTATGACATGCCAGTCATGTAACATTACACAACAACTCGTAAAATAAACATCGACACTAAATAGCACACACGAGAACTACAGTAAAGGTACTGCAGCATAACAAACTAGACACAATCAGTTTCTTTCCGTAAAACCCTTTAGAAGCCAACTAAAAACTGCACTTATATTTTTAAGGTCCAACACAAATTTTAAAAATGCAAGTTTTTTCTAAAAACAGACAGGAACTTTTTAACCGGAAGCGCAAGAACTATCTAACTAAACTAACTAATATCCTGTTTACACGAGCAGGTATACATGAAGCATACACAAAGCACACATGAAGCACCGACCTATCTGGCTGGGGTTAAGGCGAGAAGCGTTCATCCCTGCCGGGTGGCAGGTAACACTGTGTGATCCCATATGACAAGTGACGCTCCGTAGCTCTGTGAGGGGTTCGCTCCTTCAGAGCTGACCTTTACCTTTTACCTTTACCTTTACACTCAGAATAAGCTTAAAGCAAACTTAGAGCACACGTCATGCAGTCTTAGACCTGGTTTATTAGCGGTGTATATTGCAAACATTCACAAAGCTAGCTCTATGTGTGCTTCATGTATACTTCACGTATGCTTCCTCGTGTAAACGGGGTATAACTCAGAGTGCTTACCCCACGGACGCGTTGAGCTGCCCGGTGTTGACACAGTCGACTGTATCGCTGAAGTAACAGCAGACGAAGTTGTACTCGCAGTTGTAGTTGCAGTAGTAGTAGTAGCTGTTGTCGAAGTGGTTGACGCTGTAGTACTAGTAGTAGTGTCTGCAACAACAACAACACCTCACGATCTCTACCATCCAGTCTGTGAGGGAGATGCTTAACAGTGAGTGAGTGAGTGAGTGAGTGAGTAGGGCTTAACGTCCCATCTGACATAGTATAGGTTATTTCGTGGGCGGCTCTTCCAGGCAAAATTGCAAATACACATAACAATGGAACAGTAAATTTAACCTTTACAACAATAAAACTGAAAGTTTAACTTTTACCGAAAAACCTTATATGTAACATAAAACACGAAAACGACCTAAACCTAAAACTGCAAGAACTTGCCATTATAACTGTGCACATGTAACAGTAACGGTAGTCAATCATCAATCAATCATTTATTTGACTCAGGCATGAGGCCCATAGAAAACAGACAAGGCACCACAGACAGAGAGAAAACATAAAAAAACTAAACTAAACTAAGAAGCTGTACAATATAAGAACACAATTAAAAACACAGCTGTAGTTCTAATAATCTTCCCTGTTATCCTCCAGACAGTTGTCAATCTTATAATGCTGTCTATTGGAGGACGGGGAGGGGTGCTCAACAATCAGAAAGTTCGCCAATTTAAAGGTTCAACCGTCCAAAAGTTTTAAGCTTACTTCCTACAAACTCCTACTGAATCTGACTCAAACTCCAAACCTCACTTCAACCAAAGCTAGGCTTACGGTTAAGGTCAAGGTTAGTAGCAAGTAATCTGAGCAAAGCTCACATAACATGCGACAGCGTCAGTGTTACCATCTGGGAAATCAGCGCACAACGTGCAATAAAATAGCAATGCATAACAATGCGTTTTAAAAGGGTGCAAAGGACTCCTTCAACTAGGACGTCGAAATTGAAAGACAAGTTACTCCATGTGACACGTGGAAAAATGCTACTACCTTATCACCAAGATTTGTTCACTGTAATATTATCGTCATAGTTGCATTGAACACTGTGTTCAAATGTGTCCATTGTCCAGACCATACTAAAATGTCAATCGGTTTTCCATTTCTAGCGAAGTGCTCCAACAATGTAGCCTTGCGTTTATCGACCCGTTTTTGTATGTCGTTTGTTAGCGGATTTTATTGATCTCACAGATAGCGGATGAAGATGCATACATGCGGCACACAAACTCGATGCATCTTGTGAGTCAACTTGTTGTTTCGAATTCAAAGCTCTTTGCATAGACCACAGATGACAATGGCAATCTGTCGACAGCTACTAACACCAGAAGCCGTGTTATATCATGCTATACCATGTTGCAACTGCAGCTGTCCTGCAAGTGTGTCGGTGCCTGCCAGCTATCAGCCTGTGTATGCCTGACGAACCAACAGTACTAATACATACATTCATGTGCAAAGTGCGATGATGCACAAACCAGAAAGTAGATGATGATGTAGAAGTGGTAGATGTTCATGTTGACAATTCGGACACAGACGAGGAATAAGCTGTATTATTCAGCTACCAGACTGCTGTGTAGTATGCAGCTATCTACTGTCTAAACTGTTTATTGTAGTTGATATAACAAACAATATCAAAAAACTGCGATCATCAAGCAGAAAGACCAAACACAGTGAAAAGCTTCACACAAAGCAGGCTTGCAAAAAACCCAGGTTTTTCTTTAAAAAGCCCAATCCGTTGAGGTAAGTTTTCGGGTTTTATTGGGTTTTCGTTTTCAACGGTCAGATTGAACCGGTTTTTTAAAAAATGCCCAAATCGATGGGTTTTGGAATTTTTATTGGTTTTCACTTGATCAATTCATACCAGTTTTAGTTTGCTCAACACAACACAAAATATACCAATATTTGCAATGTCATAAGCTTAAACGTTAAAAAAAATTAGCTACGGTAAGACAAATCATTATGAGTAAAGCTAGAAACTGAAACTAAACCAAGTTTGATATGAGTTTTTTCCGGGTGGGTTTACTGGGTTTTTTGAGTGTCTGCTCAGTGCACAGGTGTCACAACACAAACAAACAGTAAACAGTACCTGACGATGTGGACAGATCGACAGCTGTAACCGTAGAAACAGCTGCAGCGCTGCTTGTATCTTCAACAGGCATGGTTGTCGTATCTTCAACCGACACAGTAGACGTAGAAGCGTCTAAAAGTTCCGCAGTCGTTGTGCCGACACTTGCAGTTGTAGCTGTTGTCGATGGTGCAGCAGTCGTCGTGACGACACTTGCAGTTGTAGCTGTTGTCGATGCTGCAGCAGTCGTCGTGCCGACACTTGCAGTTGTAGCTGTTGTCGATGCTGCAGCAGTCGTCGTGGCGACACTTGCAGTTGTAGCTGTTGTCGATGGTGCAGCAGTCGTTATGCCGACACTTGCAGTTGTAGCTGTTGTCAATGCTGCAGCAGTCGTTGTGCCGACACTTGTAGTTGTGCCGACACTTGCAGTTGTGCCGACACTTGCAGTTGTAGCTGTTGTCGATGGTGCAGCAGTCGTCGTGCCGACATTTGCAGTTGTAGCTGTTGTCGATGCTGCAGCAGTCGTTGTGCCGATGCTTGCAGTTGTAGCTGTTGTAGCTGTTGTCGATGGTGCAGCAGTTGTTGTGCCGACGCTTGCAGTTGTAGCTGTTGTCGATTCTGCAGCAGTCGTTGTGCCAACACTTGCAGTTGTAGCTGTTGTCGATGGTGCAGCAGTCGTTGTGCCGACGCTTGCAGTTTTAGCTGTTGTAGCTGTTGTCGATGGTGCAGCAGTCGTTGTGCCGACGCTTGCAGTTGTCATGCCGACACTTGCAGTTGTAGCTGTTGTAGCTGTTGTCGATGGTGCAGCAGTCGTTGAGCCGACACTTGCAGTTGTAGCTGTTGTCGATGGTGCAGCAGTCGTCATGCTGACACTTGCAGTTGTAGCTGTTGTAGCTGGTGCAGCAGTCGTTGAGCCGACACTTGCAGCTGTGCCGACACTTGCAGTTGTAGCTGTTGTAGCTGTTGTCGATGGTGCAGCAGTCGTTGAGCCGACACTTGCAGCTGTGCCGACACTTGCAGTTGTAGCTGTTGTCGATAGTGCAGCAGTCGTTGTGCCGACACTTGCAGTTGTAGCTGTTGTCGACGGTGCAGCAGTCGTCGTGCTGACACTTGCAGTTGTAGCTGTTGTAGCTGTTGTCGATGGTGCAGCGGTCGTTGTGCCGACACTTGCAGTTGTAGCTGTTGTCGATGGTGCAGCAGTCGTCGTGCCGACATTTGCAGTTGTAGCTGTTGTGGATGCTGCAGCAGTCGTCGTGCCGACACTTGCAGTTGTAGCTGTTGTCGATGGTGCAGCAGTCGTCGTGCCGACACTTGCAGTTGTAGCTGTTGTAGCTCTTGTCGATGCTGCAGCAGTCGTCGTGCCGACACTTGCAGTTGTAGCTGTTGTAGCTGTTGTCGATGCTGCAGCAGTCGTTGTGCCGACACTTGCAGTTGTAGCAGTTGTAGCTGTTGTCGATGCTGCAGCAGTTGTTGTGCCGACACTTGCAGTTGTAGCTGTTGTAGCTGTTGTCGATGCTGCAGCAGTCGTCGTGGCGACACTTGCAGTTGTGCCGACACTTGCAGTTGTAGCTGTTGTCGCTGCTTCACCACTTGTTGTGCTGACACTTGCACTAGTAGTTTCAACTGCAGTTGTAGTAGCTTCTGTTGGTGTCATAGTAGTTTCACCAGGTGTAGTAGTAGTTTCAGCTGCAGTTGTAGTAGTTTCTGTTGGTTTCGTAGTAGTTTCACCAGATGTAGTAGTAGTTTCAGCTGCAGTTGTAGTAGTTTCTGTTGGTGTCATAGTAGTTTCACTAGGTGTAGTAGTAGTTTCAGCTGCAGTTGTAGTAGTTTCTGTTGGCATCGTAGTAGTTCCACCATGTGTAGTAGTAGTTTCAAATGCAGTTGTAGTAGCTTCTGTTGGTGTCATAGTAGTTTCACCAGGTATAGTAGTAGTTTCAGCTGCAGTTGTAGTAGTTTCTGATGGTGTTGTAGTAGTTTCACCAGATGTAGTAGTAGTTTCAGCTGCAGTTGTAGTAGTTTCTGTTGGTGTTGTAGTAGTTTCACCAGGTTTAGTAGTAGTTTCAGCTGCAGTTGTAGTAGTTACAGCTGCAGTTGCAGTAGTTTTTGTTGGCGTCGTAGTAGTTCCACCAGGTGTAGTAGTAATTTCAGACGCAGTTGCAGTAGTTTCTGTTTGTGTCGTAGTAGTTTCACCAGGTGTAGTAGTAGTTTCAGCTGCAGTTGTAGTAGTTTCTGTTGGTGTCGTTGTAGTTTCAGCTGGAGTTGTCGTCGTTTCTGCCGGTGTAGTACTAGTTTCCGCGGGTGTAGTCGTGGTTTCGGCCGGCGTGGTTGTAGTTTCCGC
>Ga0209367_1007801_pt1 | contig 14711 bp, 8 predicted proteins | sample WorMetLIZISLAND2_FD_187412 | JGI IMG/M metagenome (GOLD analysis project Ga0209367, IMG submission 187412) | Marine gutless worms symbiont microbial communities from Max Planck institute for Marine Microbiology, Germany - Olavius geniculatus... ... | reverse complement strand
AATAATAATAATACAAGATTTATATAGCGCCATGAAGTCCGAAGATACAGAGGCGCTTAGACAGACACGCTACGAAAAAACGGGTAGCTGTAGGCCAAATCGCTTGCACTAAAGCGACTTTGCCTAAAATGGTAAAAATGCAAAGAATAAAAAAATGGTAAAAAGGGATGGAGGAAAGAGACAAACGGAGACATTTTTAAAATTGTCCCTTGGAGCAATTATGCTGTGTTCCATTGAGATCGTGAACTCGTGTTTATCAGAAACGGAAACTGGTGATCACGATCGTGAGCGTCCCAAACACTGGATCTATCGTAATAGCTTTTCTACCCGAATACGCGTACTAACTTTAAAGTAACTTAAGTTTAGCCTGAACCATTGTCCTAACCTTAACACTAAGGCCTCAATTGCTGTTTTAAACGTCTGGGTGAAAAAGTTAAAAGTTTTGTCACAATACAAACCTTTCCACACCGCTTACAGGCATCAGCTGCGAGTGTCATTCGCTGTATATACGGCGACCTATCATACGCTTAAATTACAGAAAACACATATATTCACGATAATGTGTCATGCAGCATGCTAATTATCAAAAGTTAGCGGTTTGCATTTTAGTTACGACTTTGTTTACCTTTGTTTCCGTCGTTTCCCGCCAATTTATTTCTTTCGTCAAGAAAATGGAGGTATATAGTCGCCAGAATCACGAGTTCACGACTTGCGTTCACGAGTTTATTACGTGTTTGGGACAAAATTGATCTCGTGATTACGGTGAACATGAGTTCACGATCCCAATGGAACGTAGCATTATTACGTGGTTGAAAAAGTGTCACCTTTTATGCCCACCCGGTATATATATTGTGTACTGATTGTGTACCTTCAGGGTCGGTGTAGATGTAGTATATCCTGGTCCAGGCGTAAGCTCGGACGACATCGACAATGGCTCGCCGGTACGATGGTCGAATGTACAGCACGAACGCACGGTCTTCCTCGTCACCAGTTTCTGTCGCAGCGTCCCTGGTTGCCATGACAGCGGCGGCGTTGGGCGGAGGTGACGTCACGCTGACGTAAGGCACGTGCAACGTGCGCGCGAAGGCATCGATGAGCGGCAGTGCGCTGCGTCGTTCGTTGCCTAGCAACGCCGTGACGCCACGGGTTGCCACCACCGAACAAACTGCACCAACACAAACACGCGATTACTGTTCGAGTGTCGAACGAAAAAAGGGCCCAGTACCCGGGAAACACAAACACTGAAAATAAACAAAAATCACGATTGACCTAAGTGACTCTGTCAACTGGAAGTCCTGCCAGATTCTGTAAGAGAAAATGAGGAAAAACGGGTAAATATAACTGATAAATGGAAAGAAAGATAAAAGTGGTGGAGATAAAAAGGAGGGGTTAGAATTTGCCACTTGACGCAATCTATGTATATGAGCATTAAACGAACAAACTGCTCGTCACAAAAACACAATGACCAGTTTCAATGGAGGACCACAAACGCCCTGTAAGATAAAAAAGAATCATAGTATTAAAACTGTCCGTACTGTGTCTTTCCTGTACATTATTTTGCCTATGTCTGACTCTTTTTTGTTGTTTTCGTGTTTTATCTCAGTTTAAAATAAAATTGCATTGTAGCTGCAATGTGTTACACCCCAGTGAAATAAAGACTGTGTGATTAACTGCGTGAACAACGGATGAATCTGCCAGACTTTGCAATCATGCTATGCGCCTATACATTCATTCAATGCAATCAGCGTTGAATGTAGCTCGTCCCCGACTCGTCGTCTGAACGTAACGTATTAACACGCATTTAGCTGTTCGTGATTTAATGGCTGTAACGTTTCATTTTCGATTATTAATATAGACTAATAAATAATCATTTGGTTGGCGCGGAATTACAGTCATGCCCGCAGTGCTAGCAAACTAACAAAATGCGCTCGGCATTTCCAGCCAACTAATGTCGCGATTACACGTAAAACACAAAACATTTGCGAAAGTGTACTGCAAATTTTTTCGACGTGGTCACGTGAAAATTAGCACAAAAATGCAAAACAAAATTTATGCGTGTAACCAAAGCCTACAATACAACAAAAAATGCTTCGCGACGTTTACCAAAATTCTATGTTTGGTGCATATTAAAATTTCTGGAAGCCAAATCAGTATTCAGCGGACATTTAGCTCCGATTGACAGTATTACGGCTCACCTAACCATATTTTCTAGCAAGAGTGGTATTCGCCGTTCATCACAGGCGATGTCGGTGATACAAAATGCGGAACACGTAACTGTGGATAAATTGCTTAAACTGGGCAACTGCCGTCGCGACCTACACGGTACAAGTTGGGAGCGATAGGCCTACGTTTTCCCTAGTGGATATGAAGTAACACACAGGCATATTGTAGGCCTACGTGTGTCACTCTATAGCACAGGACTATTAGGAATTGTGATAACCTGTACTAAAACTGCATTTTGTGTTTATTAAAGGAACTGCATTTTTTGTGTCATGGTTTGTTTCTGTACCTACAATTTTTGTTGTAATTTTTGTGTTTAATTTTATGACTGTTGTTATTACTAAAAACTTTCTATTACACTGTGTCCCAATAAACAGTTAACAACGTCAAAAACTGGTCATTATCTCTTAATAACTTGCTGACAAAGCCGGATTAAACCGGCACTGCAGATTGCGAATAATTTGACACCGGTAGTGGTAAAAAAGCTTAAGACGCGGATTGCGCAGAATGTTGATCCAGTTGAAAAGTTGGCATTGAGTCAAAACAAGAATCCCAGTTGTTGCTAGGAAAAATGCGCTACAGCATATACAGGGTGTGATGGGCCAAAAATGGCACAAAATTTTTATACACCAATAACTTTGTCAAATATGAACCAATTTTTAAATTTCATTCGCTGTCGGAATCAGGAGAAAATTTGTAGTAACATTGTCACTAAAGATCTCACCACACCTCAAGTGTGTCGCTACACTACCTAGTGAAATATCAGTGTTTTTAAAGAAACAGTTAAAAACAAGGCGATATCTGTAACAATGCATTCTAAAAAATTAACAACCAAACAATCTCTTTATTGTCTCAGTTGTTGTCCAGAGTAACTGCGGCATCTCGCAGTTTTCACATCAAATGTTCCATGTGTCCGCTTTGCTGCTGAACGATGCACTTAAGCCGTCGACGCCACTGACCAATGGCGCAATTGACCAAACGCTGCGACAGTTTGCCCCACTCAGTGCTCCAGAATTGTCATCTACGAAAGAATCCCCCAAACAGCATAATCGACGGGATTTAAGTTCGGGCTGTTTGCAAGCCACATGTCACGCTCAGTGAACGTTGATCATGCAATTGGTCACTGTCGTCACTGGCTTAAGTGCGATGTCTGACATTTCACAAGGTAGTGTAACGACACCTATAAGGTGTGGTGGGTTCTTTAGTGTTAATGTTACTACACATTTTCCGTTGATTGAAACAGTAAAAAATTTAAAAATCGGTTAATATTTAATAAAGTTATTGGCATATAAAAATTTTGTGCCATTTTTGGCCCACCCTGTACAGTTTCTGTCGCAATACTGACCTTAAAAATCGTCCAAGGTTGATGATTTTTATCATATCTGAAAAAGCATATGCGAATGCGATTTCCTATTAGTGATCAATAGTAACCTAGACCCTCTCTCGCACCGTTTAGCCACTATGCATGCGTGACCCACAGATAGACAGACGGACAACATTCGTGTCATAGACGCACTATTAACGCGGCAAAAATGCACCAAACACTTGCATAACAATTCTTCAGTGAATAAGATCGAAGCTGCTGTGTTGCAAACGTCAGTTTTTCAGTGATGCACTTAAGTCTTAAGTGTTAATAAAATTGATGATGTCGTGTTTTTAAATGATGTGCTATTTTTCGTGACTTAATTTAGAGTTATTATATCCAAAAATTCATAGAAAAACGTCAATTTTGTTAAAGTATAACTATTTGCGTTGGGAGTCATTTTTATTGGGACACGGTGTATGTTATATTTTTAGGTTTTCAACATCTATCTGCTTATTAGCAATACATTTGTGGACCTGTCAAGTTTTAGTTCTTGCCGACAAGTGTGCGATTTGTATTGATTTTATAGCCAGCATGGTTTTAAACTATGTGAAGTAAACTGCATGTTCATAACGCAAAAAGTTTTTAGTGCAGTTAAAATTCGCGATAAAACTCTCTGGCCAAAAATGTGAGATCGACTTGGTGTCGTAATAGCGGAAATTTGACGGCGCTTACGTGTGCGAAATAAAACTAAAACAATTTTTAAAAATCATCATGCAACTGAATTAATCGAAAACCACAAGTCTACACATCGGCGATAAAGCTAAAACGGACACAACAAAACTTATACTTAGTTGGTGGTATAGCATAATGGTTAGAACGTCGGTCCTGGCCGGCGAACTTTTCCTAACCTGCGCTAGACTGATGGATGGCTGTTTGACCAACAAGGCCAACTCAGCCTGCCATCCCTTCGGGGTCAGTTAAATGAGTAGTAACCCATTATACGGGTTACGGAAAGTGGGGACCTAAGTACAGCTGACTGGGGCTGCTTTGCCGGGCCGTTGCGCCAGCCTGTGTTTGCAGGCTGCACGCGGTGGCTGTGCGGCTGGCGGCTCTGATCAGTGACGAAAAGCGCATTAGAGGCGTGTTTGCGACGATGCGCTATGCAAATTGACAACCTTTACCTTTTTTATTTTTATACCAGTCATGGTTCATTCCAGTTTTAGGTTTGTCGCACACAACTTTGCTGCAGCTTTATTCCAACTTTTTCAGCACATGTATGCGCTTCTTTAATCTGCACGGAGTTTACGACAAGCAACGCCAGCCAGGCCTACATCGGCCGAATGCCACATTCGGTGCATTACGAGAGCGAATCAAGCTGCAGCGTCCGAGCGTCATAAACGCGTCGCGTCGTAGGAAGGCGTACACCTCGTAATCGCATCACGTGACCGACGAAAGACACGTGACCACTGACTAGCGGCCAAGAAACGCACTTGCTAATACGCTTCTATTAACCGACGAGCAACCGACGAACACACGGAGCTAGGACTGGCGCTACTTTGCTCGGCCAGTGGCCACCCGCCGAAATGCCATAATATCGCCCGCCGCCGGCGGGGACCGGGATTGGCTTCACGTTGACGCTCTTAGAAAGCTTTCACTGCAGTCTCACGGTCTACGACGAAGGCGATGTTCTTACGGAATTGACCGCTGAAGCACCGAGTGAACGCACTCACGCCGCGGTGCTTAATTACTGCGTTTGACAGTAATCTGGCCCGAAACTGTTGAATGTATCACCCGTGCTTAACATTTTGTTCAACGACGCAAGGGCACGTCTAAATGTTGCTGCGCTACAAAACCGCGTATAGGCCTAGATATAATACTTATAAAGATTTAGATTTACGCCTACTTAAAATACCGGGTGGCGCAAAAAAAACGCGCAACTATAACGGCGCGTATACTTTATGGAGACAAATTCCCTTTTGTATATTTGTAGAACAATATGTGTTCTTGCTTGTAACTTTCAGTGACCTCACGACACCACTGAATGCCGCTTAGTGACGTAAAGAGAGTTAAACAAATCCAATTATGTAAGGACAAGGCTCCATCACACCGCATCAAAGCAACTCAAAATTTCCTTCGACTCAGTACGCCCGATTTCGTCAGCTCACAGAAAGAAACATCGCATTCAACAGATTTGAATCTACTACATTACACAGTTTGGAATAATTGCAATAACTTTTTGTGAAGGAAGACGTGAACCATTTGCGAACTCGAAGATTTTCAGAATGTTATCACAGACAAATGGCATGATGTCGTCACCAGAGAGCCAAAATCGGAAAAGCAGTATAGTCGTGGAAAAAAACGTCTAGCAGCAGTGGCAAAAGAGAATGGAGGACCTATTCAGCAATTTTTTTCCTGATTAGTTACTGATGATTTGGCCTAGTGTGACGTTTTGATATAGCTTCATGCGTACGAGCAGCAACGCAAATGATGAACCACTTGCAAAAATTGCTTTATGGCATGTGACGCTATTTTGTTTGTATCACGGCTAATACAGAAGTGTTTAAAACAAAAATTCCTACACATATTTGTTGATGTTTGGTCATTACATAACTGCTTTTGTGCTTCTTTATTTTGACCGCTAGGCTGAATAACGCATGCAAATGTTCGGGACGTTTTTTTGTGCCACCCGGTATTATGAGGCCATCCTATGAGCCGAATTATACGCGACTTGCTCGCCGTCCGTCTGTCACGTACGAGCTTCTGACTATAACAAAAAATCCTAGAAAACAACCATTTGCGCGAACGGTTTCCAAGGCATAATTAACTGGTGGGTGCGCCAATTTTCAATTTAAAAAGATAAAATTCAAGGCAGGGAAACACACGAAAAATGGCACATATTCTGCATAATCACGGCTGCGGCCGCCCATAGTCTGTACAGGCAGATAATGCATTAAACTACGCCGCATGCTATGGATACCAATAACAGCAGATTATAATGGAACGTTAATGCTGGAATCTGCATTTATGTTGTATGTTATACGTTGTAAATTTGTCGCTTGTGATAGAGTCCGATGAGCGATGATAACGCGGACAGCGGCAGGGTGCGTCCACATTTGGCGTTGACATTTTTTCATGTTTTAAACATTCTCTGCCTTAGGCCCCTATATCAGTCAAACAGCCTCACGCTATGGCTATATCTATCTATTGTTGTCAGTCTTTGTTCTGTTGTGTCCAGACGCTGAGTATCATCATCATCATTATCATATATTGTCAATTATACCAGATATTATTTTAAGTGGTCCGAATGATAAACTAGGCCTACGCATTTCTCTTTCCAAATCGGCAGAGCTATTTCAGTGCGCAGATAAGCAGGGTATTGCGGCCTTCGAGTGTCTTTCTGTTATTCACAAGTTCTTGGACGTCGATCCTACGTCTTTACGGCCAGCAATCTTCCAAAGTCTGCGTGCGTGAGTGTGAGCGTGTCGCGGAGGGGTTTCCTGGCGTCAATAAAGCGCCGCTGCCGTCGTCCGTCCGTCCATCCGCCAGCGTGAGAATCGCGTGTGAATTGGAGTGACCATGACAACCACGTGGCTGGCTGCGGACGTTTAGGCCTATAGGCCCTACATCTCGGATTCTCGGTCCCAGCAACGCAATGGCGTGTCACATCGATCAAACACAACTGCGCCATGCAGCAATCCCAGCATGCTTTGGCGCCATTGAGTAAACTCATGGGTTGAAACAGGAACTAACGATGGGTATGTTTTGGTATTTTCTGTTGATCGATACGATATCCGAACCACTGTCATGCCAGGATCTGGATGTCGGGAACACTTGAAGGGTGAGTGTAGGAAAAAATTTTCCTCCTACCAAAAAAGGGTCTGACCCCTCACCTAATGTTTTTTTCTACATTTTGGTGCCAAAATAAAGCACTGTAGTGCATTTTTGCACAATTTTGAGTGACTGATTTAGCTTCTAAGGGGGCACGTGCCCTCAATGTCTCCCTCCCCTAAGTGTACGTAACAACACATCATAATGTGCTAATCGCTGGAACTCAGAATTCTTGTAACAACATTTTGTAGCTGACTTAAGTAGACTGAAGGCAATTTGGTGTAGATTGCAATTCGTCTGCTGTGCTGGTTTGCGCGCGTTTGTGTGTTTCAACTTCCAACGTGTTGAGAGCTTTCTTCTAGTCTCTCTGTTTCCTTTTGTTTGTTATGCTTTGTAAAATCCAAAATCGCCGAACGTGAGAACCCCTTAAGATAATTACGCATAGGCCTATCTCACGTAATCGCGCTTTGTGCAGTAACCTAGTTTTCTGTCAACGCCTGAGATGCTGGGCAACTGAAAGACAGCTGCATATCACACTGGCGCCGAGTGATAAGCTTTCCTTGTTCCTGTCGTTGCCATAGGTTGCGGGTACGTACCGCACTACCAGACCATCCCACGGCGTCGGACCAAGTTCTTCGACGCCGAGCATCCGCGATTGGCGCCGTCATCCATACCGCTGGCCGTGCGGGCCTGCATGTCGGTCGACATGGTTTAATCGCAGCAGCTGATCGGCTGAACAGGCCGTGATCAATGCTCGTTGCTAGTGGATCCGGCAATCCGCTCAACGCGATTGAACTTTGCACTTGTAGACTGACTAAAGTCGCAATCTTGCCGGGTTTTTGTCGTAGCAAGCAATATGACGCAATCACACAAAAAGGTACAGACGAGTTAAAAGATCCAAAAACACCAATCCGATACTTGTTACCCGTCTTACAAAAGTGACCTACGTAAGTAGTTGAAATTTATACAGGCATCACTTGAAAAAGTGACTTGTTGTATACAAGAAAACTGTTTTTAAAATGCAAAAGTTTTTGTTTTCTTTTTAATGCACGTTTTTCAGATAATGCATTGTGACTGTTTTTTTTAAATTTCGTGGCGGCATGTTAATTATGTAAACTGACGTCTTTGCTTTTCATGGCTGCATTTTGATCTGCATTTATTCTAGGCTTATAAATAGTTAATGTGATTTGACAGACCTATCGTTTGTAATATTTAAGCCTAAAAACGAAAATGATGATAAAGAGTATAAAAAACCAAGGCATCACATCAATCAATGAATCCGTATAATCGAGGTTTCGATGCTGTTTTCTCGATTCAAGTTCGGTTTGCTGCCCAATGCCCATCTCTAATGTCTAGACTGCCCGCGAACGTGTCCGTGAAAAATCATTATGCTAACATTGGGGATGAATACACGACAGTGAAGATGAAGATGATGATGACGATAATGATGAATGGTAGCGTAGACCAGCTGCACGTCCCAGTGGCCAGACCGAGGTCTTGGCTTCAGCGCCTGCAAACAACTGACGCGGATCAATACTGATTGATGATGGCGCATGCAACTCGCACCTCTATCAGTGCATAGCTCCTCACACAACTCTCCATCAACGACGGACAATGTTTGCCACGACTGTGCAATGCACACGCTGTATATTGTACTCGTCGTTAGTGACTTGAGTTTCCCGTCCTGTACTCATTCTTCATCCATCCAAATTGCACATTTGTCGTCATTTTTTCTCTTCCAGGCATCGGCGTCAGACAGCATCAGATGTGGAGAAACGACTGGCTATAGTATAAAAAGCATCATTACATCAGACTTAAGACAGGATAAAAGAATGAAACTATAATACTTTAATCATGCAGTAAAGCAACATGGTAACAAACCATATTACAGAAAAATCCTCATTTAATTCGTACTAAGTTGGTGACTTGTGCATTATAATATTCGTCCAAACTCTGTTTTGGTGTTCTGAGACACTTTTAGCGTCGGTTATCGACAGCCAGTTCTTGGCGGCTACGACTTTGCACGGCAGCAGCTGCAGCGACCGCGCTGAGTGCGCCTGACACGGCACTAAAACTGACTCGCTTGCAGCGCGATATATCGTGATGACGTGACCCGCAGCCAGCGCATGCACTTACAGCACGCCGACACACAGTAGGCCTTACATGAGTGGCTGCAGGCCGCACCCAGATCGTAAAGACGGATCAAAGATTGAATTTGACTGCTCAGAGGCTGCTCTCAACTCCACGGCTGCAGACGCAGCAGTATAGTCCAGCCACAAAGCAATCAACATCCGGAGTAGACACATCATAAACACTGAACTCCATAATCCGTCGCCGCAGCACGCACGAACAGCAGAAACTGGACCGGGCAGAAGTCTCTGCAGGTCTGTCTGCTAAGACGTGAACCAGTAAGCCGCTAATTCTGGTTCAGCTCATCGTCACAAACTTGCGGCCTACCAAAACATCAGCGATCCAGCAATGGACCAGCCTCACTGCAATAAATGTCATCAAAGACGACAGGCAATGGCTTTCAGACCTGTCCGGCTACTCATCTACAACGACTAACAAGGAATGGGGAGGGGGTATCTTCCTCCTGGGCCGACTAGGAGTCTGGGGGAGCGTCGTGAGCTCCCCAGCGGGGTTTTTTGGTGCATTTTAAACGTCACAGAACACTTCTGGTTGCAAGATATCGTAAATCACGAAAACAGCATATTACAAGCTGAAATGCAATATGCCATGAAAACTGGGCAGCAGACTTCAGCATTAATTACAGCAGGAACTAACATTCGTGATATCTCGAAAATTAAAGAAACAGTAACAGCGTCATTAGCAACCTTATCATCATCATCATCATCATTAGCTGTAGCAACGGCAGAATGACACTGACACTGACAAACAAGACAGACACACAGACTAGACTACTAGATGCCAGTTGTCATTAATATAAACAACTTGACAGTCAAATGCGTCATGAGGCAACTGTAGATTGTAAATAAATTGTTATACCGGTAACAAAATGACAGCTATACACAACCGAGTTAACATCATTCAAGTCTATTGGCTGACATCTACACGGTGTTTCATAAAAAAGGGACCCCTTTTTGTTTTTCTCATAATTCACTCAAATGATAATCAATTTAAACAATATTTTCACCAGTTGTAGCTGAAGAAATACTAATTCAAATTATTGCAACAAAATATGGCAGTTGATTAAATATTCTTTGCTAGTCGTGACGTAATGCTGCCATCATAATGTGTCACGGGTGCAAGCTTGATAGTCTCAACTGGTGCTGTCAGTTGCTACCCTGCTTCGATGGTGAAAAATTTGGTTCGCTGATGACAAATTTTTGAGGTTTTACAGTTGCAGCCACAAAAACCAGATTAAGTTCACCATCGAAGCTGGGTAGCATCTGACAGCACCAGTTGAGACTATCAAGCTTGTACCCGTGACACATTATGACGTCAGCATTACGTTACGACTAACAAAGAATATTTAACCAACTGCCATATTTTGTTGCAATATTTTAAATTAGTATTTCTTCAGCTACAACTAAGAACAATTTTGTGTAAATCGATCATCATTTGAGTGAATTATGAAAAAAAACAAAAGGGGTCCCTTTTTATGAAACACCCTGAACAGACACTGGCGTATTACTGACAGTTTGACACTCAATACTTGTCTTTTACCATTCAGACAATCTTGCAACAAGTTGCAATTATTGATCTCAAGTAGGGCCTAAGTTTGTTTATCATTTCTGATATTGTGATCAGTTACAGCTGCTTGCAAAAAAATTATCACAATGCTGCTCTCCTACTCCAAAGTCTCCAAGAAATTTGAGATAATGCTCACGAGACGCGCGAAAGCCTATAGCAGTTCCGGTTCAGTAATTTAACTAAAAATTGGGGTGTTCACACTAAGTTAATATACAAATACCAAATTATCAATCTTGATCGCATAACGGTAGTAGCGTGGCATCACCTTGTGAATGATATAGACTTGTGTCGCAGCCCGAAATCGCCAAAAAATGCATAAAACTTTTTTTTAGCGTTCCATATCATTCAAGGTCATTGAATTTGGTGCCAATCGAGAGCCAGTAGACTAACCTAAGCCCTATCTCGCACCGTTACTGAAATACAGCGACTTATTGGCCAAAAATCGCAAATTTTGCCCACCCCCTTTCATTTAGCGCCCTCGTTCGGGGTGATCCTCTTCGAGTTTATGGAAAAACTTTACGGTTCTTGAAACTAGAGTCTTTCAGGCAGCCGACGGTGAAGATTTGGTGATATTTGGTGATTCTAGCTTGCACCGTTTTTGATTGATCCACCCGTGTGACGGACGGCCAGACAAACAGACAGAATTGCGATGGCTAAGACGCGCTGAAAACAGTAGCTGCTTTCGCGCGTAAAAACGACTGTTCTGAGCCTTTAAGGTACCAAAAGCTCTTAAACTTTGTGACATTTTGCAATTAAAATTACGGGTAATTAATCCAAATAGTGAATAAAACATTTTCTAGTGTTGTTTTGCATGTGAAAGGGAAAATAATTTGGGAGGAAATTAGGAGGAAAAGAGAAATTAAATATTATAATTTGCATTTCTGGTAAATTGCGATCACATTACATCTAGTACCCATATCACAAATGCAGAATTATAATATTCAACTCCCCCCACTAAATTTTTCCAAAAATCTTCCAAGGGGGATTTTGAAAAATTTTGCATTTCTGATATTGCAGAAATGCTAAATTATAATATTTAACTTTCCTCCCCTTCCCAAGAAAACCTTCCTAGGGAAAGGGAGATTTTTTAGAAAAATTTAGGAGGGTAAAGTTGAATATTATGATTCTGCATTTCTAATATAACATGCAATATCTCATAAATGCATACATAAAATATTCAACTTCCCCCCTAACTTTCCAAAAAAACTTTCCCCTACTTTTTTCATGGAGCATATGCTCCAAGGTTTATATGGTGTAGACGCCGCTGCTGTAAGAGGCCGTTTTCTCGTGACACACGGCACACGAGCACTAAGCAGCAGCAGCAGCAGTCGCGGTTGCGGATGATTTAATCCAAAGTCCACCAGCATCCGTCACTCAGCCGTCCTCCATAGCAAACGCAAATCGCCTCGCTCGATGGCCGGAAATCAAAAAAGTCGACCGAGATGGAGTGGTGTGCGACTAAAATCAATGAAAAGTAAAAAATTATAAGACGTTGTGAACGGCTGACCCCGGTGCCTGAATTGTGACCGTATGGCAACCGACAGGCATGGATGGCCGTGATGCGTGCATATACGCGTAAAAAAAGAAAAAAAGAAAAAATGTTGAACAAAAAATTTTTACATCTTAAATATGCGAAAAATAGGATCGCGTCAATATTTTCACAACAACGCAGACTGTGACCATGTGCCAATATCAGATCGTTATTAATCGTACAAGAAAACGCAATATATTAAACGCAATATTAAGTGTTTATTTTACATTGTAATTACGTTGCTACACATATTTCATTTAGAATAACGATAAGCTAACACGACTGTTGCCTCTGCTGAAGCTATAGAGTATAGACAAATACTGACGGAAAACAGAATGTTCAAGTGTCATAAAACAAACGGTTTTAGCGTACTGAATAGCTTTGCGGCTTCTGAGGGTTTCGCCCTATACCATCTCTGAGCTTTGTCCCTGGACCTCGCTAGAGGACTTTATTTCCAGTCCTCTATACTACCTACTCGTTTTCAAATCCTGACAACCCTGTTCTTGTCGAACAAATTCGGTGTCCCCATCATACTAGCGAATTTTCGGAATAGCATGGCTGGACTCAGTAGTCAACGCCCACAAGAGGTCATGTGCATGTATGTGCCAGTGTTTAAATTGCCGGGGGGTTGGGGGTTGAACCCCCAACTGTTGTTTCAATCCCCTTAACACACACAATTATGTTCCGAGGGTCAGCTCTATAATACTATATATACATACGATTTACATCACAATTTTGGTCCGGCTTCGACCGTCGAAAAGTTTAACCCTCCCAGCTATCTCTTTACAATTTCAACACTGGTATGTGGCGCGAAATAATTATTTTGCTGGTTGTCCGGACGCTGTCAGTCAGCGGACAGTCGTGGTTTGGACTGTCAGACGGATACAAGTCAGAATCAGACGAGATAAGCTCACGTGTAGACGCGCGACGGCATTTGTATTGACCGACAGCGACACTGACAGACGCAACGAAGGTACGTCGACAGCGTTCACTTTCACCATTCATTTCACTTGCCTTTAATTTTAATTAACTTTATTCATCGAAAAATTCGATAGCATCACAAACAAAAAAAGAACAAAGAAAGAAAGAAAAAAAAAACACTAATTTTACTCTTACTTGCTTCAACGTCATGGTTTCAAGCTTACGATCGAAAAGTCGTCGGTTCGACTCCCGGTCGAATCTCTATCAGGTGGTCTACTCAGATAGACGACTGTCAGCGGACAGATGACAGATGTAGGGCTCGTGCAGAATACAGAAGGGCCTTGAAGTGTAAGCGTAGGATTGCTGACTCTCGTATCTCTAATGACCTACATGAACACTTGCTCAGCAAGGATTCTATGTCATTTGGGAAAACTTGGAAACATAAAGTAAACAACAGTAAGAATGTAGCAGCTGATACTGTTGATGGTTTTGTTGAGCCACATGGTATTGCGGGCTTATTTGCAGAAAAATTCAGTAAGGCATGCATGCCAAATAGTGCAGCACGTGACAGTGAACTAAAAGCAGAATTTGAAGAAAGATTTAGTAAATACCATATGTGTTCTGACGTCTCTATTCCATGTATGTCTGTTGAGCTTGTTGATAAATGTATGAAATCTATGAAACTAGGCAAGGTTGCCGGAGCTGATGGCATTGAAACAGAGCATCTGATTCATGCTCACCCAAGACTTGCGGTGTTATTGTCAATGCTGTTCAACTGCATTATGGTACATGGCAAGGTGCCCATTGCATTTGGTACTGGTGTGATTATACTGTTGCTTAAAGGTAATAATTTAGATAAGAGTGTTGCAGATAATTATCGGGGTATTACGTTGAGCTCCCATATTTCTAAACTGTTTGAATTATGCCTCCTTGAAATATATGGTGAATATCTTGTGTCGTCTGATTTGCAATTTGGATTCAAAAAGCATATTGGTTGCAATCATGCATTGTTTGTTGTTAAATCTGTTGTTGAATATTTTACAGCTGGTGGTTCAGTTATAAACTTGTGTGCTTTAGACATGTCAAAAGCATTCGATAAGGTCAATCACTATGGGTTGTTTATTAAACTAATGAGTCGCTGTGTTCCATTTGCTTTTATTAATGTATTGATCCACTGGTATAGCTTAGGTG
>Ga0209367_1007800_pt1 | contig 14711 bp, 9 predicted proteins | sample WorMetLIZISLAND2_FD_187412 | JGI IMG/M metagenome (GOLD analysis project Ga0209367, IMG submission 187412) | Marine gutless worms symbiont microbial communities from Max Planck institute for Marine Microbiology, Germany - Olavius geniculatus... ... | reverse complement strand
GTGTAATGGTAAAGTTTGAATTTGTAAATTGTGATTTGTGCTGTTTTATATCTACAACCACGATGTCACCCTTACACTGTATATAAACTGAACAGTTTTTTGCATAAATGTTATTGTTATACTTAACAGCTGTACCTGTTGCATGGGCTGCTAGCTGTTTGCTGGCTGAAGGTCTGTGAAAGTGAGATGAAAACATACCACTTGGTAGTCCTCGTACGCTTCTCTGTAGCACGATGACCATAACCAACTGCCAAACTTTTTTTGGTAGATTATTGTCCAGGCCATCCAGTTCCTTTAGCCGTTAAAATCTTATTCCTGCACTTGCACTGTACATGATCTGTCTGTCTCTCTGTCCATCTGCTGCACACGTTTTACGTTGCTAAGCGACAGAAGGCTGCACGTGCGGTCTTCGCCTTCATTGGACGAAATTCTTTGAGTGCTTCAGAATTGCTCTTAGCAGTGAGTGGATCTCTAGGGTGTGGAAAGCAAAGCTCTGTGGACATGAAGATTCGTGTCTTGTGGTGGCTAAGACTTCTGTGAGTGGCGACAGGCTGGAAGTCCCGAGTCCCACGGGTTATGACCATTGACCAGTATGTCATCGTATGTACACAGCTGGTCAGTTTGTAGCGTCCAGCATGTGTGAAGAAAGTAACTCTGCTGAACGGTGAGAAGTGAAGATACTATCAGTACAGATCAAAACCATCCTGGTACTTTCTAATGTAAGAAACCACGCAAAGGCTGAAGAAGATATGGTATTTTGGTGAGCTCTCAATTCAGCTTTGTCTAGTGCTCAAACCAAACTAATCATAGCAAATTAGAGAATTTTTAGAAAGATGCACTAGTGACCTTGGGAGTAATGTATAAATAATTCCTTGCTTTTCGCCGTCTTCAAGTCTTAGTTAGTACGCACAAAGTACAGTTTATGCCGGTAGCTGATATTGTGTAAACGTATATGGCTAGATTTAAGGTGTACTGTGTGTGAATAGTAATAGAGTAAAGACTTGTCTTTGTATCTTAATTCTGCACTTTGTGAGAAGATATACGAGTACAGCTTGCAGCTGATTTTTCGTTGATAATCTGAACGTACTGGGGGCTTGGTGTGTATGATTAGAGGTGATGTACCGGCTGTGTTTTATTTGGAACTAACTCTGCTGTTCGTGATATAATGTGCATTGTTGAGCGATCATCCCGACTGTCAGTGTGGCGTCGACATTAGGCTTATCCGTTGGTGGCTTAAACGAGTTGCTAACTGCGATACAATTTGTCTGGACATGTTTCATATGATTGATAGCAAGCTAGCTCCCAGTGGGTCGTCCGATGGGCCGCGTTGCTTTATCGCACATACTTAGTTTCCATATTGTCAGTCCATTATCCTATCTCGCCATCGTTGTGTTTGGTCGTCGTCCAAGGCCCTAGACTAGAGTCAAGCGAGGTTAGGCATCATTGCAGACGATCTACGAAGATAACGTCCAGTCGGTTAGTGGAGACCGTTATCATTGTCTCGTCTGGAGCACCGGTGTAGTAGATTTTTTGGCACCAGTCTCAACCGGTAATGATCTGGCACTTCGTAACTCATTTTAATGGTGTAGTCGACGGTATAGTTTTTTTGCGTTGTACCCTGTGAGAAAAAATGCATGCGTGGCGCCGTGGCGTGGTGTTAGGTTAATGCATTTCGAATGTGTCGTAATAGGACGGTGGTTTTTCCGAAGCATCGCGCCGTTTCACCGACCGAGGCGTAAATGTTCTATCTGGCTGGCTGGACTGGGCCTAGAGTGACTGTGAGGTTCCGTTGCACCCGCGCATGCGATGAAGCTGGAACAAGAAAAACTTGTCAGAACTCATCTGTCTGTTGTCGGTCAGTCAGCGTGGTTGCTGACGCTGATGGGGGTTGGCGGGCCGAGCGTCACTTTGCGGCTGCAGCGGCTGCGGGTCGGTGTCGGTGTGTCGACGACCGTCTTGCAACTTGGCAACGAGGCTCCATTCATGGGCTGGCAGGCTGGCTCTCTGTCAGTCCGTCGGCGTGACTAATGGACAGACGCGGCCCTGTGTGACCTGTGCCCGTATACCCTGCTGTTGTCGTACGCCCACCCGCCGCTATCAGCAGGCTGAGCTGCTGTGCTCTACGGACACCGGGTAGATGGCATAGGTCGTCCGCGCGGCCCGGCCCAGGTTCTACCCCGCCTCGATGCCAGCGGCGCCGCTATGTCGTAAATACTTGCCAGATGCCTGCCTATAAAGTGATCTGGGTTTCTTTCCGACTGCTCACTGCTCCTGCTGCAGTGCTGGTGCTTCTATCGGGCCGGGGGGACTGATGCCAAACAGTGAAAGATTGTAAGCGAATTGTGCAAGTGAGTCAACGAACAGGTGTCCTCGTTCGCGGCTTGCGTTTCCTTGTTTAGGTGATCCTTGAACCCTCCCCTACCTCCCTTGTAGTTACTGCATCCCGTGAGTTGATTGTGTAAAGTTTACTGCCGTTTAGCAACATCCTGTCTTAGAATGTTCAGCTTGGCAGTAGGGCCTCATAATAATGTCTCAAAACTTTTCGACTAGGTGCGGTTGTGGAGCGGCAGCCGATTTGCTGCACTATAGGCAGGAGCGTACATCAAATAGTGGAGCATACGTGCATAACGTAGATGGAGAAATCGGACAGTGTCGGAAACGATTAGCTTTGATCACTACAGTGGAGTGCGCGCTCATCGTGTTAAACGCTGCGAGGCCTCAGGCCAGTTCTTTTCTACACTGTCCGATTGCTCGATCTGTACTATGTGTTCTACTTTTTAAATCGCTAGCCGATAGATATAAGCGTCAGTGACATAGTTCTGCTTTGGTTGGTTGTAGACGTTACAGCAAGGAAGTAATCGTCATCAAACATGTTGCGGTTTGGCGTCTCGGCACTCTGCTGTCTAAGCTGCTGTCTGTTGTCGACCGGACTCACCGCTGATAGTAAGTACATGTACCGTACTGCTGCTGCTGCTGCTGCCATCAGTTGGCTTCTGATTACAGACTTGTTGACTGAAACGATCTCCCTGGCTACTTTTCTGTGCATCTGGTCCGTGTAGAAAAAAACTGACTGGGTCACTTGCATAGTGGATTCGCATACTAGCAGAATAGCTTGCACTATATATACAGTGTGGAGCGTAAAAAGTGGAACATGAAAGTGTATGGAACAGTCGGGCAGTTTGGGCAACGATTAACGTCGAACATTGCAGTAATTGTTGGTCATCTTGAACAGTATAGGCCTACGTTCAAGTGTTCAACTTGCATGACCACCGTTCACTGCAATAATCGCGCCAAATCGTTACCGAAACTTTCCGATTGCTCGACCTTCATAGCACGTCTATGTTTTACTTTTATGGGCCAGCCGATATTATAATATCGTAATATAGTATCGTAATATAATAATAGTTTGAACGCGTCAAGTTTTATAGCTGTCCGCTATAGGCCAAAAAGCTTATTGTTTCTCTCCGACTTCAGACCAGTATTCTTTGTATACACCTGCGTGTCAGTGGCAGGTTTGCCGTGCAGAGGTGCACAGTGTTTGCTCTTCAGTAGGCGTTAGTGTCATGTTTTGACAGCCAGGGTTAAACCTGCTTCAGCAGCCGGCGATCTGCTAACCAAACACTGTGTGCCGTACCGTACACACTCTGTACTGCGTATAGTAAGAACAACCTGTTCAGCACCGTGAGTTATGCGCTGTGTGTTTGTCTTTCAAACACGCCTATTGTCCAAGTCGCTGATGAATTGCACGGTGTTGTTTACGCAGATAAAGTTGCTGCAACAGGTGGTCCGGTATGGGCGTTGTTTTATTAGAATGCTACCGTCTTTTCTGCAATCATTGCACAGTATGCATTATCATACTACTGCAGATAATCCTAGAGTTTTGCGTTAAGCTAACTTTTCCTCATGCCTGAAGTCTTGTGACATGATATTCGGAGGGGAATTTTACGATTCATGGGCTAGGAACGCATTGCGTCTGACGGCACTGGGAAGTTTGTGAAGCAACTGGCGTTTCTGGTCCATGCGTCGTCCACGGGCCCACAGCAGGCTATTGCAATTACTTCTAAGTTCTGGCGCAATTGTTAGCTTTAGCAGCGTGTTAATTGCTGTCGGTGGTCTGTTATTGCTAGCACCCCGGCCATTAGTTGAATTGACAGACTGCAGGGGCCAGTCATTACAGAGGGTCATTTTACACGACATCTGCTTCATATTTGCCAACCAGGCGTCCAGTTTCGTGGACTGGAGGCTGACCGTCAGTGCTGTGGAAATACTGGAGCAGCAGCCGGCTAGTGCATGCATGCTGGTCATTATAGCGGATAGACGTCGGATGTCCAGCGTTATGATCTTCGGTCATTCATTGGTCGGTCCAGTCCGACATTTGCATGTGCTGCTGACGTGCCATTTAACATTGGTTAATGTGAAGCAATCGGATATAAACTAAAGCCAACGATTGATGATGGGATTAGGCCGGTCGCATGCTGACTGACATTAATGACGATCCATATACTTTCCCACAAGTCTTGCCAGCTCAGCTCGATCGTTTATTATTTCTCTCGCCGCCATTAGCCGCTAGCTTTTCTATGGTTAGCAGTTATTAGCATTCAATCTCTTGGTTGCTGCAGGGGCTTCACTCCAGACCCAATCCGGGACTTACAGTCCCTCTAGTTTTTGGGAAGGGGGCTCGCTGTCCGCTCCCCAGAACCCCATCCGGCTTTCAAAGTCCTTGGGGGTTTAAGCTTGGTCCTTTTGGCTTACATCTCAGGGCCCCGAACTTATACTGTTGAACCAGGGCCCCTCAGAGCCTTGCTACGGCACTGGAACATTACAGCCTTTAAGAAGGTAATACATAGAGATAGAGAGTGAGTTTCTGTAGGAGGTGATCGAGCAGCAAGGATATCATGGTGCAGTCAATAGGTGGATGTAGGTGCGGTCAGATATAGCGTGTATTTACATGTTCGGATGCGGCTCATATATTGTAAGCGTACACTACAGGCCGGCCGACGACGCGGCATGGCCGATGGTTGTGTTTATTATTCGTCCGTGGCTCCTGTGCCGACAGGTTAATGATATACCGTAGCCGAGCTGCCTGGACCCTGGTCCATTCGCTGCTTTGTCTTACACTGAGTCGTCTTTTGCACACTCCGAGCTAACTTCTCACTCATACGTATGCGATCTGTTACGAATTACAGCATGGTCGGCGTGGCGCGTGGCTACTACCGAGGGAGCTAATGGTTTATTGACCTGCTGCTTGACTGGACCGAATGCAACTGGACCAAGCGCTCTGGGGCACGAGACCGACCGGTCGTACGTCTGTGCGATGACGTACGGGGGATATTGTCTGAACGCCTGATGAATGCCAAGAAGAAGCCAAGCGCTCAGCACGTTAACTCATCTGTCATTTCTTGGCACTTAGCTCTGCTTCTGCTTCTGCATGCGCGCATCTCTTGCTCTGACATTTTCTGATTTACGCGTTCGTGCGAATTGTTCACAGAATAGATGCTGGACGGCACTCACTCCCATGGCGTATAGTTATCGTTCTAACACTAACAGTCTTTTGCTAATGGTATCTTCTCCAGGGTGCGAATTAAGACGTGGGAAATTTGGAAAAGTAAAGATGCCTTATTGCCTTATTGTCCTTTTCTTGTGTCCACATAATTTGAGCACTGCCGTTTACTTTACTGCTAGCGAGCTATAAGTAAGTAAAAAGGTTCTCATATCGCCGGATTTGGCTCTGTAATTTGTTTTTTTTTCTTTCCAGTTTTCATTTGTTCATTATTTCAATATTGAGAGCCATCAATAATATTTTTCCGGAGCGCCCGGTCACCTGACGAAATGCTGCTTGATATATGGCCCTGGCTATTGGCATCGCCATACGCCTTTATGCAGGTAATCTAAGCCTGCATTGCTGCCAGGCAGTAAGTCGCTGGCCTGCGGACACTACTTGACCCTCCTCGTATGTGGTCATTATGCCACACCCTTTATATCAGCGGGATTAAGTGCTGCCATCCATCTTTATGTCTGCTTTCGTAAGGTTGCCTAGACTTATTTATTGCGGTCGCGTGAGGAGATTTCGTTGCTAAAATGAGCCTGAGAATAACTATAAATTCCAGATAAAAAGATGTGGCAAACGTCAAAACTGTAGCACAGAGTTGAAAATTTGTGTGCTCTCCTTTTTTTATCATCAGACTTGTTATCGTGGAACGAGTGTTGTCGTCAAAATTTGCAGTTAAACTGTGATTTCTGACTGATGTGGTGATTACTAACTAAGCAGACGAATTGTATTTCATTTTAAAACTTTTGCGATTTTACGAAAAGGTAATCAGTCGTCATAGTGCGAAGTCTGTTTAGGTTTTATATCTGCGCTTGCGATTTAATTTGGCATACAATGCTGTATTCCTTGCCTATTGAGTTAGCTGGCATCTTATTTCATTCGTCGCTTCGTTACCTTGGAATCAATTAAACCGTATAGTGCTCGCTAGCACGATTTAGTAGTGGGTGTGAATTAACGCATGGAAATGCTGCAGCCTGTACCTTGGTATAGGTGCGAATTGGCTAATGCAGTCCGTCGTCACTAAGTGTGCGTTTTAGTCGTCCGGCTAAGTGGATAGATGGATCGGTGTGTTTTAAGACGGCGTCACAGCTGCTGTAACTCTGTCTATGGCCCAAACTCCACTACTTGGATTTGTCGTGGATTTGCTGTGGACCTTCGATTCGATATCAACTTGTGTCGTATAACATGTGGTGGAATTGTCGTAAAGGTAAAGATATAGTAGTAGTAGTGAGTAAATAAGTAAGTAATTTATGTAGCGCATTAACTGTAATAACCTCGAACGCGCTCGATGTGCTGGTAAAACGAAAAGTACATGTACGTTTTGGATGACGTCTGAAAGTAGGTAAACAGTGTGGACTGCATTTCAGAGTGTTCGGCAGAGCGTTCCAAGTAGCAGTTATGGTGCCCTTTCTACTCATATTAAAAAAACTCATCACAGAGCTACGAGGCGTCACCTGTTATATGGGATCACACAGCGTTGGGTGCCACCAGACCGACACTTGCAAGTCAACGCGCCCCGCCTTAACTCCAACCAGACAGGCCGGTACTTTCCTACCTAGGAGGGATTGAAGGCTGAGTTGACCTTGGCGTTGGTTATTATACCTAGTGATTTACCTGTTCGCCGGCAGTCACCCGTCTGAGTAGTAAACACTTGATAGCGTTTGGACCGGTGGTAGTCGAACCCATGACCTTTTGATCGTGAATTGCGACGCCATACGTTACACCGCAAAGCCAGCCAGCTAAGCCAGTCCGAGAAATCCACAACAAGTCGTTAGTAGCGGAGTTTGGGCTTATGTACACAGCATATATAACGCCGCCCACCAGTACTGATGCTGCTGTTAGTGAATTGACACTTGTGACCTGTGACCTCTGGCGATGGGAAAAGCGACCGACCCACCATTCGCGCTGAGCAGTCTGCTGCCCGGCGACTTCACGTCTCCAAGCGGACCGCGCGTGCCTGCGCCAGTCTACCAAGCTGTCCATGGGAAACGGAAACACGAGCGTGCCGACAGTGCAATGCAGCGATGCTTGGTTTTTGTCGAAGTCCAGCGCACCGCTCCTCCCGGTGGTGGTGGAACGAGGGTTGCAGTTCACTGGATGCCGATATCGTGACCGTGCATACGCGATGCATTCAGCAGCCAGAGAGCGTGGCTAAATCTCCGGGCCCAGTGGCGTAGCCGGTGAACGGGGGAATGTATGGGCGCATGCTTGATTATAGGTCGATAGCCCGAGGGTTCCATCCCATTTTACCTAATTCCTAAGGTAACTTTAACCCTGTCCCGCTCTTTAACTCTAGCCTTAACCGAAGCCACCACATGACCACCAGCCCACCACTCGACAGTCGGAATCGAATTGTCGAGCCCTCGGATTATTCTGATACATTACCGGCTGCATTTCTCCCGTCGTATAGATGGAGAATTTTAGTTTTTTTTCTGTGGGCTTTGCTACTGTAATACCCTAATCGAGGCTTTACCCGTACTACCCGTTGGGGATTTCCGTCTCTCAGAGACCCCCTGTTCTGCCCCTTTTTCTCTTAGCAAATTCCTGGCTACTCGCCTGTTTCGGCCGGCGACCGATGACGTAACACTGCCATAGTGCTCTCAGACTGTATCAGTTGCTGATGCTGTGAATATTGATCACCATGGCGACTGATTCATTGCTGGCTTTGTTTAGCTGGCTGCAGCGCTGCCGTGCCGCCCGACAACGTCTTATCAGCAGTGACTGTGATACGATAAACTTCTGCGTCAGACTTACACGCTGCACGCGTTCTGCAGTTAGTTCGAACGCTTAGGTTGGAACTGCGTTTTTGTGACCAGAATAGATTTACAGTGAACACTGTTACAGTATAGACAGAAAGCCCAGCTGTCGCTAGAAAAGACGCGCTACAGCCTATGCAGTTCCTGTTGCAGTATCGACCTTCAATTCCGTCGTCGACTCAAGACACATCTGTTTACTGTTGCTTTTGAAAACAGTGGTTAACTGTAACGTAGCCAGCGCCTCTGTATCTTTACACACGTTTAGTTTTATGGCGCTTTATAAGTTCGGTTTTAACTTAACTTTAACTTCAATGTCATCCAGGGTATATGGTTTTCATCTCATCTGAAAGGGCGTGTGCGATTTCTTATTTGCGATCAATGGCAACCTTGGCTTACCGTTTAGCTAAATACATAGGTCGTACGATACAGTATAGCTGTAGCGCGTCAAAAAGCTGACGGTTGCCGCGTGCTTATTTCGCGTTATCAACACCAGTTGCATTTTGACACATTGTCGAGAACTTCGACGTTTGGTGAGATACGAAGATTTTTCCGAATGTTTTCTGACAGCCGAAAATAAGGTTGAGAATCCCCCCCTCTATGCCACCACGCCGCTAGTAATAATTCCATTACATTTGTGGAAAGAAAAGGACATTTTGCGCATTGATTTGCACCTGCGGGGTCAGCAGGCTGCAGCGCACGTGCTTTGCTGAAGTCGGAGCTGGAAAGAGCTGTCAGATGTGTGGATATTATTAATGTTGATTTAATCAAAGTATCGGCGCCGGATCTGATCGTTGATTGGATTAGTCCGGGGCGGGCGGGTGACGTAAATTGAGGGCTAATCGAAAGCGTGAGTGGACGGTTGGACGTCGGTTGGTCACGTGCGCCGGTGCGGTGCAGGTGTGGTATGGCATGTCGTATCCGGTGTCACATTAAAATGTCTCCTTCATGAAAAATACGCCCGGGTACAGATAGTCACGGGATTGATATATTTTTCCCCTTACTAAAATATCGCCGGTCGCATAAAAGTCTGTCTCCCCATTATAGGATCGCCCCCCCAGAAAAGACCCCCCGACCGACAATTTACCGGTAAAAATTCGGCCCGTCCGGACGGCCTCCGGGCGGGGCGGATTTTTACCGGTGAATTTTCGGCCGGAGGAGACTTTTCTGGGGGTGGGGCGATCCTATAATGGGGCACCGGCCACCCCTCGTGTGCCTGGTACTGTGTGGCCGCCAGGTCATCTCGAGGCCACGTCATTTCCAGGCGTCGCTTCCGCAGCGTGGTGGCAGGCGTCTTGGTCGGCGTTATTCCTTTGTTCTCTTGCTGCGTGACAGTGACGAACACTGAGAGATGTCGTCATCGCTGCGACGCTACGTGCATTGTCTGATAATTAGTGGCAGCGGCTGCTGTGCACGGACTGAGATTGTGCTTCGCTGACATCTGCTGCTTGATTGACAGCAGCGACGGAAATGTATTGCGGACGACGACGATTCGTCGCGCCACGCAACGCACGCAACGCAAGGTCGTCGGGTACTTTTGGGTGCAGGTGACGCAAGCATGCGCGCAGCAAACGCAAGGGACGCAGATGACACAAGTGACGCAACAGCCAGAACGCGAGCGTTGCATGCGTTCTTTTGGATGGAAAGCAGGCTTTGCGGTGCTTACCGGACACTTCGGACCTAACTTTTAGGTCCGAAGTGTCTCAGACAGCATGAAACTGATTCAAATGGGCGTACGATATAAGATATGAGAACGTACATAGAGTCGCAACAAACGGTCAATCCATTTAATTCAACATTGTCATTACTGACCTAATGAAAGTAGCATATATAAAGCACATATTAGGTAGTAGGTACCGATTTCTGTAACTGTGACTGACAGTTTATCTACTTATGCAACTGTCCAACTAATTAGGCGTATACACTAAATCTTCAGACATCATCTGTAGGCCGAACGTAATCGATATGCGCCTGCAGCTCTGGCCGCAGACTGGTGTCGCTAAACTTGGAGTCGAAGGTCGACGGTATAGCGGAGGAAGGCAGGAACGGTAGCGCCATCGTCTTACGGCAGATGCGGTTGACTCGGTCGTCGGTCTTGTATGCACTTTGGAGACCCACGTTTTGCACGTTGCACCAGTGGAAGCTGCATCCGCGCAGAGTGGCTCCGGGTAGCACTTTTTCCACCGCCGACCAGACCGCCGCTTCAGAGTCTGCGACTACAACTTGGTGCTTCAAACACCGCCCGATAGTCCACCGCCCGACGCCGCGACATCACTACAAAGACGAGAGGCAGCTGCTGCAACTGTTCGCTCTTGTTGACGAAAGCGTGGACACTGAACACCTGCAGAAACGGTTCGCGCGTAACTTTAAACGTTCCGTCCACGTACCTGTGCAAAACACAGCAAGTTTATATATATTTTTAATTTATATTAATTTGACGTCAACTAGTGCAGCAGTTCAGAAATGCTATAGTCAACAAAGAAGCGGTTGAGCTATTTGTTGGCCGGTGCATCAGGGTCACATAGCCTCGAAAATGATATCTAAGCATTTTTCACTCAGATCGACCGGACTGTTGATTGAATATCATTCGAAATACAGATTTCCAATGCAAAAAACTGGGTGACACGCGCGTGCTAAGAAGATAAGGCAGCACAATGTCGTCCGCCTCGTTGTCTTCCATCTGCCAACAATAGAAAATACTTTTACTGATGTGCATTGTGTATTGTTACTATGTCTCTGACCGATACTTGTTATTATGAGCAAGATGTTCAGTCACTTCGGACCTAAGACGCTTCGGACCTAAAAGTTAGGTCTGAACTGTCTTAGGTCCGAAGTGTCCGGTTACCTTTGCAGTGTTTGCGCCGAAATGGAAAGCGGAGCGGAAGACCGAGAAATTGTGGGTCGTCATGCAGAAAACGTTACAGTGCAAACACGGAATTGGTGAAGAAGAATGGGAGAACTTTGAACTGCGATACGCTCGCGGGAAGCCGTGGCTCATTGGTCGTGCCTTCTCGCCCGCCGGGTTCTACTGTCGCTGAGGCGTGAAGAACATCCGTGCAGAATGGCTTCATTGCTTGCTTGCTACGGAGAAGTCTCAGCCTACAGGTGGTCAGTCAGATCTGAGGCCTCCAGCAGAGCCGGCTGGCAGAACGCTGGCGGCGACGGTGAAAAACGTCTTTTGTGGGCGGAGGTCTTTGTTGTTGTAGGCAGGCATGTTGGTGGTCCTAGGGACACGGCATTGACTGGCTGGCATTGTGACGCGCAGAACGAGCAAGACGTCACCAAAACGACGTGCGACACAACTGCATGGCTCCCGCTGCCCAATTTTTTTCCCAGATCCGAGGTGTAAGGGGCGGCGACGCGAGAGCACATCGTCCCCCACTTTTTACTGGGATGGGTAAACATTAGGCCCACCAAGTCCACAACTATTTGCTAAAATCCGTGTGTAAGGAAGCATCATAATGCATCTGCTATAGCTGTGATTGTATAATTGCGTTTAAAGCATTTTATCGAAGCCTGTGAATCTGTTTTCTGTCTATAATTACTGTTCGTAATTTTATTTTGCAGCGTTTTTTCCCGCGACTGAGAAAATTGCAGATTTCTGGTAATCTTATTGTATTTTGTGCATATATTACAGTCTTAAAACGAAGCGCCAAGCACGCGAAAGTTCAAGCAAGAATTGTCTTATGCCGCCACTAGGAGTTTCCCCATTTTTAGGCCTGCACCCTTGTTCAAACCATAACGACATGACATAAGAATCCTCCAAAGTGTCACAGCCGTTATCAGCGGCGGCAGCAGCGGCAGCTGTGGTGTGGTTATCATCTGCCAGCCAGGCAGTAGCCATATAGTGACAGATGAATCATAAGCGTCAGTAGACGCGGCCTGTGTGACCCGCTGTCACAGTTGATTGCACCAGTTCGTTCACCACTGAGCTCTGCCGGTTCTGCTCCTCTGCATAGTGATGGGCAACAGTTAAATTCTACAGTTACTAACAAAAGTTAGGCCGTCAGTTAAACCAGCGGGAAAACGTTTAGTTAAAAAATATGGTTTAACTGGGAAAAATCAGTTGCTAACTAAAACGTTTAACTGAAGAATCTTGGCTGATTGTAAAACATTTCTTGCCATCAGCATTGTTTATATTTAATTCTAGGCGTTGGCTCTTACAGTCCAACTGTAGAAGCGCCATGGTAGTGGCAATGAATGTCAAAGAATTTGACAATTTTTTGGCGATTAGCTTGTCATTTTTTTCGTTCCAAATTTCATGCAAAATTAAAGTTACTTTTCCGTCCAAAACGAATTTCCTACTAGTGATCTGCTGGCAAACTGTAGAAAGTTATTTTAATAGTTTGAACTACTGATTTGCTTTAGTTACACTTTTAGTCAGTTATAAAATAAACGTTCAACTGTATTTTTTTCCAGAACTTTGGAAAAGTTATTTTTGAATTGGAAATGAAAAGTTTGTGCCTGCGCATCGCTACTCGTGTGTATGTACCCGCTGACTGATTGTTCTCGCCGCGGTGCCCGCTGTCCTCACGCTGATTAATTGCCCATTGAAATATAATTCGTTTTTATGGCCCTCGCGATGTGTTATACTGGTAGTGAATGTAGTCATCAATCACATTTCCGCACGCGCTAGTGAAACTGAGTGCACATGGCGCCGCTGTTTGCAATGCCGGTTACTACGCGTACTATGCTGCTGGGGCTTGTGAAACATAGAATAGACTCGGTATATGGACCTTTGCGGATGTCGAAAGTTGAGCTGAGGTTCTAGCGCCGTCCGTAAGCAAAAGGTATTCGGTGTTAGCCAACGCACAAATAAAAAAACACGAAACGCAGATTAGCGGAAAATGATACGCCTGTGCACTGGCTGACCTACAATCAGATTGGGAAAAAACTCAAATTCATCCCACTTACTGACGGTAATCAGCCAATCAATCAGCTTTCTGCGTATACATATATATAAGCCGATGTCACGTCGTGCATTATGAGTAGCAGTTATTTTGCCAATAGTAGGTAACAATGGCGTAGCCAAAGGAGCCGTTACGTCAACGGAAAATCACGTGCATACTTCTAATTTGTAAAAGATGTATACAAGAAGCCCAAGCTTTCGCTAGGGAGGGCCGACCGTACGCAGCTGTTGGAAGGCCAGCAAATGTGAATGCAGTGTTTTTACTTATGTATTCAATATCGCATCTAACGTAGCCATAAGTTTTGCTGTTTAGCCACAATACATCTAGTACACACAGAGAGATAGACAGACGTCTGGTAGCAAAGAGAACCTTTCAGAATCTTTAAGCTTACAACTTAATGGTCGGCCCAAAATGGTTAACAAAGTCATTATTTCATAAGCATCTCAAATGCAAAGAAGTTCAGTAGACGGTGTTTACACTGTTGTGCAAAACTGCAGGGACAGCCGTACAGATTCGCAAGGTGGTGTAGCACCACGGTTGCGGTCAGGTGTTCAGCTTTCTCCAGTTTCCTTCGAATTCAACGGTAACCGGACACTTCGGACCTAAGATACTTCGGACCTATTTTTCGATATATATTTTTCTGTTACTAGCAACACGTTTTGGAGAATAACGGCTATATAGGGTAAACTCCCGAAAGTGGAACACTTAAGAAACCATGCGTCTTTTTCCTAATAAAGGTCACAATTAGAAGTTATGTTGCATTGTCACTGACATTAGGTATGTGTTACAAATGTATGGTGTTGAGGGTAAATAATCTGCTAGTTAATTACGACTAATTACTAAAAAAACTTCGAGCTACTAATTTGATCCACTTTACGGAACATACCCTGAAGTGGAACAATAATGCAACCTAGAGTTTTCAACAATCTCTACGTAAAACTACCACACCATATCACATAATAGCAACTGTATTTGCACAGCCCGGCATAGTGCATAGCTTATGAGAGGTTGGCAGTTTGCACCCAACTGCAGGTCACACGGCTCAGGTAATATTACGATAGGCCGTGGTGGGCCAAACACTTCGATCGCCACAGTCCTGACCGTTTGTTGCGATTCAATGTACGTTTTCATAATTATCTTATATCGTTAGCTTATTTAAATCAGTTTCATACTGCTATATGTCTACAAAATGAGATTGACTTCGCAAACAAGCCATCATTTTCTCACACAACAAGACGTAAGCCTATGCGCGTAACTAAGTAGTTAACTTTAATTTTAGTCAAAAAAACCATTAGACCACTATAAATGTCCGAAGTGTCCGGTAAGCAATTCAACACCGATACAGTCACGTATAGTGATAGAATTAACCAAATCGGTCGGCATTTTTCAGTCGCGTTACGTGGATGGGCGCTGTTTATCGTTCCAGCAGTGTGTGGTCTGCATTGCATTGCTGTCGCAGTGTTTATCGTTTCGTCATCCCGGTTGCTGTGATTGTAGGAC
>Ga0209367_1007799_pt1 | contig 14711 bp, 10 predicted proteins | sample WorMetLIZISLAND2_FD_187412 | JGI IMG/M metagenome (GOLD analysis project Ga0209367, IMG submission 187412) | Marine gutless worms symbiont microbial communities from Max Planck institute for Marine Microbiology, Germany - Olavius geniculatus... ... | reverse complement strand
TGACAGCAGTATCGATAATGTTCTGCTCCAGATCAATCTAGGCTGTATCAGTCACTTCTTGATTTCACAAACATTTCTAAACTTTATCTGGTAGACATACTGTTGCAAGACAGTCAAACCTTGTAATAGACCGGCTGTTGGGATCCACAGATTAGGATAGATGGAATTTATCAACGTTTTTTCAGTCATTTTAACACGTATTATGCTGGTCTGATTTCTTCAGGTAGTGCAAAATCAGACGTTGGGTGAGGTAGAAACTAAAACACTTATTTAATAGCCAGTGGTGTCAGACATTTTTCTGCCAAAAATTATTAAAATCTGCTAATCTTTCTTCAAGTTACAATCGATAATGTTGGGGACGTTTTTTTCTGGTTTTCTGTTTATTTCAACACATATTTCGCTTGATCTGATTTCCCTAGGTAGTGCAGAAGCATACATTGGGTGAAGTGGGAAACTGAATGGTCGTTTGATGGCAAGTTGTGTCAGAAATACTCGTACCAAAAAGTATCAAAATCCAATAATAGCTTTTAAAGTTACAGTCGAAAATGTCGGGGTCCCAGTTTTTTTGAGACACAGTGTACATTCAGTGGCGAAAATTAAACGCTGTGAAAGTTATTTCACAACTGCTTCCGTCATCGCATCCTTCAGTTAATTAACTGAACAACTGTTTTACTGCTAATTCTGAGTTTTAAAAATTGAAGTTTGTCTTCTTCAACAAACTGATGACAACGATCATCACATGAAGTCGTAAAGGCGCGTACAGAGCGATGTAGCTGAAGTGAACTAAACTGAGACGAACTGGGCAAGCCCATTGGTCACTGGTTGACGCATACGTGAGCCGTCAGATAGACAACGACGCCGATAGACGGTGCCTACTATAATGCATTACAGCATTCCCACTGGACAGTTCGTCAAAAACTAAACCATGCCAGTTCAGTTCAGTTCAGTTCTGTCGCTCTGTATTGAGTGTGCGTGCCTTGAGTTATCCAATTCTGTATGGCTCTGTGTATTTGCAGATACTGGATGAGGTCGAATCGTGGTGCAGACACATCAGTTCAGATGCAGCCGTATAAGTGTTGAGTCAACTGATACAAACTTCACACGGCATCAACACAATGAATGACTGACTGACCAACTGACTGATATTAACATTTGCTACAGTCTAGACCAATCGCTCAGCCAGGTTCAGCTCAAAAGTAACATTCAGGCATATATAGCATGTGTGGCCAAACAGGGGCCCTCATTATGCACTGAAAAAAGAAAACCGGTAAATATCAGCAGCAAACATAATGTACAACTATGACAGACATTCGTGTGCAGTTCGACGTTGACGATTTATTTGGTGTAAGGATTTTTGTGGACAAACATTTCAAACAGTCCAAGTCATGCTGTTCATGTCACAATTAACATAATCGCATTGGTGTTAAAAAAATCAGCACACAGAACTTAAGCTACACTAATTCTGTAAAACTTGTATTTTATAAGGCAAAGTAGCAACATAATTCAGGTGTTGTGGGATGTTTAATCCGTACAGTTCATCACACTCGGCAACGATTATCTGCAAACTGTTGATGCGAGTTTTACTGTGTCAAATATGATATCGAAACAATTTTGCTACTGCACATTAGACTGAGGTCTGCATTGGCTAGTCATCTTACAGAACGCATCACTCAATTAATGAATAAATAATGAAGAAATGAACTAAATAAGGGGGGAATCGATCAATCAATCAATCACAACAAGAACCACAGCATAACACTGTGGACTGCACTGCTATTTCTGACAGCACTGGCAGATAGGGCTGGCCTTGGCACGTTTGAAGTGTTCAGCCGAATAGGGCCGCCATTTTTTTTTGGGGGGGAAAGGCAAGTCATTTCGCTGAAAATTCCATAGCTTTCAATTGGCCACTCATTGCAACGCTGGTCAAAGAATCAGAAACACAGCAACCACACTGTATGCATTTTGCAAGTATACAATACAACAAAATGTGACAGTGGCTGGGGTTCTGCCCTGGACCCCACTGGGGTAGCTTACATCACAAGACAGACCTCCTGGCTGATTTTAAAATGACCCCTTCACGGCGAGGAAAGCAGGGAAAACAGGGAAAGGAAAGAAAGGTAATGGAAAAGAAAAAGGGGCAAAAGGAAGGGGAAAGGCAGAGGAGATTGACTCTAATGCACAGTTAAAACAAGGTCACCAATTGGCAAAGGCTGACACCAGCCCTGCTGGCAGATAAGACCATCATCTGACTCATGAAGCATGGCATGCTGACTATGCAACTGTTCAGACCATTTAATTATCTGATGTGCCACTGCCTGCATTGAATCTTATTTAGTTAGACCACGCAGGTTATCGAAATCGATTTTTCACAGTGAAACATTTACCCATGATGACCGCAATGCAACAATGACATTTACATCACTAAGACTGTCGGGATTTCACAAATAAAATTCATCATCAATTAACAGCTGTAAGCAAGCACAATGCTGAAACAGACACGACTGAATTAACAGAACACAAAACATTCAAATGATCACGAGTCCTTCTTATCGTCACTGATCTCCGGCAATTTATCAACCGACTGGCCCTTGAGTTTGGCCACTCTTTGCATGACTTCCAGCATATCGGTCTCTGGTGTCCTGTCACCCTCTGTAATGTAGAATTCGTCTTCAAGCTGATCGGTTTTCATCGGTGGAATGAAACCTCCCGCGACATATCGCCGCTCATCACAGAGAAAGTTAAATGTCGACACGGCTTGCTCCTGCTCACACAGAAACAAAACTGGTGCAAAAATTTGCTAAACAGCAACAACATTTCACCAATACATCACCGATAGTTTAATAAATACTTGATAAATCACATAACACATTTAAATCATGCCATATACTGTAGAATATACAGAATGGCACATCATCATCATCATCATCATCATCAAAGGCTGATAATGTGCATTGTGCAGATGTACATCTCATACTCACTACTCCATTCTTAAAATTTACCGAAAACTAACAAATGCTATTAAGTGCCGATTAAATGGTGATTGTTCGTGCCAAAATTTGTTGATTTTGGACCAGAATTGACAGAGTTAGGTTTATTTGAAAATATAACAGAAATCCAGTTTTTTTAAGACATAGTGTAGTTATGATAGCATAATCCTCAGAATTATACAAGCAAGAAACAGCAGGCATATTAATGAAACAAATTATACCGTCGAGAGTACTTCAACACTGATTTTTTGTTGATGAAGGTGTTTAATAATATTCTTATTCAGCTTTGGAACTTCATCATAATCTCCAACACCAAGAATCAGTATATCTGCAATACAAGACAATGACCAAGTGACAAATGTATAACACCTAAATAATTACAAGAAAGACATAACACACTGATAACCACAGGCTACTTGAGAAACAATATATCAATAAAGTTTTTTGAGCCTTTTGCAGTTAAGTTCATTTTTTAAAATAAGAGCCTTAACCACTGGAATTTAGCTGCAAACTTTATTATTTGGAGGACTGTCTAAATGATGTATTTCTGTCCCAACACAATTAACAAAAAGCTTTAAACAACACTGATTCTGTAAAATGTGAATATTACAAGATAGAGCAGCGACACAATTCAGGTGTGGTGGGATGTTTAGCATTCTCAATGGTCTACATCACAAAGGATAAGCACGATCTCATGTGATGTGACAACAGTTTACATAAGATAAGAAAAGATTGGATTCACTGTAACAGATGGCTAAAATGAAAAGATTTAGTTGCAAAACGCTGCTAATACAGCAGCATGAAATCACGATAAATCAAACAACTAGTCTCCAAAATACGTAAAAATACAGAAATTAATCACTAAGAATATACATAGACATTTTAGACAGACAATATGGTATAGTGTTGTACGTAGCAACTGGCTTTGTTCAGTGAAAGCTGCAGGCTACAAAACCATTCGGTGATAAAAATTTTTTAATCACTGGCTTTAGATCTTTAATGAGTCTAAATACAAGTTCTGTTTATAAAAAACAATAATCGTTAAAATTCATTGAAGACAATTTGTGCAGTGAAATGTTTTCAAGTAACACATGAATGAATGCATGCAAGAACTGCTATGTAGGTTCAACATAACGACATTTCACAAATGTATTTGAGCAGATCTAAAAACACACAATGTCCACTCCACAGAAGAAACCTGGTCGTATCACAAGCACAGTTTTTTGGTCAGTAAATTTCGCTACAGTTGATCAAACGGATGCACTGTTTTTTTTGCACCAAATGGACGGATGTGCAAATACATAATAAGAAATAACTGCATTATAATACGTAACTAATGAACATTCTGGCAAGAAGCAGTAATACATCAAATCAATTGACTGGAGCTAAAATAACAATCCCGACATTATTATGTAAACCTTTGGTGAATGCTAAGTGATTATGTTATAGTCAGTCAACTTGCCTAGTTTTGGCTCAAGCATAGTGAACAGTGACAAAGATTCTTCGCTGATATCTTCCACATCTCTCACCTGAAATACATAACATCTCAATGTCTGTTAACCTGGCATCTTCTGTCAAACACAATGGCTACTTTTGTACTAAGGCTTGGAAAAATGAACCTACCATAATAAAAAAGTGTTCTATTAGTTTTGATGCTGTTTTATGAATGGAAGCAAAAACCTATCATCTAGTTTGCATTAATATTGTTAATTCCCAATAACTTCACTCTTGCTGGAGCTAACCTAACAATGGCAAAAGCATGGTACAGCACTGTGCCCAAGAGAATCTGGCTTGTGGCAAAACTGCAGTGGCTACTTCTATAACAAGCCCCTGAAAGAACAAACTGAGTCTAAAACTGACTACATAGGTAGAAGCTCTCTTAAACAGTTTCCCTGAACAGCAGCTAGAAATCAGAGTACACAGAAACACAGGTAGACTATAATGCACATTATTTAGAGACTGAATCCAAACATCAAATACACTAAATTAACTTACGAAATATTTATTCAAACTACAAAAATAAATTTATATTAATCACAATGCAAAAGTAACTCTTACGTTCCACTGCAGAATGGATCTTGGGAAAATCGCACATGGACCAACCACACGAAGACCGTTATTGAGCACAAAGCCGAGTGTACTGAAGCCGTTGATACCAAGACCATCCATCTCATCATTCAGAAAATTCACCGTGCTCCTCATTCCATGCAGATCGCCATCTTCATCAACTGGGCTGTAACTTCTTGTGACAGTAAGCCTGCGCAAACATCACTCATACTGATGTAGTAAGCCACAGACCTGTGTTGTGTATTTCCAGGCCCATCTTGGCCTATAGCTGAACGACCCGTTACATCAGGGTTAAAGACAGAGTTAAGGTTAGGATTAGGGTTAAGAATAGAGTAAAGCAATGGTTAAACTAATAAATTACAGCTTCATTACAGCATTACTCCTTGCGACATCCGCAGATCAGCACATTCGTGATTAGCTTTTACCCGTACCTGACCAACCCAGGTACACCCAGCTGGATGTTCAACAAAACAAAAAAACGATTAAAAGATCAAAAAACAGAAAGATTCATAAACACTAAAACATGTATAAAATGATGAAACAATATCGGCAAAACAATGACAGACACTTTTAACTTAACGAGATGTGACAAGACGTGAAACTACAGCGGCAATAATAAAGTAAGTACACCTCGGATAACTAAAATATGCTCGTCGTAAAATACTATGCGCATGACGCATAATACTGAACATTTCTGCAACAAAAACTTAAAAATTAATTTCTCAGTTAGGTTGATGAGTTTGTTTACCTACAATGTTTACATCAAATTTGATACAACTAACCACCAGCATCTCAAAGATTCAGCGCGTAACGCAACACAACGCAAAATCAAGACCATAATTTTTAAAAAATAAGTTTATTACTTTACTAAAACTTTTAATCGCAGTAAAAATCGGGCTTATTACATTTTGTAAATGTGATTAACAATTGTGCTTTTTTCATGCGATAGTGAGCCCAATGAGTGAGCCAATGCGATGATTAGCTGTGCGTTTCCGGTGAGCGAAGTATAAACAAATAAACATAATATAATAATAATAATGGGGTGGCTTATGAACAAGTTTAAAGGCTTTATATTCTTAGTTTTATTATTTCTTAGTAGTTTTTTTGGATCGTTAGTGTTTGGTGGATTTTTCTTACCTGTATTTTTTCTGCGTCCAGCCGTGTATCGTCATTTGTATGACTACATGATTGGTCTTTGGCTATGGTTCGCCGCGGTGAGGTTTTTTTCTGTTTGAGGAGAGACTGTGCTTTTTTAGTTTCAGGTGCAGGGTTAATCATATTTTGAAGTCTTTTTTACCAGATGATATAATCATGCTGAAATTTGAAGATTTTATTAGTAAACTACAATATCATCTTAAAATCAATACAGTCTCGATATTTCTGCAATATTCATATATTAACAGATATATTAACATTTTTTCTAAGTGTAGTCTGTCATACCGGTAATCATTGTCAGTTGTTTTGCCAACAGGCTGAGTCACATTGAACAAGTAGCAGTAATATGACGTGATAATGATTTGGCTCAAGGTGTGAAAATTTGACTGTGTGTGATTCTCAGTACATTATTTAGTTCAGTACATTTACCGATACACAGTCAGTGGGTGACTTTAAATTTCGCTTAGACTTAAGTTTTAAACTATAGTTTTAAACCGAACCTTAATCTGGACTTTAAAGTATGGTTTTAAACCAAATGCTCAGATTAACTTCAGTTTTAAGCTCGGTTTTAAACTTAAGTTTTAAACCGAAAACCTACTTCCTTGGTACCCTATAAATATGCAGACGATACACAGATACACAGATATTATATATTCTATGATGAAGGGACCGAAGGTACCGAGCGAACGCAAAAGGCGCGAAACACTCAAGCGCCGAGGAGAGTAAAGTTTGCACCATCAACCTGATGACTCCACCGGATGTATTCTAAGGCTAGCTGGTGAATCTGTCTAGCACTCAGACGCGTTGAAAGAAACTCATCTTTATCAGATAAACATGATTTGTGCTGTACATTAGGCGCACGTCGTAGGCGATTGGGCCCTAGAACACCGGCAGCAATAGCAGCCGCTGGGTAAACAAACGCCATCTTATTTTGCTAAATCAATTAGTCTTTAAGAAGAAACGCCTATCTTGATTCATTACGGAGATCAGGTTTGAAACTGGATTGTTTAGATTAAGTTTGGTTTTAAACCGAAGTTTGGTATTACGTTCAGTTTTAACTTTTGTTTCAGCGTAAGCGTTTGGTTTAAAAGCCTACTTAAAACCGGATTTAATCATCACTTTAAATTTTGCATTAATTAGGTTTTAAACCGAGTTTTGGTCTAAAATTATAGTTTAAAACTTAGGTCTAAGCAAAATTTAAAGTCACCAAGTGACAAGTGCAGTATATAGCACATAATATGTCAGAACATATTGTCAGGACAAATCTCATTGTGACATATAATAATAATAATAATTTTTGGAGCTAATATTGGAACTTTTTTAACATGACTTATTTTCAAACGCACATTGTAGAATGTGTATGTTTGTGCATGACGTTGTGTTCATAGGCACTTGTTGAGAAGCTGCTCGGACTGAAAGTGACAATATCTGGTGACCTGATGCGTGCTAATGAGCCAAGTATCATCGTTATGAATCACAGAACTCGACTCGACTGGATGTACTTCTGGTGTGCGCTTGTCCGCCAGCCGTCCGGCATCATGACCGAGAAAATTATACTCAAGTCAATGTTAAAACATTATCCTGGACCTGGTAGGTATTTCACACTTGGTGAATTATTGTTGATAGTCATCTACGTCCAATGTGCAGAAATTAACACGGTTGTGGAAAATTAACGAATGTTAATGATTCTCGCCAGTGGCCATGCAGAACTTGGTGGCAAAAATGCGTGGACAAAACCTTTGGTATCATAGTTGCTTAAAATGTTATTTTCATGGTTGTAGTGCCAATGGTCAAGGACCATTGGTGATTGCTACTGCAAATTTCTACAGCTGGATGTCAAATGTAGTGAAACTGAAACTGAAGTGTACTTAGTACCTAAATTATCAATTAGGGATTATATCGTGGCAAAAAATTCATATCGATTTTCATAGCAAATCATACCGTGATATCGGGGTGATATCATAAGACCAACTGAGACCACAGACTGAGTGATTGAGCAGTAAGTCAAGTGGGAATGGTGGTCGTGGGGAGAGAGGGAGGAGCGGAGGAGCACAGGATGACAGTGACTGCTGTGACGGTTTCTGACTGCTACCACATGACGATGAAGAGGGCGCTGAGAACAGGCAACAGCTGTGGCAGTCTGGACGCCAGCAGCAAACTTGCACTGGTCACTGCTAGTGATAGTTTGACTTGAAAGTGATTACAGCTAACACAGGCAGGCGATGGCCTAGGAGGCTGTGGGCAGGCAAGACGAGACCATAGAATGAGACCACACAGTGAGAACAAGGCTGATTCAGCAGCAGCAGCAGCAGTATGAAAGAGCCTGTCACTGTCAGCTGCCCGTATACTGTGATCCAATTTCTCACATGCAGAGTGGTTGGCAGCTCTGCTACTTCCTTTCTCTCACCCACTCGTTCTGCAGTCTGTTGCAATGGGGAGGGGGAGAGGGGGCATCTAAACCTAGCCTACTTACACATGGGCACTCACTTGCCTTATGTACATCATAGATCTGTCTCTCTGCTATTGCCTATTATGGTCCATTAGAATAAGTCCGGTGGCATCTGGGCGATATCGTAGACCCAGTCTGTCCCGTGATATCGTAGCGGCACGTGGTTGGCGATCGATATCGTGATATCGGTTTATCGATATAATCCCTATTATCAATATTATCTGCATAATTCTTAACTGGGTGTGCATTGTAGGCTGGGCAATGCAGATAGCTGGGTTTCTGTTTGTCGATCGTCGCTGGGAGACTGATAAGCCATACTTTGATTCAATGCTGAGTTACTTCAGCAAGCTCAGTTATGTGCCGCAGTTTCTCCTGTTCCCGGAAGGAACCGATTTTGACGACAAAACACGAGCACGCAGCGATGCTTTTGCAGCCAAGAACGGTTTCAAGACATACACACATGTTCTGCACCCACGAACTACTGGATTTGCATATCTAGCTGCCTACATTCGACAGAGTATGTATGATGCAAACAGTGTGACTAGTGCATAGATTTGCATGATTTACTTCTAATCATCGCATTTGACTAGTACTGCGTAATAATGACAGCTAACATGAAATTTAACACATCAAGATTCTATTGTAATGAAAATAATTAAAATCACAATGTCAATGTAAAAAGTGTAACTGAAGTTGCGTTAAAAATCTTAGACCCTGTTGTCAGCATTAGTGGCAATCTATGTGTGGCACATAGGCCTATGTGTGAATATTCATTTGTTTTTGCTGTTAAAAGAGTGACTTTATTTTTTATTAAATAATGCACAAATTATTATGATTAATATTCTTAATTACACAATAAATCATGAATAGAATTAATTTTAATTGTTTACCAGAACTACATTTGAAGTTTTGTGGTAGAAGTATCTGAGGTCTTAAATGCTGTCAGTTAGTGATTTTTTCACATTTTTATATTTATTTGTAACAGGTGAACAATATTGAGTCTGAATGATTGATCAGTTGTTTATTGCATGTGTGTTGTTATGTTATTAAGGGTGGCCCAATGCAGTTGTCTACGATGTCACCATTGCATATCCAGGATCATTCCCACAGACTGAAAGCCAACTGGTTGCTGGCAGCTTACCGGATGGTGTCAGTTTCCACATAAAGCGCTACCTACTTAACACCGATATTCCTGACTCATCTGACGGTATTGAGACATGGCTGCGTTCGCGGTGGGATGAAAAGGAACAATGTATCGATCGGTTTCACTCGTCTGGCAGCCGTTTGGTCGGAGAACCGGAGCAAGCTTCAACCGTACTAACAGAATGGGTTCCGATCTGTTACTACCTTAGTGTGGCGTTCTGGCTTGGGTTTATCATGTTGATGGTTGTCATTTATGCAGTGAATTCCGTGATTTGGTGGCTTTCGTTTGCTGTGTGTGCATTCTTTGTGATCATGGGTTGCCATTACGGAGGTTTTGAGTATTTTCAGGCGAAGTATTTTTTATCACAAAAAGAGAAACAATAACTATGGAACTAGTCATCACTGGAGTGTGTAGTACAGTGTTAAAACATTAATTAACAATTTATGTGGTGTGAAATGTTTTCTTAACGGCATTTTTTGGAGTATGTGCCTCATATTGAGAGAAATCATGTGCTGACATTTTTATGCTGGGTAATGCTGCAATTTACCACAGTACTTCCATCATGCTTCATTCATTTTTTTTCATCTGTACACTGCTATTAGTTAAAAATGGCTAAATGCTATAACTCTTCATAGGAAACCTATCTCAGAGCTACGGAACATCACTTGCCATATGGGATCACACAGTGTTACCTGCCACTTGACACAGGTGAACTTGCCCTGCCTTAACCCCAGCCAGATAGGTTGGTACTCGGTTTACCTACCCTGGAGGGATGAAAGGCTGAGTTGACCTAGGTGGCTGGTTACATACCGAGATGGTTTACCTGCCCGTAGGCAGTCACCCATCCAAGTACTAACCCGGCTTGGCGTAGAGTAACTTTGTGGATCAGATGAAACACATTACCTCTATGCCAAGCCACCATTGCTGTTTAGATGACTAAAACACTAAAATGTGTTTTACTGTGAAGCCACCCAGCCGTTTTAGTTTAGTCTCACTAAATATTTAGTCATCTTGTGCAGTAAATTAAATTGGCAGGCATAGCAATGACAGGCATATAGTGTAGCAACTGTATGACTCATAAAGGATACATGTACGTACAATATAGAAGTTCTGTATGGAGCACTAATTGCAAGTCACAATGATCTGTCAGACAGCTTTACTTCTGACAGCATTTGAAGACCTTTAAGGGCCATTCTGTAGACTACTTTTTGTTTGTGAATATTCCAGAATGCACCATTTCACTCAGACGCTGGAGCTTCTTGTTAACTATTGGTATTAGTTTTGTTGATGTATATCTGGTCTCTTGTTTGTTGTTTCTTTGTATTATTAGTCTAGATGCTTCACACGCAACACTGAATGACCTATTTTGTGCTGATGTGCCATTAAGAAACTATGCATTCATTCACACATGCTCCTCTTGAGGTGTTGCAGTGCCGTTAGTTGATGTAATGGAGTAAATCTCTCAGATACACAAATTGCAGTACATAAATTTCATTTCATTGGAAGTATTAGCAGACAACTTACTTTTTTGTTTACTTATTATGATGTTACTTTTGACTGGTGTTGTTGTATTTTGAACTTTACTTTTGCTGGATATTACTTCCACGTTTGTCATATTTTGTATGTGTCTTTTCTTACTTACATGTCCCTACATGTAATTGCATTGTTTACTGTCTTCGTTGAAGAAGGCAGAGCTTATGTGTTAGTGTTTGTCCATTTGTCTGTGTGTTTGTGGATTGATAACTGGAAAAGGTGTGGACTGTTTTGATGGAATTTTCTGGGGAAGGGTTGATTGTTCATTACCCAAAGAGAAATGGGTTAGATTTCGGGAACAACTGGAGTATGTGTATTATTTATCGCACTCCAGGATTTTTCATTGTTACGAAACATGGCGCAAAGTGTCAGTCTGCAGTGTATCTCAGCAATTTATAATCAGACTTTGATGAAATTTTACACAGAGACTGCAAATGGCTTCCAGGGACCAAGCAGTCAAGTTCTGGCGACAGTCTACTTCAGTACCATATTCGGATCATATACGCTTGGAGTCTGTTTTATTTGCCAGGTGTAGGCAGCAGTGCAACATACTTGATAAATATTTATGCTGTCCCATTACTTGTTTTCTCGTCTTATAATTCTCACTTAGTCGCTGTAGATAAGACTTGATACTGAAACTGAATTTAGTTAGTCTACACCAATCCACTAGTTCCCCCTTTTTCAGTAGTGGTAGCCTACTTTCTGGGTTTACTCAGGTTGGGATATAAGTTTGCCAGATCATTGTTTTTATCGGTGAAAAAAGTTTAGTTTTACTTCAGCAATATCAAGAAGTTTGTTGGTGAACTTTAGAGGTCTGGCAACAAAAAGTGAGTAAAATGGTTGTCATTGTCTGTATGTGTGACTGTTTTTTTTTACTTATTTGATGTTGTACTGAAGTCATTTTAGTTTTTGTGTGACTGTGTTTTGATTGTAGTCGAGTCATTTGTGGACTGTGATCAGTATTGTGGAATATCTGTTTGTCTTTTTGTGTGATTGGTGGATGATAGTGTTTATTCAAATTTTTATACGGTAGTTTATGCAGGCAGAAATTGTTCTTGTCATTTTAGTTTTTGTGTGACTGCTGTGGTATGTTTAGTTTGTGGCAGTTCTCTGGGAGTGTCGGGGTATTTGAGAATAGAGGTAAATAAGTAAGGTACAGGGTTTATACTGCGCAAGGCTGGTAGCCACAGTATGAAGGGGTTCATCCCTCATCGATACTTTTCGTCCAGGAAGTACAACTCGAGATTACATACATCTCTGTTGGGTGCATTAGTCCTCAACAGAGAGTCCCTGCTTATTCCACACGTGCTACTCATTTTATCGACCAAGATGGATGAAGGGCTGAGTTGACCCTGACAGGATTTGAACCCAGGACCTTTTGATCTAAGTTGTTATATGTTGTTTATTTTAGCAGTTGTAGTATGAGATGAGGGCTACAGGCTGATGTGTTGTTGTGACTGTTGCACAAACCCACCAGTGACGATCAGCGTTTTCTTAGATGCCTGTAAATAGCAATAATGTGATGAGTCTCTTTTGTCGTTGTATGTCGTTTTCATCAAGCTGTCAACATGGTCATAGATCATATAAGTCTCATGTCTTGATTCGCTGTTGCTATGCATTCCAGTTTGGTTTTTGGTATAAATATGTATATATTGGGTTTTTTATCAATGTGACTTAGCAGAAACTTTTTTCTAGTCGGTATTGGTGACTGATAATAGTATAGAGCAAATACAACATTTTTGTTACGGTGTTATTGCTTGATACAAAAACATTTGCATGAAATTTGTTTATGTAGCCGTGGTTTTTCGCTTGGTCTTAGACCCATTTTTCATTGTCTTTATCTGTTTATATGAGTGGCTTTCTATTAGACCATCCATCATCCTATAGCATTGTCTTCCTTTTGATTTTGATTTTGTCAGGTTGGTCTTCCTGTGAACCACTGTATCGTCATAGCATATGCCTCACCAACTTTGTTTCATTGAGTATAGAATGAGCCAAAAATATATCCGCTTGATATTTTATTCAATTTTGTAATGGATAGACATATTAAACAAAACTGCTTGGGACACCTAAATGCACACACAAGTGCCGATCACATACGTCAGTGCACAAATTCGGTGCAGAGGTTTGAAAAATGTTTATATGTTGCAGAAATGTGGTGAAAAATTTGGATGGCTATTTGTTCTGACTTGCTATGTACTTTCAAATACTGTAACAGATTCTCGGTAACCGAGTCTCAGGTTTATCACACTGATTTTTAAAAAAATAAATATGTCTAATTTGTACGTGTTTGTTTCTAGTCGGGGTATTTTGCTGGATAGTTGATGTATGAGTCTAGTGTGTGTGGGCAACAGTATTTGTGATGACGACGATGATAATGACTGTTTTGTGGTTTGTTTGATAGTTTTATGTTAGCTAAAAGCTTAGTCTCATTAGTCAGTGGACTGTTTATTGTTGATTTTTTTACATTATATTGCAGTCAGTGCGAAAATACTCATCATGTGTGTTGCACTTCGTAATTTGGTTAACCACAATAAATCAGTCTTTGTGTGGAAGCTTATTAGTATGTATTTTCAATTTTTAGTTGTGAAACAGTCATTGCTTTTTAGTGTTAGGAAACGGGAGTGGCGTGTGTCCTGTAACAACAGTACTCTCCCAGTTTCCAATTTTTTTGAAGATTTTGAAAGAGGCAACGCGGGCTAATTGCGTGGCCATTAGAACGATTGCATGTATATTTTAATGGGTCTGTAAGTACTGTATGATTGCCCGGTGGTTAGCACAGTATTGCTACTAACTACTCTGTAGGCTGGTTTTAGTGAACGTATTAGCACTGGGCGTGCCGAATAGTGTTGTTATTGGGACATTTTATTTGCAAATTGTATTTCTGGCATATGACACATTTATCAATATAGCATCAGATATTTTAAAAAACTGGATATATAAATGCAATGAAATACTTTCTTACCAAGCTGTTTGTCATATGTACAGGAAATATGTGCATATAGTACAGTTATATTATGCTTGCTGCTTTCTTAATTTTTCCTACAGTCTGGTAGGCCTACAGGGTGCGGCAGAAAAAAGCAGACACCAAAATTTTTTCGCAGTTTTCTCAGCAACCGTTTGGGATTTTAATATGAAATTTTACAGCTTTATTTACTGAAATTTTCTACATCTAACTGCTAAGTAAAATGTGATTCTGTGGAAAAACGAAGAAGTTATAGACTTTCTAACATGACCGCCTACCGATTTTTCGGCATTCAAAAATGTTTATGTTAAAAATGCTATTTAATTTTCAAAAACTGGTTACACGTTACTGCCGATGACGTCACAGTGACGTTTTGATAAACAGCAATTTATATTGTTTATAAATTATCAC
>Ga0209367_1007798_pt1 | contig 14712 bp, 9 predicted proteins | sample WorMetLIZISLAND2_FD_187412 | JGI IMG/M metagenome (GOLD analysis project Ga0209367, IMG submission 187412) | Marine gutless worms symbiont microbial communities from Max Planck institute for Marine Microbiology, Germany - Olavius geniculatus... ... | reverse complement strand
AAACAAACACTCTGTATAACATGCCAGATATCCACAAAGACGGGTCTAATACAGCATAGCACTGTACAGATCATTTGTCGCGATTTTGGTCTGAAGTGTTTTTCATCTTCCAACATGCTCGTTGCTTACTATTGCTAGTTTTTTCTTGCATTTATAATTCACAAGGTAGTGTAGTGATGCAGTTATAGTGTGGTGGGATATTCAATAACTGCTTTATTGCAAATTGTCCAAAGAGTGCGAGTGAAAGAATTTTGAAAATTGGCTAATATTTGTCAAAGATATGGACAGTTACAAAGTGGGACATTTTTTTGAGACACAGTGTATAGTTACATATTAAACCATAGCCCAAACCCGAAAACCCTACACACTTTACTTTTTTTGCAAAATATAACACTGACACTGTTATTACATCTTATAAAATAAATTACAAAAAAATGTCCACCACCACCCGAATGTGGGAATCCAACCCACATCACCTCTGTAACCATTGTTGGCCACACACACTACCTGTTCAGCCACAGAGGCTCTCATTTATTTAAATACTATACACCATGGTTCATAAAAACGTGCACTTTCATTTTTTAAATAGTTTCGTGAAACACTGGCTGATCTTAATAATTTTTCGCATAAAAAATTACGAAAAAACTTGATTCAAATGACTGTAGTTTTGGCCACCTCACTTTAATGCTGTCAATACACTACCTTGTGAAATGCAGAAGTCATAGTTTGGCCATTTACAACAATGAATTCATACTAGATAGCACACTCGTCAGCTCAGAAATGATTAACTAAAAAACGACAAACACGATTGGCCATTATTGTATCTCAAAAAGTCACATGTGTCACATCACATCCTCTTTATTACAGCATGTGCTCAAAATGTCCTTCTCCAGTGCGAATGCAAGCGGAAAACGTTGACACCGCTCACAAATAGCAGGCTCGACAACCTGCATTTCACAAGGTAGTGTAGCGACAGTATTAAAGTGAGAAGGCCAAAAGTAAAGTCATCTGTGTCGAGTTTCTTCCTTGGCCAATGCTGCATAGAGCTACTCAAGAAATAAAAGTGGCATGTTTTTTATGGTCCACGGTGTATACACGGTGTTTCACAAAAGGACCCCTTTTTGTTTTTTCATAATTCACTCAAATGATGATCAATTTACACAAAATTTTTACCAGTTGTAGCTGAAGAAGTACTAATTCAAAACATTGCAACAAAATATGGCAGTTGATTAAATATTCTTTGCTAGTCGTGACATAACGCTGACGTCACAGCGTGTTGTGAGTACAAGCTTGCTAGTCTCAACTGGTGCTGTTGTTTGCTACCCTGTCTCGATAATGAACTTAATCTGGTTCACTAATGAAAAAATATTTATCGTATCAGCTCTGAGCAACATTGGGACATGAAATCAGGAGTCTTGTGATCCAAAAACTCAACCTTCTCGCAAGCTCGGTGTGCTAGTGCACTGTCTTGCTCGAACACGTAAAAGTTCAGCTATCCCCACAGATACATAAATGTGATTGCTTTGCACGTTTTTTGTAACTGTAACTGTAAAACTTCAATAATTAGTCATAAACAAACTATATTTTTCACTATTGGAGCAGAGTAGCAACTAACAGCACCAGTTGAGACTAGCAAGTTTGTAGCTGTGACACATTTTGACTTCAGCGTTACATCACAACTAGCAAAGAATATTTAATGAACTGCCACATTTTGTTGAAATATTTTGAATTAATATTTCTTCAGCTACAACTGGTAAAAATTTCATATAAATTGATCATCACTTGAGAGAATTATGAAAGAAAGAAAAGGGGGTCCCTTTTTATGAAACACTATGTATATTGTTTCCTATAGTATAGGTTTCTATTAAATAACCTAATTTTAAGTGTTCCTGTTAGAATCGCTACACCTGCAGCTTGCCATGGTCCTTCTTCAGCATCTCAAACTGGATCATTCGCCTCCGGGCTTCATCCAAGTGAGCTTCCAGCTGCTGTACCCGCTCCCTCATCTCCGCCACCTGCTCCACCTTGGACCGAGACAGTTCTGCCAGCCGTGCCTTCTGTTCACGCACAAGTGAAGTCAGCTCCGAGATGGTTGACATCGATTTCTCGTCCTTCTGTCTGGCGACTTCCAGTGCCGCTTTGTTCGTGGCGGATTCCGAGCTGGTCTGTTCGAATGCCACCTACAAATACAAGTAGCCCAGCTGTCACTAGGATAGCTAACCATACTGTTGTCAGTGCCCTTCAATGTCATCCAAGGTCAATGATTTATATGTCATTTGAAAGCCAATATGCGACTTCCTATTAGTGATCAATAGCAATCTAGGCCCTATCTCACACTGTTTAGCCACAATATATCCGTGACAAATAAACGACAGACAGACAGATGAACGACAACCACGCCAATAGCTCGACCGTTACTTAAGTATGGTTGGCTAATAAAATTAAAGGTTAAATTGCCGACAGTCAATAATGCACTCTCACAGCTCTTTGGCCAATACAAGCGGTGTTCATCTCCATTTCCAAGGCCCCAGCTGGCAATGAGTGCAAACACAACTTAGATATATATATGGGCGGAGAGCGAAACCTTTCATATACTGCTGTAAACTTCTCAACAGTTAGGCCAGTACAAAATTATACTGATTAGTAACAGTGGCACATGCATGTGTCCCAGGGTTGTTACCTAGCAGTAGACCTGCCAAAAGTTGAACAAGCAACCTCACAATCACTAGTCTGACATGCTGCTGTTAGACTACCAAGCCGCATCTACCAGTAATCCAATATAATGCCTCACAATTATAATCTACATAAAAAATTTGTCCTCAGTCCTAGCTATAAAAAGCTAGTTGAAAAATGCTCAGAGCCTCGAAATCTCTTGGTCCTGTTTTCTCACTATCAATACATTTTGGAAGTAACATGCATGGCTTTAGTAAGAAACAAAGATGGTAGTTATAATATCAGCACTTATATCAAACCTGACCATCTTCATCCAAAGTCTGATATGAAAACTGCAGTGTTCGGACCTCTTTATCATACAGTCGAACTTGTCTGAATAGATCAGTAAAAATATTTGAAAACTGGAATGTACTGAAAGTAGTGTTGCTGAACTGTAGTCGTCAGAACTTACAAATAGCTAACCTTCATTCGCAACTGAGCAAATGATTAAAATAAGCACAACACAAATAATTAAATGCACAAATAACTAAATGCAGTAGTTATCAAACTGTAAGAATCGAAGCAGCAACAGTCTCCCCCTCACCTGCAGTTCCTTAAATCGCTCCAGTTCTATTTGTAGAGCCATTCGAAACTCATCTTCAAGCTCGGAATACTTCTTCGCAAGCTCGTTGTATTTCTTTGTCTGAGTGTGCTCTTCACGAAGCCTATCTCTCTCAGCTTTAGCCAGAGCTTTAGCGACTAGATCATCAACTGCCTGACTGTTTAATGGATGCTTCCCGGCAAGCTCTTGCTGATGTGCCTTCTCCCGATCTGCCAGCAATGTCTGCAGCTGGTGCACCTGCAACATCAATCAATTGATAGATCCAGGATTCCCAAAGTGGCATAAGTAATACCAATTATTGCTAGGTTCACTAGAGACTCAACGAAAAGTACGTTAATACAAACATGCTCATAATCAGGTCGCTATGAAGATAAGACAGAAACAAGCAACTTGCCTACAACAAAGCAAGGCACCAGAAAATTAAGACTACAATACAAGTACCTGTAAACCTATATGGATATGGTCCACTGGTTGCACATCTTCTAGAGTATAACTGTAGTGTTAAAAAAGGAAAAAATGTAATAACTGCACAAACAACTAATGCCATATAACAACAAAATCCAGTTGTAACAAAGTCTGCATATAAACCTGGAGTTAAAATTCTATGCAGTGGCCAATATGTGCCATGATTTCACATCGTTTTGGACTCTAAAAATTAACAAAACGTAACAGAAGTTTACACAACACATGTAAACTAAAACAAAACGACATAAATTTTTAGACGACAAGGCACCTGTTCTTTGATACTGTCATTCTCTGTCTTCAGCAGTTCCAACTCTCGCGCAGTAGCAGCAGCAGACATCTGGGACTCGTGCGCTCGACGTTTCAGCTCCGCAATTCGCTGAAGATTTTCCTGCTCCGCTTTGGCTGCTGCATCGTGATTAAGTCTCGCCATTTCATGCGCCGCTTCCATTGCTTTGTCCTTCTCTTCGACTGACTTCTGTAACTGTTCCACCTTCTGTTGTAGAACCTCCGTCATCGCTCGGCTTTTCTGATGCGTCTCCCGTTCAGCCGCCAGCACCCGTTTGAGCCGAACTGCAGCATCCAGCACAGTTTGCTGTAATTCGTGGTCTTCCGCAGCTTTCTGGGTCACATCTCCGAGTTGCTCCGTAAGTCGTTTGATTGTCTCTTCGGCAGCAGCTCTCCGTTCCCTCTCGGCTTCCAATTCTCTCACGAGCTGGATGTACGTTGCCCGCAGATCATCCCGCATTCGCTTATCTCTTGAGTCAGAATACTTGGTTCCCTGGAACTCTGAGGTTGGATGCCCCCGACGTTTCGGTGGCCCACGTTTTGGTGAACTACAGGCAGGCTGTTGCCGTGGATGACCGCTGCCTTGCCCACCAACTCTGGACCTAGTTACAGGAATTTGAGATGCTTTCCCTGTCCTTGAAGACGTCGGTTCTAATCTGTCATTACCGCTATCACTATCATCGATGTTATCATCGACATATGCCCGTTTTGCATTGTGCACAATGTTATCATCACTCGATGATTTTTCAATTGTTCTGGTATCACGCTTCTGTACTAGGCTGCGTTGAAGAAGGTCGGACAGTTGTTGTTCCAACAGTTTGAGACGATCTTCGTGGCTATCATCTTTCTGCTCATCAGATTTCATAACAGTTGAGCTAACCGCTGTCGATGACTCCAAATCTGACTGTGCTGATGAGGAGGTCATTTTCCCATGACGATATGCAGTCAAAGCAGCATCAATTTTTGGTGTGACCACAAGCGGTTTTGGCAAACTGCCGACAGATGACAAAAGATACTCAAAAGGTTCAAAACCAGGAATGTCTGCAACATCGGTGTCAGATTCAGCAGCTGGTCGCCCCTGCGCATCCTGTCCATCGAGCTGCGCAAGTTGCGGTACGTGAGTAAAAATCTTTGCTACATAATCGGCATCTCTGCAGAGTGGATTACTGCCAGTACTGCTTCCATTCGATACCGTAAGAGTTTGCAGCGACTGGCATCCCGCCAGGCAACTGAACACTTCGTTAGCCGAAGCAATCTGGTTACCGTGCAAGTTCACAGACCTCAACTGATACTGAGGTCCATGCACCTCTGTAAAACCATCAAGTTTTTCAAGGCAATTATACGACAAATCAAGTCGTAAGAGTGAGTGCAAACCACCTAGTCCCGTAACCTGTCGAATACAGTTGCACGACAGGTTGAGCGTTCTCAGACGTGCAAGCAATGAGAGATTTTCAATTGTCTGTATCCGATTTGATGACAGATCGAGATGAACAAGAAATCGTGCCCGGCTGATATACTGAATTCGTTCGATGTGGTTAGCATGCAGGTTAAGAACGCGTAACTGTTCTCGGATTGGAAGCTTAGAAACATCGGTAACACCAGAGTCAATCAGAGAGAGTTCATCCGCCGATGAAAACATTTTTTGCTTTGTAGCTGCAGGACAGAAATCTGGCACAAACAGTAACACAAAAATGCTGTCAGTAAATACATCATAATATGTATAACACATTTCGGACTGTAGCATAATAAAACTACTAAAAATCAACACATGGTTGGCATATTCAAAATTATTACCCGACTATTATTACCAGGTATACATTTTTGCAGCACCTAAAACACTCATCCATTTTTGGCTGACAACCAACGGAAATGGAACCCAAAAACTAATAGAATAATTAATAAACTAAACCACAATTCTAACAAAACTAAAGTTGCGTTTTGGATGGCCTAACAACCATGAACAAGTTTACTCTATGCTGAAAAACGAAAAACAAATTTACTAGTATATTGCATCAGTACAACAAAACAAAACTTTTCGAATTTTCCATCTGCCGTGCCGTCAAACAGAAATTAAAACTAGTAGCACACTAAACTTGTTCATGGTTGTTAGGCCATCCAAAACGCAGCTTAAATGTTGTCATAGCCACCTCCCTGTTACTGTCTTGTTAAACAGTTATTGTGCAAAAGCCAAAAAAATGGCACAAGTTACTACTTCAGAAATTTTTATCAGTCTACATTTTGAGTTTTAACCATGCCAACCTGTTTAAAAATTCACTACCGGTAGGCTCATAAAATGTTGGCAAAGATAGGAAAGTAACAGAATAAACTACTGTTACTAGTAGAGATGTGGATTCCCGTTACATTTACAAACTCGTTACTACTCGTTACTGCAGATCTCGATATTCGTTACTGCGTATTCGTTACTCTAATCATTACCGAATCCCAAGGTCTCGGATCCCACTGCAGTGCTGCTGGCTATAACCTTACTCTGCCCACTACGTAGCGCTACATGCTACACTTGGCAACTGGCATTTGAATCTCGAGTCCTGATTCTCGACTCTAGTAAAATGAGTCCACAATAAGAAATAATGAATGATCAATGACTTATCGCTTCTGACGAATCCTTCGAATTACATGTAAGCTTACTGAGTCTGAGTAGCATGCCTCTTGCTGGTCGTCTAATGCGACGAATACCACACAGTTCTGAGGTCATCGATCAAACCATTAAATGCAATACTGTAGGCCTACACTCATTTTTTGCATCATATTATAAAATTTTATTCTGAATAGTATGAAAGTAAGGCTGTGTGACATATGCTAACCTTGCGATAATTACCAACTATATCAATCACTAATTGGATTTCAACTAGCTAAGCTTATTTTGGGTATATTTTTAATTAAGCATATTATTAGCAAGTTCAAACAAAACGACACAAAAATTGGTAAACAATGATAAATATTATTCGGTTTATATCATTTTATTTAAGTATGCAACTAAACAATCAGAGAAAGTTGCAACTTAACAGGGATTTTGGTGTGCAAGCTCTCCAGTATTATAAAGTGCTAAAATTTTAACTGTGCACTTGTGCAACTGGCATAATTAATAACATAAAATGTGAATAAAAATTTAACACCAGAAAAGCAAATGTTTTTTTTCAGCTTTTGGAGTTTTAAGTCACCCACATCAGAATACCGGTATAGTGGGACTCCGCTTCTGAAACTCACTGAAGGAGTTCAATACTCAATGACCCCCATGTTGTGCAGTTCTACCAAATTATTCCTAAAACCCTGTAAAGTTAAACTCAAAATATAGTTACAAATTGTTTTTAACCTAACGGACTAATTTTAAATTTTAAGTAAAATTGATTTTAATTCATTTTCAACACTATTTCTTAATAAGTACGTTGGTAGTGGCAGTCACAGACATGCTGGTGGTCTCAACAAGTTTCCAATACTGCCAATTTTTCCAAATGTATATTTTTATTGTGATGTTGATAATCATCGACACTTTTGTAAAAAATAATAATAATAAAATGACAAGCATTATTTAACATTTTGAAGAGAACTCAGGTAGTAAGATTTTAATAGTACTTCTCGAACTCACATCACTAAGAAAGCATTAGACTCCAGTGAATAGGTCAAACTGTGTAATTTACAAAGGAAGCACAAATGCAGAGATACATGCATAGGGCAAAACCAGCAAAGTTATGGCAACAACAAGAAGCCAACAGCTGTGCTTGTATAATCTGAATAGTTTTTTTTTCTATAAATTAACTGACGACAAAGCAAAATCATATCACAGATACATACACAAATTCCAAACAAACACATTTTAAATGCTGACATATAAACAAGCAGCCATACATTACAGCATCAGACTTGTGCAACTTATCAAGCAGTTACATCAGGTAAATTAGACATAAAAGTAGCATATTGTGTGTTCTTATTCAATACGGCACTTGTAAAACAGCTGTTTATGTCTACCATACTGTATTGCCACGATCTGCAGTAGGAACAGACTAGTACTAATATCTGCAGTAAACAGTTCTCTATCAATACAATGTGAAAAGATTATGCTGTGGATGATTTTCTCGCCAATCCAGCACATCTCTTTTATCAATGGCGTATCCAAAGATATTAGAATAATAGGGGAAGCAAAAAGGCCAAGCATCAATGTATGAAGGGTGTGGGAAGACATTATCCCCCAACAACTGGGGGCAGGGACTGCAAAAAAATAAAATTGCACACTACACGCAGAAGAAGTAAGTTTGACACATATTTCTGTCACAATTTTGTGCATTCTTGTTATTTTTTACACCCTCTAGGGGAACTGCCCCACGTCACCCCTATCGCCTATGGATTCGCCACTGTCTTTCATCAATAACAACTAACCAGTACAACTAGAATGCAGTTACAGAGTAGAAATGTTAGCCAATACTAACACGAGTTTTACATCCCGCACAGCATGTTACGTAAACACCACTTTGGCAATACCAGATTCCTTGTTTTCTTTAGTCAACATGACATAAGCACTGAAAGACTACAGCGACTGAGACAAAGCCGCATAATTATGCAGTGCAACAAATTATCAATAGATTATTATAAAAGATTATAATATTGAACAAAGCAGAACAACAGAAGCAAGAGACAACTGCAAGACATACACAGTTAATACATGCAAAATAGCATGCCAAAATTGATTACAGACATTATTGTTGTAAGAATTTCAAAGCAAATTTTGCTAATTGATATTACAAAGACACAAACAGCTACTGCCAACTGTGCATATGAATGAGTGAATATTAGTAGCATGACTACAAATACATCTAACACAACACTACCACAACTACTACCATAACTACTACTACTATTACCACACAGTTCAAAATAGAGACAAACATCATACTGTGCTTCATGTATTTGCCAAATAGTGACCAACTGCCAGCATACAGAAAAATGCAAAATAAAGTGAAACGTTTCGTTTTCAAATTCCAATGTCTATACTGTGTACACCACATACAAGCCGAAAGCTAAAGTAGCTTATGCACAGGACCCATAAAAGTAGTCAAAAATGTTCAAAATGACCATATTTCACTGCAGCAACTAAGATCAATCATTTCTGAAATCATAACTGAGCAAATGTTTTCAAAAAGAATTATGTTCCACTTTTCATAAGCCAATCCTGTACTTTCACAATAAATCTGCAATCAAGTGATCATTAAAGATCCAATCACACCTAGTAAGTTACAAAAGCAACGGTAACATCGACAACAGCATTAAAATAATAATAATAACCTCAAACTAATGAAGCTATAACGCATAACGATAAACACGCATCATAGCAGTTATGCAAAGCAAATAACACACGCAAAATCGAAATAAATTACCTACACAGTGTAGTATTATGCAGTATGTACATGGCAATACACTATATCACACACCGAATGATTACAGATACAACATTGGCAATAACCACTGACCTTAAACAGTGGCCTCTTCTACCTTAATGTCAAAATATTCAGCCTCAACCTTACCACTCAAGTGCTTGCATTAGTGCTTAACTTGCTGTAAAATGACTCAGTTGAAGCCGTGAAATGATACAGTGTGGTTTTCTTCAAAGATTATCTGCAAATTTTCTGCACAAGACAATGACGACAAGACAGACAAGAAAGACAAGACAGTGTTCTATACACCCGATACTGAAATTCAGTTACTTGCAGACAGTAGCTGAGTTTAGTTTGCATAGCTTGGGGTGCTTTGCACTAAAACAGAAGACTGACTTAGTGATCAAGGCCTTGCAGCATCAACTAGTTAGGCCCAGACTCAAATACTTGAGGCTGTTGTAGATATTTTGAACAACAAGTCATACGACAAGCTGTACAACATCTCAGCATATGAAACTAGGAATATGTTGTAAGACTAGGCAGTGGAGAATATAAAAATTTGGAATAATAGGGGGAGACATAGGGCCAAGGTGCCATAGTAAGAATGGGGTTAAGGAGGGGACAGTGCCACTGCCCCCCTCCATTTTTTAAAAAATTTTGTGCTAAAATGCACTTTTGTGCAAAATTTTCACTTAATTATAAAAATTCATCCAGGCAATCAAGGAGGGAAGGGGGAGGGGCACTCCCGTAAATCCACCACTGGGCCTTTGATTTGTAACAAGAATTTGATGCACAATTTGTAGTTTAGCTGCAGACTTTTGATTTGTTTTAAATTTGCTGTACACTTTGTTCTACAGCAAATCCACAACAAATCAAAACAAGTGGGATTCGGGCCTTGAGCCACATCACTGACAATAACTACCGGTAACATTAAAGGTTGCAACAACACCGAATATTATGCTGAAAGACGGATGCATTTGACTAACAAGCAAACAAAGTGACAAAAGCCCAAATTCCATTACGATTTTGCAACAAAGTACGGGACAAGTTTCGACAAAGTTGCAGACACAAATCATGAAAGTCCGTGACACAAATCACGTCACCAACTTTTATAATTTGTGTCCGCGATAAGTGCGCGACTTTGTCGGGAACTTGTCCCAAATTTTGTCGCTGACTTTCGTGCATTGTAACTGGCTAAATTCCATTAGAGCAATACAAACGGGTTTGTGGCAGTCACAGACTTTGTCGCAAACATCTCGACATGTCGAGATGGTTTGTGTCTGCGACTTTCATGATTTGTGTCGGCAAAATGGAATTTGGGCTAAACCAAAACATCGAATGACATCCATATTAAATACACAATACAATTTCCAATAGATGTTTACACATTCAACTGCATTATTCACGTACCCTAGAAGACACGTTAAAAAGTCTTCAAAAGCGAAACACTATTCAAGTCAATGGCTCTGAATTGTTCGCAAACATGGTCTGACATTCTGCTGAGCATACAGCAGACACCTTTTCAAAACATTTGAAAGATATCTAGGTGCACTTTTCATTGAAACACCACATATATCAAATTGACACCCAAGGCATTAAATGCCATGCAATACAGTATGAACATTAGACAACATCATGCAATTTGTTCAAACAGAACACAAAAGAACAAAGCAGAAAGCACTAACTTATGAGCACCTCACTAACAACACAGAGACAGATTGTGATATAAATCGGTCCAACAAGACACCGCACCGGATGGTTAGGGTTAGGTTTAGAGTTAACCGCACTGGACGTCCGGTGCAGAGTTTCGTCAAACCCATATGAATCTAATATGGAAGACTGCAGGAACAAACAATATTCAAGTCAAAGTGTGTGCCTGAATGAGTATAATACTATAGCAACAAACAGCAATAACTGCAATAGTAATAACAATAAAAATGATACAGAAAGGCTGAAAAAATAACTAGTTTGAAAAACCTAGGTTTTTTAAAAACTTTAAAAAACTGAAAAATTCTCAATTTCTGTTTTTTTTTAATTTGTCACGCAATTTAAATTACAGATTATATGTAACAATAATTTCATTCACATATATTAAATATTAATCGTAACTTCTAAGTTTTTGCTCTTCTTTGTACACTAACCCCGTTCCTCCCGAAAACAAAAAAACTTATTAAAACTATACAAAAGCCTACAAATATCCAGCCCTATGTTACAGCAAAAATATAGTCAAGCAAACATCTCTTTCATCATACAGTGCCAAAGTTAGGTTCTGAGTATGATAAATTATGTTCACTTTAATGATAATTTCTTATCTAAACACTTAGATAGTGATGTATATCATATTGGAAATGAATATTACACACCAAGTGCTAAATTAAATAGTTTAAGCAACCAGAAATTCCATAACTTAAAACCTAACACATCAAATTATTATTAACTCAATGGAATGGTATACACACGGAATGCTTTTGCTAACTGATAAGACAGCATCTCAAAAATATCAAATCTTCTTTTCTGAACTTGCTTAGAAAAATTTGATACAATAAAAAAACAAATCAATGATGAATTTAGAAAATCAGTGCTCAATCAATGAACAAACTATTTCTATATACAAAGCAGCAATAACCTGTAACTGGTGATCACAGTAACGACCAAAAATTTAGCCCTAATTCTTAACTTAATTCACTGAAGCATCAATGCAATGCTTCAGAGTAAAACAGCTGCACAACAGTCATAACCATAACAAACTTTTGCCGATTTAACAGTAGGATATGAATAACCATTACCGACAGCAAACTAGTGTATCAATTTGGTAATAATTTTCCGCGAAATACATCAAGCAATATGCAACAAACTGACTTGATATGTAAAAACGCAAAATAACTTTCCTCCAAAAAAGCATCTAGGCCACAGATGGATCCCTTTTGATATCTTCTGACGATCCAGAACTGGTCGGCAAATCAACAGAAGTGAGACCCACAAACTCTGTGCCGGGCACAGCTGCTAATGATACATCAGTCTCTGTATTAGACACAACTGGCATAGAAGACTGCACTGGTTCTACATGTTTGGGTAAGCAGAAAGTAGGCACAACTGACACATCTATATCTTCTGTACTCACTGCCGATGCAGGAGCCAACGTTGGCAAAGTACCCCCACATTCGGCCGCAGGTGTTTCTTCGACAAATGGCGGTGGCGGCAACTCAGCTATGTCAACCCGAGCGTTGTCTAATGGTAAAGACGTCGTTGAAAGCCTAGCAGCAGCATCGGTTATAACAGCCTGAACAGTGTAGTTCTTACGCAGTCCGGCATCTTTCAACCGTGTGTGGTCTGTCAACTGTTTGCCAGCGAAAAACAGCCGAACGCCGCCGACGCCAATGTTAGACACTGCGGCGACATGTTGGCGTACCAACAGCACCGAGTCGTTGCTCCGTGGCGTAAGTCGCATGACGGACCCTGTTGACAGCTGCAGCCGCATAGGGAGCTCGCTGCCACGCTTGCGTTTCTTGGACGTCGGAGACAGTTTCTCAGGGACGTCGTCAACATCGCTGCTGTCCAACTGAAGGTTGGCCGGCGCCGAGAGAACATACACCGGCAGCTGGTAGCGGCTTCCTAGTTCGTCATAACAGTCTTCCAGAGATCCTGAAATTATACCATTATAAAAATGCAATGCAAATGTAAAATCCTTTGCAAGCTATAAGGCCTACCAAGGTGGCACTGATATTTGTTTCCTTTGCCCTCCATCAAAGACCATAGATACACAGCAACTGCATCACTTAGTGTGCCTGTACACCTCTCAGCTTTCACCGGTACTCATTTCCTCTACCCACAGAGGGATGGCCAGGCTGAGTTGGCCTGGGTGGCTGGTTACACACCAGCAAACACACTGAACAGTTGAAATAAAGGGAGTGCAGTAGACAGATCACGAAAAATTCAATAAAAATGCCAAACAGCTAAACAAGCTAAACAATGCACATACTCAAATCCTTTTAAAGAAAAATAGGCAGACAACATTCCAGCAAAATGAACAGTGAACAGTCAGTTGGCAATATTTAGCCAAAAAAACCACTATTATTTATACAATTAGCACGATCAATGCTACAAAGAAAATGAACTTAAAACGATCATATTATGTACCAGTTGGCAGCATAATATTGGCACCGTCAATGATTGCTTGAGCAAGAAGATGATCACCGCTCTCCAGAGCATAAGCAGCAGCCTTCAGTGCATCCCAGATCTCCTTGTGACCCTCAAATGCTGGTGCCGTATCCCAGAACTGGTCTCTCTGACTGCGTAGTTGTTCTTCAGTCATCGGCTGGTCACTAGACCACTTTGGCTTTTCCGGCTTCAGTGGCTGATTGCGCCCCACAGCAACTGCAATCAGTACAACCAATGTTACTTACACGTATGTAATAAGAATTCAAATAGTACTAGGCCTGGCTTACTTGACATTTCTGTTCAAACAACCAACCTTTCTTCAATTATTCCAGGTTCTGCCAGACACACAGAAAAATCTTCTAAAAACATATATACAAAGATGAAGTGAGTATTTTCAATGCCAGAAGTCCTTCCTATTGCTAAACCAACTGCCAACTTTTAAAATATGTAAATCTCTTGATAAACAACACTACAATTTTCTAACATCAACTACATACAAAAATATTAAGCCATTTCCAGTGTATGTTCAGCTAATAAGACATACCCCAGCTACAGTACAGAAAGGTCAACGAAGATATACAAAAAACATCGTCTTTTTTTTCTAGTTAAAAAATTGAATCCAAACTTTGAGACCTGCTGCTGCTCCTTCAGATGCGTCATTACTGGGCATGGCAACAGTGCGCGGAAAACACAAGCAGCACCCCATCACTCATGGGTGCACTTGCACGTTCTCAATGACTATGGTAACATGTTGATACACTCTTACAAGAGTGTCATCGAGTCATGCTTGAATACTAGAACCAAAACCTGCATGGACAACATCACACAAGATGCTATTGCAAGGTGTGACAAAACACCGCACCGACAGCACTGACCGCACCGATAGCAAATTACCTCAAATTAGATGCTAAAGCAAATGTTAGGGCTAAATACGTTAGGGTTAAGGTTAGGGGTAGGATCAGGGTTAAAGTTAAGGTCAGAGTTAAAGTTAACAAGTGTATAAACTAATGTTTTGTACATTTATATTTGCTGTTTTATTACTAAAATACTGATTTCCTACTGGTGATCAGTTACAAAGATATTGCACTTCAGATTATTTCTTACAGTAGCCCAACCGCTTACAACTGTTACTTACTACCTAATGGC
>Ga0209367_1007797_pt1 | contig 14713 bp, 13 predicted proteins | sample WorMetLIZISLAND2_FD_187412 | JGI IMG/M metagenome (GOLD analysis project Ga0209367, IMG submission 187412) | Marine gutless worms symbiont microbial communities from Max Planck institute for Marine Microbiology, Germany - Olavius geniculatus... ... | reverse complement strand
CAATAAACATGTTGTTAAAGTAGCAACCATGGCCAGACTTTGACAGTGCCATTATAACATCATTAACATAGACAGCAAACAAACCTGGGGACGATACACCATCTTGTCTGAACCCACACTGCAATTTTACAACGTCCGAAAACATATTGTTCCGCCATACAACTGCAGCACACATTGTATACCAATTAATCAAAATGTGCAATAGGGCAATAGGTACATTACGATTCAACAGTTTCATAAACAGGGCATAATGATTAACTTTATCAAAAGCTTTAGACAAGTCAAAGGCACACAAGTTAACAGTTGAATTGCCTGAAATAAAATGCTGAACAACAGATTTAACAGTATAAAGAGCATCATTACAGCCAGTACATTTCTTAAAGCCAAACTGTAGATCTGAGGTCACAAAATAATCACCATAAGCTTACATCTGTAAAAAACACATCTCAAACAGTTTAGAGATATAAACACTCAGAGTAATGCCTCTATAGTTATCAGTTAAAGAACCATCCAAATTATTACCTTTAAGTAACGGTACGGTAATAGGTGGCTATTCTGTTGCATGCGTCTCCACAAAGTACAACATTCGGGTTATAGTGCCTTTATTTTTTTAATATTTTAGTCACATCATTTTTTGATGTCTAGTCTGGATAATATCTGATTGATGGCATTGGTTGTTGTGGTGGATTTATGACATGTTTGTTACTTGGCTCGCATAGTGAGTGTAATTTTCACGATGTTATGTACAGGTGCTTATTGCTTGAGATACAAGTTAGGAAAGATGTTGGCGTACTGTGACAACCAAAGTAACTTGAGTCACCCATGGGTGAAGGAAGGTTTCTCACCATGTTTCTATACAACGTTGTCTTCATCAGTGTTTGCTGCTATTGCTTTATTCTGTGGTGGAGCCCAGATCTACATTTACAGGAAATATGCTGTCCGAATAGAGCCAGTGACCAGGCAGCAGAAGCTTAGCCTTGAACGACTGTATAAGCTGCAGCTGGTGTTGATGGTGCTGGCATGTACAGAGCCTGTTGTTAAGCTTATCACACAGCTGATTGTCGTCAGACATGGAGAAATCCTTTGGTATGTGAAACTAGCTCTTGCTACATTTGAACATGCTTGCACATGTTGCACACATTTAGATAGTTGCAGTCAATAACAGTGGATTAGACCAAGATTACTAATTTAATGTATTCATACTGCAGTTACTGCAGAGCACAGATAAAGCTGCTAATTGGGGAAATTAAAAAAAACAGCATCCTTATAGCATGTAGCTGTATCAAATGCCACCTTTTGTGAACATTGAAATAACATACTGGATAGTAGCAGTTGGATATCATTACCAGTTGTGCTGTGGTTTCGTCATTACCAGTTGTGATGTGTCAATCTGCTTAAATATGTGTAGGGTTGACATACTGGAAGCCTGCAGTGGCACATTTTCGTGGGTCGTGGTGGCTATATTAATTTATCTGGAATGCCACTGGATGCTGCCAAGCATTCCCACACGTGGACATGGTCTCGTTCTGCTGATTTTAGTTACGATTTCATTCATCTTTGAGACACTTGCATTGCTGTCATGGTTCAGTCCTTTGTGGTGGTGGACTGCCAGAAAGTAAGTCAGATTCTTATTAAAGTCTTTGTTTTCTGACATTGTGCTGTTATGCTTTTAATGAAGTAATGTGACAGTAGTCAATGCTGTGTTTATGAGAAACAGTATTGCTGATCTTAAGGCACAGTTACTGGTATGGTGGATGAAATTGAACTTTTCACATAGTTTGTTATAAGATGGGATTTATACTACATTTGGAAGTCTATATAGTCTAAGCAGACAAATTTGTTGTTGTTGTTTTTTTAGACTGGGGACTACCTGATTGCTAATAGTAAGTGTTTAGAAGTTTAGGAACAACTATGAGTTTTTATAGTTCTTAGTTTTTTCTAATTACGAATATTAGTTGCTTTAGTCTTTTTTTGTCCTCATCATTGTTGCTACAGTCACCACAGTCAGCACTAAGTTCAAGTGAAATGAATAAGTGCTTATTGCCAATGTGTTGTGTGCAGCACTGGCATGAACCTAGAGCTTGGCATGTGGTGCTGGCGCTATGCATGCGCCGTTGGCCTCTTTATACTATGCATCATGGCACCGGGAATCCAGCGACGCTTTGCCAGCCTCCACTCCTCGTTGAATGACGTGAGGGTATGGTATGTCTGCATCCTGTGTAGATTTGTCACCATTGATGCCTTTCGTTGATGATTTAATTGTCAGTCATTCAGTGAGTCATAGTTAGCACATTGTCTCAGAACTTAGGTGACTTACGAGGCAAATTATTATGGTAGTTAATATTATGATACTATAAATTTTACAAGTTCAAATTCTGTTTCTTCTGTTTGCAAATTTTGTGTGTTTTATTTTAATGCAAATAATGTAATTTGTACAATTAGGTCAAGAAATCAATTAATGAGCAAACAATTTTACACAAAGTTCCCAGTGATTTACAAGCTTTGAGATGAAAATGCAGAACTAGAACTAAAATTAAGAAAGCTGACTACATGATGAGAGATACAAAAGGGTATAGAAATCAGTTTTAAAATATTCACTGGAACAGTAACATTTGGAGCTTTCATTTAAAGGATGCAGTTTTGGATAACTGTAGAAGTTGCTGTTTAATTGCTCATTAATTTTTATTGTGTTTGCATTATGCATAGAACCTGCTTATCAATGATGAAGCTGACTCACAAGAAGCACAGTTTCCGACACAGCAGACGGAGTCGACGTGGCGAGGCATACTGCGGAAGGTGGTAATGCTGTGGCCGTTCATGTGGCCCAAGGGCAGTTTGCTGCTGCAGCTGTGTGTCCTGGTCTGTGTGGCTCTCCTGGCTGCCGGACGAGTCGCAAATCTGTTCCTGCCGATATACTACAAGAAGATCGGTAAGCCAATGTTTAGACACTGATAAATCGTAAATTTACGACACACACATAGTATATTTATGTGTGATTACTAATTGAACTAACCCACCAGTGTGCCAGTGCTAATGTTTTTGCTCGCTGAGCGAGAAACATAGCAAACCACACACAAACTGTGTACAAATTTTCATTTGTGGTCCACTACGAGCATCATCACAAAAGTTTTTGGCCTCGACATATTAGACAATAATATTTTCTACAGTTTTTACATCAGTGAAACGTACATCCTTTACGAACTTTAATGAGTCGGTTGCAGATATGACGTCATTGTAATTTATGACGTCACAGAGCATAAAATTGAACCAATTTGCAGCGTCAACGAACGAGGCTTGAGTCATTCATCATCATGTATAGCGGAAACCATCATTGTCAGATTTCAGATTTCAAAACAGATAATGGTCACTGGGGGTAAGGTTGTTGCTGTATGCATCGTGGTCTTAGTGTAGAAAGTCATACTCATGAACAGCCAGCTGGGTAACTGTAGACTTTGGACTGGACTGCAGTGCTGAAATGTGGGGAAATTGTGCAGGGCTTGCTCTTGGGCCCCTCCCTACCCCCCTGCCCATCAGGGGCCCATGTAACTAGTCACAAATTTTGATTGGCCTTTCATTAACACAACTGATATAATTAACAGTTAAATTTTAATGAAATTTTTCTGATACCATCAGATATTGGCATTGCATTGTATTTTGGCTGAAGTGCTTTGATTTCCGGGTACCACAGTTTAGGCTATAGTATATTTACAGACCCAAATGAGAAATTCATAAATGTAGATGTCAGGGCTTTCTTAAAATCAGATGCCAGGGAGCCTCACTTTGGTAAATCCTGCTACAGACTGAAAAAGTTTCATGCAACAATCAGCCTGATTCAAATGCTGCTTGTGTTAGTGCACCAAATCGTTTCAGCTTAATGCCCTATGACATCATAAATTACAATGACGTCACTTCTGCGATCTGCTTACACGAATACGCAAGGTAGATACCTCTTACTGATATATAAACAATAAAAAATTTTTGTCTAATATATTGAGGCTCAAAACTTTTTGAATGCTCCTCGTATTTGCGTGAAGTCGTAATTGACTCAAATGCTTTTATTTGTGGCTAGCGCAAATGTACCCTATTGTATATTCACGTATGCAAATGAGAAATTTACAAATGTATTTGTTAGGACTTTCACAAAATCAGATGCCACGGGGCTCCACTTTGGTAAATCTAGCTACAGACTGGAAAATTGTCATGCAATAGTGAGTCTGATTCTATGCTGTTTGCGTTAGCACTCCAATTTAATGCTCTGTGACATCATTAATTACAATGGTGTCATATCTACAACCGACTCATTAGAGTTCGTAAAGGATGTACGTTTCACTGATGTATAGATTGTGGAACATATTGTTGTTTAATATGTCAAGACCGGAAACTTTTGGGATGACCCTTGTATATGGACGTTTTTGTTTATCATTAGATAGATTGGTTAATGATGGTTCTGTCATTTATTTAGTTATTAATTAAATTAATAAAACTAACGAATTAAATCAAACTAAGCAAAATTAGTTTATCTACTTTATCTGTGCATTGATTTTTTTGCTGAATTTATGCTGATGCAAAGTTACATATTCTTGTTTTTTGCTTAAGCTCCCCATTGTTTTCAGAGTAATTGTGTTTGTGTTGATATGTTTGTGGCAGTGGACAGTCTGACAGTGAGGAATGTGAATGAGTCGGTGACACTGCGGGATGGTGGGTTCTACGTTGCAAGTGTGAAGGGAATTGAGTTCCGCTGGGACTACATCCTGACATACATCGCACTGTGGTTTCTACAGGGAGGTGGCCTTGGCTCCATGGGTTTTCTCAACAATGTTCGTTCATTCCTCTGGATATATGTTCAGCAGTACACCACACGGTCTGTACACCTCACTTGCTCTCAAATACTCAGTTATGTTGATACTTGTAGCTGCATCTATATTACTGCTGAATATTAGCACTGTAATGGCTATCTTCTGATTTTGACTCATTTTTTGATTACGTTTGATGAAGGTCTTTACGTGGGAAATTTCTACATTTTAGGATGCTTTTTAAGCACAGAGAATGAGAGAAAGAGTGAATTTATGATAAGTTCTTTTTCATGGTTGTCTTCTAAAAGTTAATAGATAATTTTTGTATGAGAAGTGTATTGCTTGCTTATGTTTCTGTTCAACATTTATACTCCCATGTGCTTGATTTACTTTCAATTGATGCATCAAAGTAGTATCAACAGCAGCTGTGTGTTTGCTCATTCAGTCAGTTTTCACATTATTTACTTTTGCAAATGCAGTACTGTACCATTTGACTACAGCTATCATTAGTCCGCCTGAAAACGATAGTTTTCGGAAGGACTTATGTTTTACGCATGATGTTTTTTTTTGTCCTCGCGAAATCTTTGAGATGCATGGGCCGACCGGCGTGAAATTTTGCACGATGGTCAGTACTAGGCCCTATTTTATAATGCCGGTCCAAAATTTCGGGGGCGCACCCCAAAAAAATTTCAGGGCCAAAAACATGCAAAATTTGGCCCGATTTCGGATGACTTCGAAGTTCGGCGGCGAATATCTCGGAAACGGATGAAGATATTCAAAATCGGATTTTTATTCCGTCTACCGCGATTCCTCCTGCGTTAGGCGAAACAAGTCCGGTGAAGTTTGGTCCAGTGACCTTGGAGATCTCGATGTTGAATAGTACCCACCGAAAGCGCATTATTCGGAAGACCATATTTCAGCCCCTAGAGGGTGCTGTGCTCCCAAATTTTTACACACGCTAGAAAATGACCAAGTTTTACTAGCGCACCCCCCACCGGGGACAGCGGCCGCCTTACAACTTTTTTTAAAGGGGGGTCAAAAATTGGCTTAAAATGTAATAAATTAGCGCTTATAACTTCGGAGTTAGGGGTGTAGCCTGACGAAACTTTGGCATTTGACGTGTCTCTATGTTGGGGTGTTAAAGCAAGTACAAATTTTGGGGGCACCGCTCCCCTTAAAATTTGGGAGGGCAAAAAACGTTCAAAAATCGGTGCGATTTACGACAACTTTCGAGTTTGTGCGCAAATATCTCTGGAACCGATGAAGATAACGACATAATCTAAACGGCGTTGACGAGAGCGATTTTTTCGGCGTTGAACAAAAAAGTTTTTGTGAAATTCCGTTTACTAAGAACCAAGTTATAAGCGCTGATGTTGACCTACCCTAAGTCGACAAAGCGCGTTTGGCATATGCCAATGCATTTGAGTTCAGGCCACGTGATTTTGATGCCAGGGAAATTCTCCCCCCTTTTTACCGCCCCCAATTTTTCCCAAACAGACTTAGGGCGCTGGACGGACTCACGTTGGGCTTTGCCCCGAATTTCTAGTTTTTTTAAGAATTTTGCAGGCCACATTTATAAGTTTGTCCAACTTAGGTCACGTTCCCATGCATAACCTTTTAGGATTATTGCAGCAGGCTGTTTAGTGTTTATAAATGTACAAAACATCAGTTTATACACTTGTCAACGGCAACATTTAAGGACTTGCACATCGAAAACAGCAACAATTACAAAAGGTGATATTGCCTGCATCACACTGACTCTGTGTCAATGTGGTGCTGAATAGTATCACCTTTTGGGGGTCGTTTTGCCGACGTAATCAACTGTGCCAAATTTTATCTCAATCAGGTCAGGAGTTTTGATTCTGTGGGGGGTCAAATTTTTGGCTTTCCCATAGGAAAGGGAAGTCGCCATTAACACAGGGCTTGAACTACCATTCAGCCTGTGATGGGTCAGATATTTTTCTTGTTAGACAATAAAACATGTGACGTCTATACCCATTAGATTCATGTGATGTGTGAAATGACAGGTCGGTGCAGGTTCGCCTGTTTGCCCACCTACATGGTCTGTCGTTACGTTGGCATCTTGGTCGTAAGACTGGCGAGGTGTTACGGGTGGTTGACCGTGGCACAAACAGTGTCAACAGTCTGTTGAACTACATTGTATTCAGCATTGCACCGACTATCATCGACATCATTGTTGCTATCTTCTACTTCCTGACCATGTTTAATGCATACTTTGCTCTCATTGTCTTTCTCACAATGACTGTTTATCTTGGTGAGTCGCTGGAATTCTGTTATCTGTGTTAAGTCATTATTTTAATTTATGAAGATTTTATTTACCTGGTCAGCTGTTGGTATAAAGATTGTGATTCGATTAATTTTTACAGTTTATCATCTGCGGTTTTAACCAAGTTTATTCAAAGGTTTTATGATGAAAGTTTTTGCAAGGCTTACTTAGTAAGTGCTCATCAATCGTGTCACATAGCTGATGTTATCAGCAGAATTTTATATGCAGAATTTTAAGTGGAAACATAAAAATTTTGCACAAATGGGCAGAACCTCTAGCTTTGTCCCTAATTCTGTGTCCATGGAAAGCCGTGGTCCCCAACCATAAGACATTGCCATTATGCAGAGGCATATGCCACAAAGAGGTGAGGAATTTCACCATGGTTCGCATAGTACTAAAACACATTTGTGATGTATATCAGCTACATAAATGACATTTGTTTCATGAAACACAAAAACTGTTACCCAGTAATGTTGAGTGCAACTGTGTCATTGGTGTTGCTAGAAGTTGCTTGCAAGTTGTGCTCTGTAAATTTTTTATTGTGTCGTATTGTATTGTATTGTACAGTCAGGCACTTGTCATGTTGACAGTTGTGACGATATGGATCACGGAATGGAGGACAAAGTTCCGACGTGACATGAACAAACTTGACAACGAAATGAATTCTCGGGCAGTGGATTCACTGCTTAACTTTGAAACGGTGAGAAACACCATTTTGCTAGTCTGTAATGTGAACTTTACACAGTTCAGCATTATTCATTATGTAAAGATTACTTAGTCATAGCAGTTACTACTGTGGTTTGACTAATTGTGTAACAGAATTAATTGAATTATATCTGTACTTCATTCAGCTGGTCTTTAAAACTGCAGATCAGATAAGAGCAGGTTGCTTCATTTACAAAATTTGCCATTGGTATATGGCCAGTATCTGAAGTGCCATGCTATTATCAAAACACTATCACTAATTGCAAGTGGTGTAATTAGGTGGCATAAAATTGTATTCATTGCAGGTGAAATATTATGGTAATGAACAGTTCGAAATTAGTCGCTACAAGTCAGCAATTCTGGACTATCAGGTAATCTATTATTATTATTGTGCTACATCGTTGAGATTTTGATAGGTATATTGTGTATTCACGTTTCATCAATTATTACTTGCAAATTTTGTTTAATTGACTAATTTTTTTCGACCATTATTCTTCAGTAACTGGTTGTCGATCATTGTCCTTGGCACCCTAACTTCTATTCTTTTTGTTAGTCTTTTTTTTCTTCCATTAAGTAAGTAAATACGTAAGTAGGTAGGTAACTTTTTATATTACATCAACTGCAAACTATAAAAAACATGAGGTACTTGTACAAAAGAGAAGTAAAATGTTTGAGATAGCATCCTAAGGTAGACAAAAAATGTTTATGCAGGTTTAAAGCTAGTTTTCAAGTACTGTCGTCATCACTGAGTCATGTTGTACCATTTGTTCTAACCACTATTTCTGTCTGTCACTCATTGATTCCATGAGTTCTATGTTTCTGTTGACTGTTTCTGTTAGTCATGGAAAGTCATGAAATTTAAAGTCAAATTTTCTAGGCCCATAAAGTCATGGAAAATAAAGCAAATGATTGCTGCAGTTTAGAACAATTCGGTCTTTACATACATTATCATTGTTTACTGTCAGACGTGTGTTGGTCTGTTGTTTAGTGTGATTATGAACTGCCGGAGGTTACATATTCAATGTTATGAGCAATGGTAATGAGTGTGTGGTGCATGTTTGCTTGAAGAAGATGGAGTGGTTGAGCAACACGTCGCTGAGTATTCTCAACACGGCTCAGAACATTGTCATCACCGTCGGTCTAACTGTCGGCACTCTGCTGTGTGCATGGTACGTTCACGAAGGCAAGGGACTCACAGCCGGTGACTACGTTCTCTTCTCGACATATGTGATACAGCTGTACAGCCCACTCAACTTCTTTGGAGTTTACTATCGGTGCGTTTAGTATAGTAGCAGTTGGTGGTGATTGTTGCAGCTGTGGTCGTGGTTGGGGTGGTGCTTCTGCAGTAGTTGTAGCGGTAGCAATAATAGCAGCAATAGTACTAGACTCTGTTCTTCTCTCAACCGACGTCATACAGCTCTCCAGTCCAGTCAGCTAATTAGACATTTTTACCATTGCATGTAATACTAGTAGTGGAGCAGTTAGTACCCTTTACTTTGCCATGTTAAACTGCCATAGAGTTCACCAAAACCATTAGCATAGTACTGACTGAGGTCTCGGGTTATGTAAGTATTGCAGTCCCATGGAAATCGCAGACTGGGAGTTAAAAATTGGGCAGAATAGGGGAAGAGTTTGTTAACTTTTGGTCCATAGTGAACTTACTGATTTTGCATCTGAAATATGTTTCCAGCAGGGTCGATTATGCTGTGTGTGGTTTTGTGCCTAACTGTGCAGAATGATCCAGCAGGCATTCATTGACATGGAAAACATGTTTGATCTCTTGAAGGAAGAACAGGAAGTGAGTTCAGCTGTCCTTATCATATTTGCATTCTCCTCTGTTATAACATCAACACAAACACCTTCGTCTCTCATATGGTGCTATATAAATATTAGTATAATAATAATAATAGATACTAATAATAATTTTAATAATAATGCATATAACAAATTTCTGAACTTCTCACCTCTCCCTCAGAGCATTATATAATATGTGGACAGCCCCAAATTTCGCTCCAACCATAGGGACAAAACAATCATGATTATGCATCAACAGCAGAATGGCAGAATAGAATACCTGCATATGTTATATTTTCTGTGTTTAGGGATAAATTGTGAATGGGTAATGTGTTAATTTTTGTTAGGAACAGACCGTGGGTGGTCTTGCTGATTGCATGCCTGTCTGATGTATGTAGGTGAAAGATGGTGATAATGCTGAGGATCTGCTTGTCACAAAAGGTTCCATCGAGTTCTCCAAAGTCTCATTTCATTATGTTCCGAGGTAAATTTCTTTCCATGAAGTTGCTAAACTGCTGTATGCCTGGGGTAACTTAGCCTTCTACCCCACAATGCAGCAGTAATTGAGTGGTAGCATTGCTTACAGGCCTAGAGCTAAATGTGGCTGATTTTGCCATGCTGTGTTTGCGTGCTGCGTCATGGGTTGAGTTGTTCAGTATTGCGTGCATGTGCATCAAGGATCGGACTGTATGTGCATCGTTGAAATCATCTGTGATCGGAGATTTGTTGACATCGACGGCTGAGTCCACGATTGCAGTGAATGTATGATCATGACATAATGCGTAGTAGTATCATTGTCTCATATCAATAAGCTACCTGCCTTTTCCAGGATGGCCTCGAGTTTGACTATATAACACTAGATCGCAATGCCATGTTACCTTGCTTGCAGAGTGGCTATGTTTCGTCATTCAACTCATCTGCTATGCTGTTGTGTGTAGTAAGCTGATCCTAAAGGAAGTATCATTCTTTGTTCCTCCGGGTCAAACGTATGCTCTGGTTGGTCCATCGGGATCAGGCAAGAGCACTATCATTCGCCTTCTGTTCCGCTTCTATGACATAGACTCGGGTGTGATCTGCATTGACGACCAAGACATCTCCCAGGCTAGAATCAGTTTTCATTGCTTTCATCTACTGTAAAGAACAGTTTGCATTTGTAGCGAGAATTTACTCACAGAAAAGGAGAATAAGTTCATGAGAAAACTGCACGTTTGTTGGCTGTGGCTTGAAGCAGTAACCAAGGAGGATTTTTCTTGCACAGCTGATGTAATGTGTAAGATCTGGTACGGTCTGAATTTTGTGCTAATTACAATGAAAATAGTTCAACTAAGACAGCAGCAGTGTAACAGTTGCTGCTGTTAACATAATGAAATCTAGTTCTTAGTAATATGATACCCAATTTATTCCTAAGCCACTCAAACGTGGCATTTTGTCATTTGGTCATTAATACTGAATAAGAATAAGATTAAAGGTTGCATTAAATGCATTGTAATAGTGATAAATGTGGGTTATTATTAAGACTGTTAATTTTTTGTGGCAAAAATTTGTCAAATCTACGGGTCAGTTATGCAGAATTCATGGCAACTTCACAGGCAAATTTGCGTTAAAGGGCAATATGTGTCACCAACTGAAAACAGTAAAAAATTGTTTTGCAGTTGCACTATCAGTGTTGTTAAATTTCAGCGTGAATTGTGCCACAATGTCAATCTGCTTAACTTATCACTCACAGTATCAAGTCACTGGCTCTTAGGTGGAAAGCAACGGTAGAAGTTTTATATTTTCCCTGACAATTTTGTGGCAAACTATTGATAATTAGCCAGTTAGCAGCATGAGACAAACATTTGCTGCATGTGAGCAAATTTGTGAAATTTTTGATTACCATGCAAAATTGACGCCCATTGTTATCATGTGTAGGTACGACGTATGTGTCTGTCAAAGTGTTTTTCTTGACTATGAAGCATACAATAATAGACTTTTAAACTTTACACATGTGAGTTTAGCTAATTGATGTTGATGATTTTATAGGTTACACAGAGCTCTCTACGTAGCTACATTGGAGTTGTACCACAGGACACTGTTCTTTTCAACAATGACATATTGTAAGTGTTTTAGTCAATATTCTGCCACTATTTTGTTCTCCCCTCCACTCCGGCAAAGAAGGATGTATTATTTTTCTTAGAGCCTCTCATACTGTTGTTTTTTCCTATTTATTGGGGTGCAGCTCAGCTTAGTGTTTAGATGTTGTTGGTGATCGAGGTTGCAATTTGGAAACGGAAATGTTTTGTTACATACACTATTTCAATGGCATTCGCCACGTGGCAGGACTGTTTGTCACACAGAATGTGTAGACTCCCAACATAGCTAATACACTGTGCCCCAAAAAACGTCCCACGTTGTCATTTTTCATATCTTTGCCAAATACTAACCAATTTTCAAAATTTTTTCGTTGTCACATACTGTGGACAATTAACAATAAAGTAATTGTTAAATATCCCACCACACTTTAACTGTGTCGCTACACTATTGAGTGAAACAGAAATTTTCAAAAATCACTAAAATTACTAATACAGGGTGGTCCAATAAAAACCGGATTTGTTTGAGTGTTGATAACTTTGCGACGATTAGTGGTAGAAAGGCGTGCTATATGTCAAAAGTTTCAGAATGCTTAAAAGAAGAAAAATGCTCAACTTGCATAGTGGATTATTTAAATATTTTTTGCTTAATTTGCATAAATCGTTATTACCTTTGAAATTAAGCATTTGCCTGCACTCCCATGTGCCCTAGTTCATTGAACTCAAAAACCTGCTGCCAAATAATCCGAATTTTAATCTTGTGGATTATTCGGTGTTGGGGATTTGCAGCAAGATGGCATGGTCACAAAATTTTAGAAACTGACCAGCTAAAACGTGTGCTAATCGAATGCTGGGCTTAGCTAATCCTGAACACATTGACTCCAGCGATCGATTAGCTGCCAAAAAAAAACTGACGATGGTTATGAATGCAAAGGGTGTCTAACCGCTAATGTTGAATTTCATCTAAACTAAACATGTGTGTTAATGATTATTGTTATTTCACTGTATGCTGATGAAAAAATCAACTTACATCCATGCGTTACTACTGTCAAGTTAGCATTATTTTAAGGGTAGCGCAGATTTATGTCAAATCAGGCAAAAAATATTTAAATGGACAGACATGCAAGCTCTACTTTGATTCTATACACGATTGCAAAACTTTTGACATATCACACGTCTTTCTAACAATAAACATCGCTAAGTTACAAAAGCTCAAATATCCATGCTAAATTCATGCGTTACAGTCAAATCCGGCTGAGTTTCATCGATAATAATGATTTGCGCAAATTAGGCAAAAATATTTAAATGATCTGCTATGCAAGTCAGGCGTTTTTTCTAAAACGTCCTGAAACTTTTGACATCACACGCCTTTCTACCACTAATCATCGCAAAGTTATCAACGCTCAAACATGCCCAGTTTTCTGGACCACCTTGAATACATATGCAAAAAATCATATTCTGAAACAATTTTCACTAATTTTTATATAAAATTAAATTAGGTTTAGTGTTATATACATTTCTGATGTTTGTATAGCAGATGATATTGTCACAAATAATAATTTTTAATGCACTGAAGATATACCTGTGATGTAATGTGCCATTTAGCAGTGGAGACAAGGCTGTGATTAAGAACTTGTACCGGTTCAAAAAATACAGTTTTCTAAGAATACTGGCAGAATTTTTGAAGATAAACTGCAACAGGGAAAGTGTGGGAATGTTATTAACACTGATTTTGGAAACATGCAGCACCGACCAATGGCATGAGACTGGCAGACTGAAGCATATACGTACTGAAGAGAACATGGTCACTGTGGATGAAATGGTAAGCTTGCTAAACCACAAAGGCCAGAAACAAACATAACGTTAAATACGCCAGATATCCAAAGAAACGGATCTAACAGTGTAGCGTCATACAGATCATTCACTGCATTTTTGGTCAGAAGTGTAATTTTGTTCACCAGCTTGCTTGCTGTCTATTATTGTTAGTTTTTCTTGCATTTATATTTCACAAGGTAGTGTAGTGACACAATTAACGTGTGGTGGGATATTCAATAATCACTTCATTGCTAATTGTCCACAGAATGCACCGGTGAAAGAATTTTGAAAATCGACTGATTTTTGGCGAAGATATAGACAATCACAAAGTGGGACGTCTTTTTGGGACACAGTTTTTAGTTTTGGTGGAGATTTATGCTTTTTGAATGCTGAATGCTTAGCATTTCTGTTGCTTGACTGCTGTGATTGGGCCATCGGAGCAGCATACGGTTTGCTTTAAGTGGTCCCACAAATTAACTTTTAATTATAATTTTCGTAGATCCTGAAAAGTTGTCGAGATAAACAGAAATCACAGTTGTAAGTAATTGGCTGATAGACAGAGTTTTTATTGGAATGAGGTATAACGTGCGGTACGGCCGGTCAACAGCAACTGATGAAGAAGTGGAGGAAGCCGCGCGCATTGCTGATATTCACGACAGGATTCTGAGCTTTCCTGATGGTATGCGGTTCATTCTGTTGTATTTGTGATACTTTTCAACATTATTCTTTCAGTGATTTGTTGCTTTTTGTTGAGTGACATAAAGAAAACTTTCTTTTTACCCAGCTTTTCAACAGCAGGCCACTTAAATCCAAATCATAAGTTAAACCCAAATCATAAGTACTATGGCCATTGGTAACATTGGTAGTGTACGCTGTGCACAGTTATGAAATGGACTGCATGGAATAACTAGATTGGCGAATGAACTGCACTGAACAAAAAGTGTTAAAAGTGTGAAAAATGATGAACTGAGCAGCTGTTGTGAATTACTTTGCAGTTCTTAGTGTGGACATAGGCGTGACATTTGGATCTGTTGAATGCAACTTGCGAATTTTGCATTGTTCTTGTGTCTTGTTTGCATTACATGACATTTGGAGCAAGGATCGTGTATAAAACATGCCTTCCTGAACGTTTCGTTGTTGTGGTTCGTTGTTCAGGTTACAGCACTCTGGTTGGTGAGCGTGGGTTGAAGTTGAGTGGCGGTGAGAAACAGCGCGTGGCAATTGCACGCACAGTGCTCAAAGCTCCTCAG
>Ga0209367_1007796_pt1 | contig 14714 bp, 11 predicted proteins | sample WorMetLIZISLAND2_FD_187412 | JGI IMG/M metagenome (GOLD analysis project Ga0209367, IMG submission 187412) | Marine gutless worms symbiont microbial communities from Max Planck institute for Marine Microbiology, Germany - Olavius geniculatus... ... | reverse complement strand
GGTAATTCAGCACCGATTTTAACCATTCTTTCACTGTTACAAGCAGAAATTTATGGCGCGTAAACGTGAAGTTCTTCCACCCACCGCACCTTTATTGTGTGACCACATTACCTAGCAAAACAAACATTGTCAAAGCTACGGTGGTCTCGGAGAACAGGCAACACATAAAGATATCAATTTCGTAGCATAAAATAGTTAAGCTTACTTACTTATTCGCAGTAGTGCCTTGTGACGTCATTGTTACGTCATATTGTATTTATTTACTTTGTTTACCAGTAATAATTTTTAGAATAAATCGTTTGATACGGGCAGAATAACAAAGGATGATCGCTGTTTGATCATGGGCTTACGAACTGAGAACTGTTTTGCTAGGTAATGTGATCACACAATAAAAGTGCGGTGGGTGGAAGAACTGATGCAGTCAAATCTACACCAACAGTGTGCAGTGCAGTCTCCAGCCCATGGGCCACATAATGACCCACAATGTCCAAGAGAAAGCACTAAGAAAATACAATGAATGAAATTGTGTCTTGCAAATTATTCAGCTACTCTCTTTGTTTTAAGCTCGAATTTCTGGCAGTAATACTTCCGGTTACTGAGTTCAGTAAAATACATAATGAAACATAATGTCTGCTGTTTTTCGTTACTAGTGAAAACAGCATTTTGCAACGCCTGGCCTGCTGTTGTTTCCACAAATCCGTGTTATGTGGCCCAAGACTCATATGCAAGTTGTACACCACCAATTTCTAATTTACATGCTATACAATACATAAATACACCACAGTCTCAGAAATGGCCATCTTGCATCTGTGACTTTGGTCCTTCAAGCTAGCCTCAGATCGCTGTACCACGCTCCAAGTTCTGTTTGATTTCTGCCGTGTATTTGCCGTAGAAACGTTCCAGCTTCTTGTTGAACTTCATGTTTCTTTCATTGATGTAGTCGATGTCTGCGTCTTCATCAAATGGCCGCCGACGACTGTACTTGCCTCGCTTCGATATTCTACAAACAACAAAGCCATACAAGGACAGCACACGATGTGTAGTCCCCTCACTAGCAAAAAAATACAATCATAATCGCATATGCCAAGCTGCATATAGTCTCATAGGCCTACCCATTGTCGACATTATAAATGCCTCTCCATCAAAAATGGGTCTTGCTGAAATCTGACCTCAATTCCTTCCAAGTAAGGGTCATGCTTCCCCCAAATTTTGGTCTTGGTCCTGCATTTAGTTTTGGAGGATAAGACAGGAATAAAAATTTTCAAAAAGAGAAAAACCGAAAAACAAAGTGATAACATGATGAGACCTCACATTACTGCAAAGGGATAACCTAACAACAAAGCAGTACATGGATAGCATGCAATGCCACATCTGTAAACTGTTAGCGCTTATTCAAAGTGATGTGCACAGTGGAGAAGTAATTTGAGCAAAGCTCACGTGACGCGCGATGGCAGCAGTCCTGTCACCTTGGCAAAAAATTTAGAGCAATAAAACAATAATGCGTCTTGAAAGTGTACTTAAATATGAGGCCTCCATACGAGAGACTTTTTGAGTTTAAGAGAACGAAACTTAGACTGTTAAAAATGTACGTTCTATGCTAAAAATTTAATATGCAGGTTGTCCAGGTCTATTTCCAGCCATTTCGGCGCATTTCACTCTTAAAATGTGCATCACAGCCCAAAATCGTGAAAAAATCACTAAAAGCCCTATTGTGGGGGTTTAAGTTCATTCAAGGTCATCGATGTTAACACCCGTAAGAAGCTCATCACCAGTGCTTGTTATGATAAACAGGATGTCTGTGCCTATCTGCAACTGTTTTCATGCTAGATGAGCCAATATCAGTGAAATAAACACTTATTTAGAGGGGTACCCCTCTTTGACGCCCTCGTGCGCAGGCCTCTTTAAACGTAGGAGGTCAGCACTTGGACTGCTAAAATCTGCATTTAATGCTGAAACTTTCTTATGCAGATTGTCTTGGTCTATCTTCAAGCATTTCGTCGCAATTTACTTTTGATATGTGTGCTGCAGCCAAAAATTCACTAAAAACCCCTTTTTTGGGGGTGCAAGGTCGTTGCTGTTGATATATCTAAAAAGCCTGTCATCAGTGCTTGTTATTATATTCAGCATGTCTGTACCTATCTGCAACCGTTTTCACACTAAACGAGCCAATAGTGGCAAAATAACGTGTTTTAGGGGGTACTTCTCTTTGACACCCTCATTTGAGGGGAACCCTCGCACCCAGGTGTACGAAATTTTGTCCCGAAAAACTAGAGTCCTTGGGACAGCTCACGGTGAAGATTTCGTGATCCTAGCTTGCACCGTTTTGATAGGGCTGCAAAGTGTGATGGACGAACGGACAGACAGATGCCCAGGCGATGGCTAAGATGCACGAAGCATTCTGCTATCATGCGTAAAAAACATCAAGAGACTAGATATGGTTATACAACAATGCTAGGTTAATCTCTATGGGTAACAAAGATAAAGCAACCAGAAGCACTAAAAACTGCCATTTTTGACCACCCCACACGCCAGGGGCGGTATGCATAACAACGTCGTAGATTAGCTTGGACGTAAGGTCTACGTCGCGACTAACTACGTCCAAACTAGAAAGTTGCGTTTGATGGCATGCAAAACGCTGTCATAGCGAGCGACTAACTACTACTGACGTAGTTGACGTCGGGTAGTTTGACTCTGGAATTTCCTGGCTAAACGCACTCGGCCTCAACCGGCCTGCAGCTAAAAATAGATATGGCCTGACTTGTCGTCTGCTGCAGTCTCGGGCGTGCTCGAGCCTAGTTACAGCTCCATGGGCTAAGTAAGAATGCGCGATGCGAATAAATAAAATTTATCGAATGCTAAAAGTTTTATTCAGCAACTTTTTGATACTGCAATTAGTTTCAATAGTGTAACTGATTTACCAGAAGTCCTTTACGATGCATGACGTGATTGCAGATTCTCCACAGCGACGTTAGTTTACATTGACAACGACGGACTAAATATTTACGACAGGTCACTGGAGCGACTAGAGTTAGTTCGAATGTAGGCGTCTGACTAGTGCTATGTCATCGTTATGCATACCGACTTAGCACTACGTCTGATGTAATTCGATTTTAGTTTGGAAGTAAAGTTACGATGTTGTTATGCATATGGCCCGAGGTGCTTTTCTGTCAAGTTTGTAAGTATAAATATAAATAAATGTACAAAACATCAGTTTATACACTTGTTAACGGCGTCATGCAATGACTGACACATCGAAAACAGCAAAAATCATAAAAAGGTGATATCACTCACCATCACATTGTCTAACTGTCAATGTACTGTTGAATAATATCACCTTTTTATGATTTTCGCAGCTTTTGATGTGTCAGTCATTGCATGTCGCCGTTAACAAGTGTATAAATTGATGTTTTGTACATCTATATTTGCTGTTTTATTACAAAAACAAAGTTTTTATGTTGTTGGTCAATAATAAACTATCTGTTTTCCACGGCCATGAAGACACAGAACCTTAAATATTTTGGGGTAACGATTTTGACCTTTAGGGGTCACATGACGTCATCGATCATGTGACCATCAGACTGCGTGCCTGTGATCTCATAAAATGTGTGCATAATAAGTACAATACAAACAAATAATACAAACTTACAAACACACACATTGGATATTAAGCAGAGTTTGAAAAATAAAATACAAAAAATTCTGAGGCAGTCTGTACCAGTAAAAATCGGAAAAGGCAAGCAAATGCGATGCAGACATATTAAAAACAAATGCTAAAAACAAAGTACTAGAAAAATGTATCTACACGTACTGCTTTTCGAGGTCTTCTACCATGCGATTAATGCCCTCCTCCGAATCTTTGCGTTCACCAACCCCAAGTGTATCTGCATTTGGATAAAATGCCTCATCTCCACTACAAACATCACACAAAACACTCAGAGATTCTGATATGATTATGTCTTCACAATGATAACAAACTTTCAATGCAAATACACTAAACATCAAACATCACTCGATCTGAAACATCTGCATTACAACGAAGATAATGGCTGAAACAATGCGGACAAGATATTTACTGTTTTACATTATAAAAGCACAAAAGGTTGTGATAAATGTATCAACTCAATTCGTTTAACTAGCCCATTTCTCTGGACCAACTCCAGGTAGGTCAGTAGCCTAACAAACAACTGCAAGAATTACTGCAATGTAACAATGCACACTATGATACAAGATGAATGCTTTGCATTAAAAAAACTAGCAGGTAAGCTGTACAGTCTAGCACGTAAACTAAAATTTAATTGTTTAAAGCAGAAATGAAATGAGAAAAATGAAACAGGTACTGCTGTGAAAAAAACCAAAACAAAAAATCCAGAGACAGAAAAAAAACTGACAGGAAAAAAATGCTAGCAAGGCAGTACACACTGAGTCCAAATAACAGCAACATCAGTCTGAAGGTTGGCAGAATTCAACAAAGAGAAAAGTTGCAAAATGAAAGAATGATGGATGACAGGAGTGGTGATGATGACACTGGTGAGGTGAGATGATCACCGAAAAATGATAAATCAGGAAGAGGCAGATCAAGACGTGGCTGACGAAGTGAATGAGGGAGTTGATTCCTGAGATGAGGTGATGCGTAGCGAAAGGAATGACTGGTAATTTTTAAGGAGGAATGAGTAGGTGGACGAGCGAGAGTGATGATTAGACAGATCAAGTAAGACAGGTAGAAAGGTCGAGTGGTATAGAAGTCGGAAGGTGACAGAGAAAGAGTATATTATGTTCAATCCGTAACAACTTACAGTTTCTGCTGTTCCCGGCCATATTCCTGCATGTCAGGCTTGTGCTGTTTTGTCAACCTCTGGTATTGACGGAACGTTGCTTGCTCGTAATCTGCAAATAATGAATCAAAACAGCTAAAAATATCGTCCGAGTGTAATGTCTTCACCACCTGGCAGCTCACTACTCTATTTTCTGACATAATCAAAAATCACAAAAGGTGATATTATTCAGCAGCACATTGACACACAGTCAGTGTGATGCGGGCAATATCACCTTATGTACTTTTTGCTGTTTTCGATGTGCAAGTCCTTAAATGTTGCCGTTAACAAGTGTATAAACTGATGTTTTGTACATTTATTCTATGTAAAACAAGAAAAGATCAGTTAATGCAAAGGGAAAGGCGCAACAGCAGTGCATGTTTGAAAGCCCAGTAAAACAAAATCTAGGTTCACCCACGATAGCAACCATGTTTTTTTACAGTCACCAGAGGGCGCCAGACGACCGGCGGCTAATTATCTATAGTGTTTCACTCGTACTCACTAGAGGGCGTGACCTGTCTCGCTCAGCTAACACCGTATCAGCTGGAAATCGCAAATTTTCCCTACCCCTCTGTCATTTAGCACCCTCGCTGGCGTGACCCCTTTTAAATTTATGCAAAAAGCTTTACGGATCCTGAAACTAGAGTCTTCCAGGCAGCTGATGGTGAAAATTTGATGATCCTAGCTTGCACTGTTTTTGACCGATCTACCCATGTGAGGACAGATGGACAGACAAACAGACAGACAGAATTGCGATGGCTAAGATGCGCTACAGCAGTAGCTACTGTTGCGCATAAAAGGTAATGTCCTTCCTAAGCCATAAGGCTCATAAACTGGCGCTGATCTCCATTTCGTTAGCACTCAGCCAGACACCAGCTTACACTGCGAGACCACGATACAAGGCTAGTGCATCACATGGTGTGCCTGTTTACATCCCAGCATTCGTTACCAGCGAATTGGTGGCACTCATTGCACCTACCCACTAAGGGATGGCCAGGCTGAGTTGACCTCAGTTGCTGATTACATACCGGGATGGTTTACTCACCCGTCGACGGTCACCCATCCAAGTACTAACCGGGCCCGGTGTTGATTAACTTTATTGATGCAACCTACAGTGTTACCAACTAAGCCAAACCGAACGCAGTAGTACCTGCAAATCCTTGATCAGGATTCTTTTTCTTTCGTTTGCGTTCAAGTCTGTCAGTTTCGTCAGCTCCAACATCGCGTAGCTTCACAATGTTGTAGTCTTCACCCTTCGCCTCACACTCCTACACGCACAGATTAATGCAGCGGTAACTTCACTGCAATGAAACTCCTGTGGTTGGATGTATCAAAACCTGCTTTCTCCTGTGCAACACACACCCTATGAGAATGTGGCAAACAAGTCTACTTCATCACTGAGATCAGCGTAGCTTCGACAGCAAATTCGATTGTGCATAAAGAATTTCAGTCTAAACCCAATGTACCTCTGAAAATTAGACATGCCACCATATAGCCAAAAACATGATAATTGCAATTTATGAAACAAATTATCTTAATATTAATAGTGCAACATTTACAATAAAAACAGCAGTGTTGTTTTGGCTTGGAGAAAAACTATGAGTTAAAATCTACTACTCAATACAGCCATAGTTAAAAGCAATGTCAAAATAGTGTGTTGGAAGCTTTTTTAGTTCCTACAGTTCTCAGTATGTTTGCAAGATAGTTCCACGCAAACAACTCTTTTGCATTTCAAGGCCCATCCATTAACAAAACTTTCATAAAAATCATTCACCACTTATTGAGTAATATTGCTAAAACAGAATAAAATCAGAAAAACCAATCAAGCTAATGACATACTTAATTTTTAAAAACGGATAGTGCTTGAGATGAAACAGATTTTAATCTGGTATAGGTTACCAAGTCATTGTATACCTAAGAATCAGTATTCACTTTTTCAAACAATGTGAAGATATAATGCACCATGCTTTCTAAGAGTACCAACACCACTCGCAGGGTAACTGTAATCATTCTCCAGACACTAGGAAATTCCCTGACGTTTCCCTGATGATTTGCGACACTCCTGACCACTTTAACTGGTACTCAAAGCATGCCTGTACTGCTAGTGTTAGTCAATGATCAAACTGTTAAGTTTATATTCAACAACATGAAACTAAAATACAAGTAAACAACATTCAGCAAAAAACAGCATAGAATAACTGGTACAGAGTATTGAGAAAGTAATACTAAAAAGCCTGCTGATGCAATTTTGAACAAGTTTTAGGTAATTTTCCCTGACAAAATTTTTCCCCTGACAATTCCCTTATTTTTAATGAAATCCATGACATTTCCTTGGCATCTGTAAAATTCTCTGACATTTCCAGGTTTTCCATACAAGTGCTCATCAACAAACTGGCACTATGCAAATTCGTTTATTATTATTCTTCTTCTTCATATTGTTATTTTTTGGTAAAAAACTAAACTACACTAAGCAAGGAAAATGACTGCAGTGGCCGACTAGTCAGACAAAAAAGTGCCTAAGAATGAGACCGTGTTACGCCTTTGCAGAGCCAAGGACAGCCTCTGAAACAGAAATGTAGTTTCCCTACTGTCCTCAGTGATATCAGTGATGCGTCTCCCAATCTCTTGCACCAGCTCTAAGGCTTGATGACCCCATGAGCCTGCTGGCTCGATCGCAACTGGGAAAAAGATGTGCGTGGTCTCCAGGCTCCAGCTCCTGATACTTCGTGGTCTTGTTGTCTGCTGCCTGCTTGGCTGCCGCTCCCTGCTGAACTGATGTGGAGCTCAGATGCGACTCAGCAAAAGTGTCAGGAACTGTAACGACCCACACCATCGACTTGCCTCTGGCCCATGGTATCAATGTCGCTCCATCTGGGTGCTTGCCATCATGTCTGAGAAGGCCTGCCGGTTTCTTGGCTGGTGGTATTTGTGGTCTTTTAACGGCTCTCCATGTGATGTCATTCATCTGACTGTGTCTCTGTTGTCTGGGAGCACTTCTGCGGCAGGACAAACCGTGTAAACCTTGGGCATCGACCGACTTACCGCACACACAGGTGTGTGATTCGCATGCACGACACCCCACTCTGTGTGTGCTACAGCAACTCTGGTGGCCTCATCTGATAGCTGAAACCTACCTATTGAAACAGTAGGAGCTGCGTGGAGCAAGTCACCAGAGTGAGGAGATGAAGCAACCAAAAGTCTGGCTTTGTCGGTCTCAGACGAGGCTTGAGCGAGTAGCTCTGTCTCTTGTAGTTTCACCACCAGTCTGTCCCATGCTCTTTGGATGTGCTGCTTTTCTGTGGCCGGTTTGGCGGACCCTGAGGTTGCTAGCCATCACTGTTCTGTGGTCTCAACTGACTTGTCCTAGAGTCATTATTTAACTCAAGTCCCCCCCTATCCTCCAATAAACAGCATTCTGAAATTAATGACTGTCCGCAAAAAACAGGGAAGATTATTAGAACTGTCATTATTGTTAATTACATATGCATACGTATAATGCAGTTCTTACAATTTCAGGTTTAGCTTGTTTTTGTGTTTTGTGTTTCTGTAAAGATTAAACTTACCATTCTATTACTATGTGTTTGTGTGCATTTTGCCTAGAAAGGCCATCCCCGAAATGACCTATACTGTGTCACTCACTCATTATTTAAGTTATTATTATTTTTTACCCTCTGTACTCCGTTCCCAAGGCAGCCTAAAAATTAACTACGCAATACAAAGGTGGGTACGATCGTCAGTCCATGCAGTCAGTGACCGGCAAACTGCCGTGCAACAAAACAGCATTGAAGCGCTGCACCAAAACAGAAATCCTCTGAAATAAAAAGCTAGTCTCTCTAGCCTCGCCAGTATTAATTGAGATCCTTCTTCCAAGATCAACGAGAAGCTGGCAAGCTGATGCGTTATTATTATTATGTTCCAGCTACAAACCTTCTTAAGTCGTTCCTGCTCCTCCTCCCACTCGACCTGCCGCTGCTTTGCTTCCCAGTTGCTTGGCAGCTTCTTACGACGATCTTCTTCAACCACTTCCTGGTGATTCAGCTTACGCGCCTCGTTCTATGTATCACACATTACGACAACCACACTGATACCACATGACTAGTGATTGCAATTCCGGGATTGACCGGGATCCGGGATTAATAAATTTGTAATATCGTGATTGCGTTACGAAAGTAGGCTTACAGATTGGTTGTTATTTTGGTATATCAGTAGAATTATTTTATGCATAAGATGTAGTAGGCCCATATGGAAAATATGTCAGAATGCTATATAGGGAGTGACTGTGACTATCAAAATACAAATTACAGTGCACATAAAATATTTTTTCCATTAAACATGCAGAATTGTTATTTTTATTATTTAACACGCTAAAAAGTTTGATTTTAATGAATTTTAAAATCATGAATCCCAGGATTGGGATGCCCCTATCTCGGGACTCGGGATTGGCAAAAATGGCCGGGATCCCAAGATTCATACACATGACATGAAACTAAATTACAAGGAGCACAATGGAAATTAATTGACAGATGCTCAATAAAAATTTAGAACTATTTACCACCATGGCAATAACAACAATTATTAAGCACTAAGTACAAACTAGTACACACTTATATATTTCTTGAATATTTACAAAAAAAAATAATCAGCAGTTATTTCTAGCATGAACAATATTTTCAGGAAGCGACAATCGCTGTTATGCCTGAACAATATTATGTGGCAGCAATTATATGTTCATCCAGGCGTTTCTTGAACGACTCAACTGAGTCTGCTGTAATGACATTCTCTGGTAGTTGATTCCAAGTGTCTATCACAAAATGACTGAAAAATTTCTGCCTGCAGGTCTTGTTGATTGGTTGCTTGAAAATCTTTTTATTGTGTCCACGAAAGCGAGATGTTTCAGACAGTGTAAAAAACTGGTCCCAATTCACATTTTCTTTTTCATAATTATTTTATATGTTTCGATAGGAGTTCCGGGGAATCTTCAATATTCCAGAGAGTACAGGTTGAGTTGTTTGAGTCTGTCATTATAAGAAAAGTTCTTCAAATTCCTGACCAATTTTGTAGCTCTTCACTGTACCTTTTCCAAGCAACTATTATCTTTCTTGTAGTACGGTGTCTCACATAGGTACTATACAATATCTGAAAACCTTCTTTGCTCAGACTGCCAAATGTTCTTCGTATCATACCTAGTGCTTTCATGGCTTTAGATGTTGCTTTGAAACACTGGAGACTCCACTTCAAGTCGTCAGTTATCCAGACTCACAGATCCCATTCCTCTTTAGATGATTCTATGTTGGTCTTCTTGCCATCATCACCTGTTAAATGGTAACATGTGTTGAGCGAATGGCCAATATGGAGTACTTTGCATTTACTGCAGTTGAACTTCAGTAGCCATTTGATTGTCCATTCTTGCATTTTGACCAGATCAGTCTGCAGCCCATCAGCATCATCAACTATAACTATTGGACTCCATATTTTAGTGTCATCTGTAAACAGTTTGATTTTGTTGTGAAATACTGAAAGTATGTCGTTTACATAAATGACAAACAGCAGCGGACCCAAAACTGAAATTGGTTAAGCAAGAACGTTTCTTTTCGAATCCATGTTGGTTGATTGGCACACCACTATAGACTTCAGCCCAGTCTGAACTAGCATCATTGACTGTTACTTTCATTTTCCTGTTGGTCAAGAAATCCTCTATCCACTGCAGAAGATTGCCCTCAATGCTGTACCACTTTGATTTGGCTAGCAGCCGTATATGGGGTACTGTGTCAAAAGATTTTTGGTAGTCTAGGTACAGTACATCGAGACATGTTCCTTCATGCAATGTTTTTGTCCAGCTTTCCAGAGTTTCTAGAAAATTGGTTAAGCAAGAACGTTTCTTTACGAATCCATGTTGGTTGATTGTGAGCATGCTGTGAGATTCAAGATGGATAAGCATTTGGTCTCTAGCGATAGATTCAAAAATTTTACACGAGACAAGAGTTAGTGAGATAGATCTATAATTTCCTACTTCCGATTTAGTCCTTTTTATAAATAGGTGAGATCGCTGCTGTTTTTCAGTCTGACAGTAATACTCCCCCTATCTGTATAGATTTCGTAAAATGTGTGGACAGTGGTCGAGCAATGACGCTGGCTCCCATTTTAAAAAACTTTTAGATGAAAACCATCGTATCCTGGGCTTTTGTCATCTTTCAATTGTTCAAGTCATTTGCGAACCATTTCTTGGTCTACTGTGATGTCTGTTAGCTTTGTATCGGGCTCCTTGATAGTGTCATTACTGACCTCCATTTCTGGGACTGGTCCTGATCCTTCACGAACAAAGACAAAGCTGAAAAAGTCCGAAATTTCACCGGCTGCTTCTTCATCTGTGTCTGTCACAGTATACTGTCTTGTCTTCAGCTGTGTTATTCTCTGTCTGACTTTTTGTTTGCTTCTGACGAATCCATAGAAAGCCTTTTTGTTACCTTTAAAAGTCGTTAGTTTGCAATTCAAATCTTGTTCTTTTGCTGTTCTTATTGCCCTGCTGAGTTCGTTTCTTATCTTTTTGTATTCGTCATAATCACTTTTTCTCTGTAGCAGTCTGCATTTTTTGTAAGCCTTGTCTCGCTTACAAATAAAGTTTCATAGTGTCTTTAGTTAGATAATGGAGCTTCCTCTTCTTGGTTTTTGTGATTATTGGCACAGTGGCATCCTCTACCTGGAAACATTTCTGTTTTATTAGTTCCCAAGATTCTTCTACGTCTTTATTATCTAACAGGTTGGTCCAGTCTATTTCAGATAACATCTGATTTTGTCATAATCTCCTTTCCAGTAAGCTCATCTCACTCGGTTAGATAGTTTAACTGTATCGGCAGTACACTTGAAAGTCCACAGCAATCCCACATGGTCGCTTGAACCAACGGGAGCTAAGTACTGCAGGTTCTCAACTAAGTTGTCATCATTGGTAAAGACAGTCAAACTTGGAAGGTGTTTGGTTGTCTCCGAATCGTGTACATTCGAGTACATTCTTTACTAGGTATAAATCTTAAGTTAGATCAAAGAATTTCATTTGATACGAGTGTTCATCTCCATATACTTCATATCCGCATAGTCTATTTCGGGCAAGTTGAAGTCACCCATGAGTATTAGACAGGGTTGTTAAAAATACTTGTGAAAAGTACTGGCAATACCAATATTAATACTTTGGACAAAAACTATTGCCAATACCAATACCAATGGTGTTGCAGAAAAGTATTGACAATACCAATACCAATACTTATCAGGCAATACTTTTTTCTACTCATTCACAATCACATGTGCATTTAAGAGAGGGCTCAGCTGGCTGTGCTTCTTTTTCCTTTGTTTATGTGGTAGTCGACTTCAACAGTGCGTCAAGATTTTGCATGCCACATATTTTCCACCTCAAGTTAACAAAATTTATTAAGGCCTTCTACATGGGACTCTACAGAACAAAGACAGCAAAGTGGTCTCACTTTTTTCGCTTGTCACGCTTGCTATAAAACTAAGTTGAGTTGTTGTCCAAATAAGAAATGCTATGCATAGGCAGTAACACCCATACAGCTGACGGCTGCCCTTTGTTTATCAGGTGACAAAAAGCTGAAAACTCTTTCTGACCAGATGCTCCGCCCCAGGACCCCACTGGGTTGGGGGGCTCCACTGCCAGACCCCCACTCTAGGCTTACGTTTGCCCACCTCTTTATAAAATTCGTAAATCCACCTCGGGTAATGTTATGTTTAGTCGCTTACTGATGCAGTGATTTAGTAAATCTAGTTGTCACCATGGAATTAAGTACAGATCTTAACGAAACTCATGAGAATCAAAACTGGAGAAATATCTCTATCTCGAGAATTATATTTCTCGCCTTAGAGAATTGAACAGTTTGAATAGGATGCAATAAACAGCTTCTAGTGCTCATCAGTGAGTCGCGGTCAACAGTTGACAGCAGTAATTATACTAATTACGTTGCGCGAGCAGGGGGTGGGCAGAGCAAGAGCGCGGAGTGTCAGCTGAACTGTAGCTCGTGGTCGGGTTTCAAAGCATTGAAAGCAAACGTTTCTGAGTCTGTTGTGAGAGTCTTTGACACCTGTTCTTCCATCCACACAGCAGACAGACCCCAGCAAGTGTTTCCATCGCATGTAGTTTACATCTCCCTGCACGGTACACCGTGCATGCGTGCAGACACACACCCATGTTGTTGTGACTCGGGCGTCATTGTGCAGCAGCCGCAGTGACGCTGCTTGCTGAAAAAGTATTGGTATCGAATATTGCCAAAAAATAGCTGAAAAAGTATCGCCGATACCCATTTCGATACTACGGACGAAAAGTATTGGCGATAGTCATGCCAATACTCCAAAAGTATCACCGATAGTATTGGTAGCGATACCAATACTGCAATATTAACAACCCTGGTATTAGGTGAGTTATATTACTCACTTCTTTAGCCTTATGAAGTATTTGAAATTGATTATTTGATTATTCTGGCATTAAGATAGCAACGAACAGACAGCATCAGTTTCAAGCTTTGACTTTAAAAATCTTATCAAAACATCATCTGACTACCGAGTCAGAGCCTTCAACATACTGAAGTTGGCATTCCGAATAAGAAGAAGAAGACTACAACAGGATATGTCAATAAAATTAATAAATACATGTTTAAAACACACCCTGCGCAAATGCAGTGCTCTCAGGCGATCCATGCGCTCAGACTTTTCACCAGAAGAAGAGCTGCTGCAATACGCTTCTTCCATTACTGAACAACCACAGAAACGCACAGTGCACGTACAGTAGCGTAATGTATAAATACGTATTATTTACATACTAAAAATCGTTCCTTTAACGCTTTAACATTTATATCGACATAATTATATCACAGTTACATCTACTGCTACTTTATTACCTCCTGTAAACGTATAATAATTATACAAAAATATAAACAATAAACATAAACAACTCACGTAGAATAGTTATTACACCAATTAAAATTGCGAAAGTGCTGCTCCAATGTAATCGAAATCGGAATCGATATCCATATATCGATTCCGATAGTGCCTACATGACCAAAAAGCAAAGACACATTCTTACACATTTCAAGCTTTAAAATATCTGCAAGTGCCAGGTGGTGAGGTTTTTTATCTTATTATTTTTTGCTACTTTTTCTTGTTTTCTAGCCTGACGTCCAGTTCGATCCGATTGATTTTTTGAACCAACACTGCTAAACCTAGTAAAAACTCAAAAATTTAGTTTCTTTTGCCATTTACAACAGATATTTTAATCGCAATTTTGGAGTTCTAACTAACTCGAGCACGTCATTCGCGCTGTAGGCAATATCGAGGCGCTGCAAAAAACGTTGTAACGGATAATAATATATAGAATGTTTTTCTTCACTCTTACGGGTGTAAATCCGTATTTCCTCTTCTTTATACAAGAAAACCTTTAAAAACCTGTGATAATCTTGAAAACAATTCTCAAACGCCAAAACACATTTTTATGATTTTCAAGTTTTAAAATAGCATCTGCCAAATGATGCGGTTTTTATTGTAACATTTCTCCCCTCCCCCCTTAAAAACTAGGTTTTCTAGCCATGGATCGAGCCTATCGAAGGTCCCTTAATGGTTGCAGCTGTTAAATATTAATTACCCGTTATGTAGTAATTTGAGCAATTGGGCTGTCCGAGCAACTAACTAGGGATGTTTGGTTTATAGCGGATAATTTTCTTAAAATATGCGGAACTTTTAGAGGCAAAATATGCAGAATTTGGCGAAATATGCGGCGCATTTATGCTACCCCCGCAACAATTTTTTGTTGTGCCAACATTGGGCCAACAAGTGCCATTTCGTTGGCCCTGTGTGAGATTCACACGTTGGCCCAGGGGCGGCGATTATAGGGGGGACGGGGGGGACGCG
>Ga0209367_1007795_pt1 | contig 14715 bp, 10 predicted proteins | sample WorMetLIZISLAND2_FD_187412 | JGI IMG/M metagenome (GOLD analysis project Ga0209367, IMG submission 187412) | Marine gutless worms symbiont microbial communities from Max Planck institute for Marine Microbiology, Germany - Olavius geniculatus... ... | reverse complement strand
AGTAAGACTTGGTCATTCTCTAGCGCATGTAAAAATTTGGGGGCGCAGCACCCCCTAGGGGCCGAAATATGGTCTTCCGAAAAATGCGCTTTAGGGGGGTACGATTTCACATCTAAATCTCCAAGGTCACTGGACCGAACTTCACCATTCTTGTTTCGCCTAACGCAGGAGGAATCGCCATACACGGAATGACTATCCGATTTTGAATAACTTCATCCGTTTCGGAGATATTCACCGCCGAACTTCGAAGTCGTCCGAAATCGGGCCAAATTTTGCATGTTTTTCGCCCCTGAAATTTTTTTGGGGTGCGACCCCAAAATTTTGGACCAGCATTATAAAATTCGGCCTAGTACTGACCATCGTGCAAAATTTCAAGCCGGTCGGCCCACGCATCTCAGAGATCTCATGCTCGGAAAAAAAAATAAAACATCATGCGTAAGACATAAGTCCTTCCGAAAACTATCGTTTTCGGGCGGACTAACTAGAACACAAGTAAACACATTTTCAGCAATAAAAAGTTGTTCTTGTTCTTTTCTTCAGGCGCTCTTCTCCAGTCTGCAGGTACAGTTTTGTTGATCCAACTCATATTACAAATTCGGAGCAGTTCTGCCGTACCTCGGTCTCCCAATCTCTTCACCATCTCATTGGATATTTCATCAGCTCCAGCCGCTTTCCCAATCTTCAGCTTGTTCATCACACACCTCAGTTCAGCCATAGTAAATGGACAACAAGCATTTCTCGAGTCAGCATCTGCACACCCACACTTGCTGTTGCCAGTCTCCATGGTTGAACGCATAGATTTCTTTTCATCCTTTGACACTTTAAGTTTGGAAACTGCTGCGTACTCTTTGACAAATGCATCAACTTTTGCTTTATCGGTTCATAGTATGCGATCGCCAGACACCAAAGAGGTGGCCGGATGATTGCACTTCCCCCTGCCGTCAATGCTGTTCATCGTTTTAAAACGAGAGATGGGTTAGTTCTGGGATTCAGCTCATCCGAGATATAGCTTCTCCAAGTGTCTCTTCTCTTCTCATCTCACAAATTTCCTTGACTGATTGGCGGCTGACAGCATTATACTCTGCTTTTGCCTCAGGGCTGTGCTTTGCCTTAGTTCTTAACTGTTTCCGCTTTTCGGCTAGCTCCTCTGCTCTTTCATAAACAGCATAAAATAATTGGTATAGACTACTAAGTGAATGGTACTAAAAAACCTGTTGATGCAATTTTTTGTAAAGTTGTCGGTAATTTTCCCTGTTAAGTAAAGCTGTCAAATAATGTTAATGCGTTAAAAAATTAGCATGTGTTAAAAAAATTAATGCACCTACGTAATTTATGCTAATTTACTGAATTCTGTGAAACAAAACTCAGTGTTTGGTTAAACTGAGTTTATTTGACAATCGATTAAATTCAAGTAACTAAACTATAGTTGCCGTTACATCACTACTGTAAATAAATAATTATTCCAACGACAAGCTAATAAATTTTTTGTGCTAGCTATGACGTCAGTTGTTGTTGATTATACGTTTTAAAATGTGTTACAAACTTTCTATATTCTACAGATCGGGCCCCCAAACGTAACTTACCCCATACTCTTCCTCTCAACAGGCCAGCGTGCGTTAATAACGCGTTAAAAAAATTAACGCAGTGCGTTAATGCATTAAACAAATTAACACTTCGACAGCTCTACTGTTAACATTTCCTGCTGATTTTGACTGAAATTCATCCTTGACAGCTGTAAAATTCCCTGACATTTCCCCGTTGGTGGTTACCCTGAAGAGAAATAGCTACAGACTGACTGCGAAAAGCCAGGCAATGCATGCTGTGATGATGAGAGCAGAGTGATTGAACGTGGCAAAATGTTGATGCTGTTGCTGTTTCACCAGCCGCCGTGCCGCATCCCTTTACCACAGACACAACACACACTCCGTTGCATTCTATTCTGGGCATTTGTGGGTAACCACTCTTTTTTGAAAAACGGTTTTCCATGATTTTTCCACAACCAAACAAATCATGATCTATCAGCACAACATATTTTTCTAAATACAAGAGAGGTGGGACTGATTTGGTGGTCCGGGGAAGTATTTTTAGTTCCACCAGCAAGATCCAGCTCCAGGGTGGAGACCCGACCAAATATGCACTTTTTGCATATTTTAGAGTAAACGAGCAGTTGTAAATAAAAACGAAAAATACACATTTTCTGTCCCACATTTTCAGTCACACAACCAGAAAATACATCACACGCCTTTTTTCCACGACATTTCCATAACTTTTGCTGTTTTCCATGACTTTCCTGGTGTGGAAAATGGTCTCTTCATTATGTCTATTGCTAGACACTCAGTGCAAATTACAGAACAAAACATGTTGTCTTAACTATCCGCTACAACCGAAGCGTGACATTACTGCAAAACTTAGAAACACAAAACTTTTTGAAAATATCAAAGCAAATACAAAGCGATTTTTAAACTCTTTTATTCCGTATTCTATTAAAAATTTCCAGTAGGCATATAGTATTGCGTATTTTTAGTATTTTTAACATGTCGATCGTATTGGATATTTATGTTTTATTGTGCCTGCAATGTTTTATTGTTCTGTACTCAATCCAGCCACTTGGCTGCAATATTAATAAACGCATGTTACTGTTGCCTTGAAATCCACCACGCCGATTCACTCGACTCAATCGATTTCAAGGTAAACTACTCAAAATACATGCCTGTGCCTTTTAACTATGAGGTATAACAAAACAGTTACTGGCATCATCAGTCACTGGTGAAAATTGGTCTTCTGTCAGAAACAAAAATTTTCCGACAACCCCCCTCCCCCACCCAATTTGGGGAAATTCTGGGGCAAAACTATATTCCAGGCAACCTGTTAAAAGCTTGCAACTGCTTGTCAGAATTCTGTCGAAAATTTGCAGTGTCTGTTGCAAAATTGCAACTTTTTGCTGTGCCTACTTTTCTAACCTATGATGCTCACGACTCTTAATACTACTACTACTTGCACTACTACTGCTACTACTACTACTACTGACCAGTAGACGAATGCAAGTAGGCTGACACATTGCTGATAGTAAGACAATTGAATGGCCTGAGAGTCAAGTTGGCTCAGGTAGTCCACGATCCACAATAGACATAGAACCAGATGTCCCGCTCGTAGAGCACACTTCATGTGAGTTAAAACATCCACCTCAGGACTTGACTGTCCACGCAACAACAACTACTACTACTACTAAAATCACTAGAATAACTAGAAGGCGCTGGTGAGAGTGCATATCTGGGCCAAGTGAAGTAATTAAAACATTACAACGACAACAACGACAACAACAACAACAACTACTACTACTACTATTACTACTAAATAGAGATGTTGGTTTATTGTGGAGAATTTTCTTAAAATATGCGGAACTTTTGGAGGCAAAATATGCGGAATTTGGCGAAATATGCGGCGCATACATGCGGCATATATGCTGCATATGCCGCATGTATGCGGCATATTTTTCCACATATTTCTGGCATATACAAATTCAAGTGACAAAGAATCAAAATCATGATCATTAATAGGCCTTTTCTGCACAGTTTTGACTTCAATTTATTCAATGTCTAATTGCAAATACCGTAGTCATTTGCCACCAAAATGTTTAACAGTCTTAAAACAACGTCGGACAAGAAAAATGCGATCGCATATGCGGAACTAGAAAAGCAGTCATAGCCTGCAGGTACCTCCGCCAAGGCAAAGCTATTCGCCAGGTGGCGTCACCATCTTCGCTCTGCCAGCGGTTCCCTTATGCCCCCTTTAACGCAATGGTAATGAAAATTTCAAAGTGACCCAGAATCCAGGATTCCTGCCGGATCACGCCCAAAATTGAATCACTTGTAACTTATGCCATGCCCGACATTCCCTCAAAATTTCAGAAAAATGCGTCCATAACTTTTTGAGTTATCTTGCTCACACACAGACAGACAAACAGACAAACAAACAAAGTCCGACAAAAACATGACCTCCTTGGCGGAGGTAAATATGCGGCATTTATGCGAATTTTCGCATGTGCGGCATATGTGGCATAATTTTCGCATATGCGATTCTGAAAATGCCATCATATGCAGAAAAATATGCGATATGCGAGTTTTGGCAAAATATGTGAAACTGCATATTCACAAATAGCCAACATCCCTAACTAACTATCTTAAAGGTATGTTTTGTACAAGCAAAGTTATAGCAAATTTTGTCTCAAATTTTGTTGCCATGACAACCAGATTATGTTTGAACGAACACAGAGTCTGTCCAATGTCTTTGTAAAGAAAGACTTTTGTCAGGCGATTATGTGGGTAGACAAAATTGGCAAAATGATCGTCCTACATTGTCTTGAAAAATAAGCTGATACATAAGTTGAATGCTACAAACCTGTTGGCGAGCAGACACAGCAAGTTGATCGACAGCTCCACCTGTAGCAGGCTCATGTTGGTATGATATGAACTCTATGTAGCCAAGAAATTTACTAACCACTTTCAGTGACTGCACTAGCCCAACCAACTGATGATGATGCTCAGGACGCTGCCAGACAAATCACAATTCACTCTCTCAGTGCTCAGGATGCAGTCACACAAGTCAGTCATAACTCGTCACCACAAACTAACCAAAAACTTTCCTACAACCTAGCATAGCTTTTAGGTCATCGTAATCCCCTACACTTCACAATCAGTGTACAAACTGAAGCACAGCAAGAACAAGCTAAGCACACATGAACTAAAAAATGTGATCATGAGAGGCATTGCTAGAACAACTAAAATAAATAAATACACTGACCACGCCGAAGTCTACAGACTACCCAGTAGTGTATTTGACGGACCACCCTGTTGTTGGCGTGCGATGAGTCAGCTAACCCATTTGTGCCTAGCGTCCCCAAAGATGAGACACCTACTTTGACAGCAAACTAAAATAATTTAAACACTAATGGATTATACAACTATTACAGCGTGTACAGCGTTGAGTATGCTAGCAACTATGATTAATTTGCTTCATGCTGGAGGTTAATACTGAACAAAATCGTTGCAGAAATCAGACAAATTGTTAATTTGTCTTGTCTTAAAACCTATGGCAAACCAAAAGAACTGCTCTTTCGTGGCCACTGTCCCCTCCACGCACGCTGGAGCTTCATCAGAGGCACCTATACATCATTATGGTCTGCACTTGACCAAGCCCGTCACCTTCCTGAGGCTCCAGTCGCCCGGCCACGAAAGAGTAGGCAGTTGCATACACGAAGCGTCCCTCGTGCTGCGAGCTATGACTGGATAGCGCCACCTCCTCTATATGTACACCAAGTCAGTCTACGAAATAATGGCGTTGCGATATTTTATCTGTTTAACCCATTCATGCCTAGCATCCCCCAAAATAAGACAGCTATTCTGATGGCAAACTATAAAACAAGAAATTCGAGTTAATGCTCACAAGAAGCGTGAAAGCCTATAGCAGTTCCTGTTCGCAAACTGTCAGTCTATCTCTAGCCATTTCGTCGCAGTTCACTCTTGGAGTGTGCACTGCAGCCAAAAATCGCAAAAATCAATAAAAACCCCCTATTTTGGAAGTTCAGGGTCTTTCAAAGTCATCAATGTTAATATGACTGAAAAGCTTGTCTACTACTTGTGCTTGTTGTGATAGGCAGCATGCCCACGCCTATCTGCAACCCCTTTCACAAAAGACTGGCCAACAACGGTAAAATAATGACTTTTATGGGAGTACCGCTCTTTGATGCCCTCGTGCGCAGGTTTCCTTAAACCTAAAAAATCGAGACTTGGACCATCAAAATCTACGTTCAATGCTGAAAATTTCATATGCAGCTTTCCATGTCTATCTCAATAGATTTTGTCGCAATTCAGTCTTGAAATGTGTCTCGCAGCCCAAAATTGCCAAAAAACCCCTACTTTAGCGTTCAAGGTCATCCAAGGTCGTTGAATTCAGTCACAATCGAGGGCAATGATAAAGTGCGAGGTGCGAGGTGTGAGGAAGGCAAAGTGCGAGCAAGCGTGCAAGGAATTCGTGCGAAAAATGAGGTAATTAGCAAGGCGGTGTGCGAGGCTGTGGTATTGTGCGCTATCGGGAAGCGGGCCTGAATAACAGCCATCGTCAAGGCAAAAACCAAGCACCACTGCTCGTCTCAAATACAGTGTATGCAAGACGTAGTCGACGTCAGGTAGTTTGACTCTGGAATTTCCTGGCTAAACGCACTCTGCCTTGGCCGGCCTGCAGCTAAAAATAGATATGGCCTGACTTGTCGTCTGCTGCAGTCTCGGGCGTGCTCGAACCTAGTTACAGCTCCATGTGCTAAGTAAGAATACGCGATGCGAATAAATGAAATTTATCAAACACTAAAAGTTTTATTCAGCAACTTTTTGATACTGCAATTAGTTTCAATAGTGTAATTGATTTACCAGAAGTCCTTCACGATGCATGACGTGATTGCAGATTCTCCTTAGCGACATTAGTTCACATTGACAACGACGGACTAAATATTTACAACAGGTCGCTAGAGCGACTAGAGTTAGTTCGGACGTAGGCGTCTGACTAGTGCTACGTCGTCCTTATGCATACCGACTTAGCACTACGTCCGACGTAATTCGATTTTTGTTTGGAAGTAAAGTTACGACATTGTTATGCATACGGCCCCAGTAGACTATGATAAGTAAAGAGATAAATAAGTAAGTAATTCTATATAATGGTATGGTACTCACAATGTCTTCAGCTACAGATGAGTCTTCAGTGTAATGTTCATCACCAACACATAGTGAACAGCACTGCTCCAACAACTGATACATAAATACACAGACCACCCTATAGTCTACAGACCACCCTGCACACTATGGAGCACCCTGTAGTCTTCACTGCAATGCTCATCATCACTCAGTGAACAGCACTGCAGTGAAAATTGACAAATGCACAGCCGATTAACCAAACAATCTATCAACCAGTAACAGATAAAGAATTCCCTAAATATTGTTACCATGTCAACCAGAGTCAGTCAGTGTAAAAATTTAAATGACACCATTCCATTACACATCCCCAAAAACCCAGCAGCATAATGCAAAAAATCTGAGAACTATCGCATACACAAGCTGAGTTATAGCACATTTTACATCAAAATGTCCACAATTTCATTGCCATGTAAACCAGGCTGAAAAAACATACTTGCCAGCAAAACAAATTTCACAAGCAATGTTTTCCTACTCAGTATATATAGTCTGTCAAAATAACTCGGCTGGAATTTGTTCTATCGTGCGGAAGGAAACCACATAGCTTTCATCGCAGCGCCAAAATGCACATCAGCATTCATATTAGCAGTGGCCATTCTCAGCATTCTGAACCACCAGTCTGAAAGTAAGTGCTCAAAATGGCGACTTTGGCCTTGATGCAAGCTCTAAGGCGGGTGCACCACTGCTTGATCGCCTTGTCAACAAGAGGGTGTGGCCGTTGAGGGGCCGCCCGCTATGGGGCCATCCTTGCAGTTCAGTACGTGCGTGCTGTTTTTGGGCTTTCTAGGTCTCTGCAGGCGGCAAGGGATCCTTACACCACCTGCCAAATATCAAGTTGATCGGACAACAGGCGGCAAAGTTATGGGGATTTTTCGCCAACAACGCAATTAGCCGCTGTGACCTTGACCTCTGACTCCTTGACCTTGAAATTGGTCCACGGGATGCTGGTGTCACAGGGACCCTTCCTACCAAGTTTGGTATTCGTAGGCCTTTTCGTTTTCCCTCTAGGTGGAGGCATGGGACAGACAGACAAACAGACAGGATCAACACATGATGGAGCCTCCTTCTAGGAAGGACGGCCCCATAATAACAATGTAATGATGTCACACCGATTAAGCACGATAAGGCATGGTCAAAACAGATGTACTAGTAAGATAGTTCAACGTCTGATATATCACCGAAATCCACAAAATACAAAGTCAATTAGGTGTGTTTGAGACGAGGGTTATCGCCAATTACGAAAAACGTGGGCACCGGCCCCCTATCAGTTCTTAAATAAATGGCATGCAACATCAAGAAGAAACTTGGTTCAAATAATGAAAGTTTTGCCCACCTCACCTCAATACTGTTGGTGCACTACCTTTAACATTTCACAAGTTAGTGTAGCAACAGTATGAAGATGAGAAGAGTATAACTACACTACAGTCAATCATGTCAAGTTTGTTCGGGAAGTTGCAAGCCAAAAAAGATTAAAATCAACCAATGTTTCACAGAGTTACTGAAAAGATAAAAATGGTCACGTTTTTTTCTGGAACACGGTGCATATACATGCAAGCAGCTGACAACCTCACCTGTGCAATGTGACTAAGCAGAACGTTGGACAAATGTCTGTTGAAGTCACAGCTGTCAGCCGTGTGGATAAAGTCACGGAAAAACTCCTGGACGCCTGGAAATGATGGTCGCGGACACACTCCAGACACTCCGCGAGATGACGGCGCTGTCAGACGCTCTTGTAGTCTATTCACACAAGACAACATGTTTCTACAGACCACACTGTAGACTACAGACTAGTGATTTGCAACCAGAACCAGGTAGCCAGACCGGGTTCCAAAATTTATTACCTGGTTCCAAATAAGGTACCTGTTTTTGGACTAAATGCTGACAAAAACAATGGAAATCACACTTCTTTGTGACTCTTCTGGCGAAGTTCTGTACAAAAATATGCATATTTGATATCGTAAACACATTTTAAATGTTTTATACGAAGAAACGTAGCTTTGTGAAAAATGTTGGTTAACTAGGGTGTGCATGTCATTGAAGTGTCATTTTCCCTCAGCTGCTTGAAAGTTAAAACTGGGTCCGGGTACCTAAGTAATTGCAACCCGGTTCCTAAAATGGTTAATGCTGCAAATCACTATTACAGTAGTCATTAGACCACCCTGTAAACTATAATAATGGCCCAGGACACACTCCAGACACTTCACGAGATGACAGGGCTGTCAGACGCTTTTGTAACCTATTCACACCCATCACAACATGTTTCTACACTGTGTTCAGAAAAAAAACACCCCCTCACATTTTCTTTTATACCTCCGTGGAAAATGCCCAAATTTTCACAAAATTTTCAGGGAATGTTTAGGAGAAAACGAAGCTGCGTTTTGGGTGACCTAACAACCATGAACAAGTTTAGTGCACCAAGAATGAATATATTATAAATATACTAATGATAATAATACTTTTAATAGTTTTAATACTTTTAGCTAATAGTTTTAGTTTCTGTTTGACGGCACGGCAGACAGAAAATTCGAAAGGGTTTTGTTTTGTTTTATTGATGCAATATACTAGTAAATTTGTTTTTCATACTTCGGCATAGAGTATCTAATTATCCGTGACGCATTAAACTTGTTCATGGTTGTTAGGTCATCCAAAACGCAGCTCAAGCATTCCATGTGAACAAATTAAATATTCTTTGCTACTGGTGACGTCATGCTGACGTTATATTTCCGTGTTTGTTAATTATAGGTTTTACCGTTGAAGACAGACATTGGTGAAATATTAAAACAGACCAATTGGCCATTGTGCTGACTGAACCCAAAAATATGCCAAATGATGGCATAATTTTCCATTTAGAACTGTTTTCGTGATTTATCTTTTTTGGCTAAGTGCGGCAAGTGTACGCGCACTGCGTCACTGAAAGCACCTGCCCGCTATCAGTCGAACGGCTTGATACTGCCAGTCATGGTCATTTTTTTATTTAAACATTTCATTTCATCAATATTCAGTTGTCTGTGTATTGTCTAAAACATCTTGCACAAACTTGCTGCTCCATAACCCTTGCTAACTCGCAAACATTTTATCAAAGGTATGTTTTCAATTGTAAAACCCATAGTTACAAACACGGAAATATGACGTCAGCAAAAAACTCAGCACTGTCAGCATGACATCATTGGTAGCAAAGAATATCTAACTTTTACACCGATGGAATACTTGTTTCCTCATAAACATTTCCTGAAATTTTTGTGGAAATCTGAACATTTTCCACAGAGATATAAAACAAAACATGAGTGGGTGTTTTTTCTGAACCGTATACAGATTACCCTCTAGACTCCAGACCACCCTCTACTCATTAGACCACCCTGTAATCTATAAACCACCCTGTAGTCCAGACTACAATGCAACCAATTTTGGGCACAAATTAAAAAACCAACTTATCACAAAAACAATGACATGTTCAGATTACAATTATCAACAGCAAAAACTACAACGCAATATGACGAAAAGTATCAAAGAAATAAAAACAACTTATTCAATCAGATGACAATTCATCAGTAAAGAAAGGAAAGAAGGAAAAAAATAAGTAAGGACCGTGTGAGCTTCTCAGGATGAATATGTTTGAGTTCAGTAACATCAGCAATGTCAGCCAATGATGTAACACTGTTGCTACTACTGTCACACATCTACACACACACAGACCACCCTGTACTCTCTAGACCACCCTGTAAGTTAAAGTTAATAACGAACTTATAAAGCGCCATAAAACTAAACGTGTGTAAAGATACAGAGGCGCTGGCTACGTTACAGTTAACCACTGTTTTCAAAAGCAACAGTAAACAGATGTGTCTTGAGTCGACAACGGAATGCAGGCAAACTGTTTGCTTCAGTGACTGAAGTTGGAAGATTGTTTCAGATAGCTGGTACGGCTGAACTAAAAGCACGGTTGCCATATGTAGTTCGGGTGCGTGGTACTTGGAGTAGAGGACGAGTTCAGCCTTTAGACCACCTTGCAGTGCATGCAGTCCACATCAGACATTCATGCAGATTGCAGGTCTAAATGTACTCTGTATCACTGATCCATGTCCAGAATGATGTTAACTGAACTGAACCGAACTAACCATTTAAGTCCGAGTTCATTCTGTACATCAGCTATGACTCGAGCAATGCTGCTGTCACACACGTCTATGACGTGCAAACTTCTAATCTCAAAGGAACAGCTGCGCTGTGGCCAAATTATCCAAACTTCTTGAAACAATCTTTGGACAACTTCTTGTTCCAGAAAAAAATGCACATTTTTGAAACATCCCAGAAAGATATTTGAAAATGATGCACATTCTCAAAACTTCTTCGGAAACTTCTTTGCTTTGGAAAATGTTAAGAAAATACATACCAAAGCAATAACGATGCTTTCAGTTGACGAACAAGGATAAGAAGTTTTCCAGAAAATTTTTCCACAAAAGTTTTGAAACTGGTGTGCTTACAGACAAGACAAGAAAAAAATAACTTTTTTGAAAATGCAAAGAAAAACGTTGAAAATTTAGAAAAAAAACTTCTTTGGAATTCCTAAATCATCTGACACAATAAGATCTTTGAAAATGTCTCGGGAAAGTTTCGAAGATGTCCCTGGCCAGCTGCTGAGCTGATGACAAACTGCATGTCAAACTTAGGTTCAACAGCTTACGGGGTTTTTTTTATATTATATATAAAATAATGCACGTGAGGTCTTTCACAGCGTGAAGAATCTCAAGTGCAAATAAGGTCACATGTCAGTGGAGGAACGCACGACTGTATAGAGCAGTTTTAAGCCTAGATTTGAAGGTATCAGTAGATACAGTTATGTCAGAAATAACTGTTTCGGGCAGATTATTCCAGATTGTGGGTGAAGCATGGCAGAAAGCACTCGTAGAAAAGTTGAGAACTGCTGGACTGTACTGCAGAATGTTGGCACCGCGAGGTCGTTGCTGTCTTGGAGTCTCGTAGAGACGAATGAGTTCTGACAAATACTGCGGTTGCTGAATTGTAAGTGAGCAATGCGATTTTGTATTCAATCCTGTAATGGACAGAAAGCCAGTGTAGGTCGGCGAGTACCGAAGTGATGTGATCACGCCGATGCGTTTTTGAGACCACCCTGGCTAGTGTATTTTGGACACGCTGGAGTTTGTCGGTGTTCATGGACGAAGAACCGTATAGGACTGCATTGCAGTAGTCGAGTCTTCCGGCAACCATGGCACAAGCGACGGTCCAAGCATTGTCATGAGATAGCAGTTTACGTATATGACGAAGAGCTTTGATATGATAATATGACGACTGGCAAATCTTGTTTACATGCTGGTTGAAGGAGATTGTACTGTCAATGAGAACACCAAGACTCTTGACACAGTCAGATGTCTTGATGTGGACCGTTCCAGTATCGAGTGTGTCGATCTGCTGCCCAGCCCGCTGACGTGAGGTTGTGCCGAGTACAACTGCTTCAGTCTTTTCGGGATTCAGGCACAGTTCATTACAATCCAGCCAGTGGTGAAGTGCTTGGATGCACTGTGTTAAAGCTGGCAAGCTTTCATCTTTCAGTGCCACGTACAACTGTGCGTCATCAGCGTACTGTGCATAGTCAATCCTGAACGAACTGATTACGCTGGCGACAGGTGATATGTACAAGGTGAATAACAGCGGCCCAAGAACACAGCCTTGGGAAACCCCGTATTCGCAGTCAGTTCTGGGTGACTGTTCCTGTCCAACATGCACGAACTGTGTTCTGCCAACAACGTATGACGAAATCCCGGTCAAGGCAGGTACTACTACTGCTGTCCGCAGGTGAACCATTACCATATAAATTAGAGCTGTCAAGGCATTAATTTTTTTAATGCATTAACGCAGTGCGTTAATTTTTTTAATGCATTAATTAACGTGTAAATTAACGCACCCAGTCCCGTCGAGAGGGGGATAACTTATCACAGGCCTCACAACGTTTGAGGGGCCCTGCCTGTCTAATATACCAGGTTGGAAACACATTTTTAAACGTATAATCAACAATAACTGACGTCATAGGTAGCATAGAAATCTATAAGCATGTCATCGAAAATTGAAATGATTATTTATTTACAGTAGTGATGGAACGAAAACTAGTTTAGTTACTTGAATTCATTCAATTGTCAAATAACCGCAGTTTAACAGAATATTTCGACTTTCGCTTCACAAAATTTAGTAAAGTAAGATGTATGTACGTATGTGCGTTAATTTTTTTAAAGCGTGTTAATTTATTATCGCATTAACGCGTTAATTAACGCGTCAATTGTGACAGCTCTAATATAAATCCCACCAACCAGGTCAACTTAGCTTTCTACCCTGCCAGGTATGTGAATCATTGTCAAGTAATGGCCTGTCTGTCAGCAATGTAGTACGCGTACGCCTGCCAACATCGCACTCAGCCAAGAAGATAAACCACGAACACAGTTCACAGTGGAAACTGCATGATGGATTAGCATATTTTTGGGATCGGTTAGCACAATAATTTATGTAAAAAAACTGTTCAGTTCATAATAGGGTGTAAGGGTGACATCGTGGTTAAAGATATAAAACAGCACAAATCACAATTTAAAAATTCAAACCGTACCATTACACAGTCAGCAAAGTTCTTCACAGACCGAGTTACAGCCCATTTTAACCCAAATTTTGTGGCCATGGCAACAAGGGTCGCTCAGGGAAAAATTTGGTTGGCAGCATTTGATGGCCCAACCCTGAAAACCTCCTTACAGATGTAAAAATCTCGCAGATATCTCTTACACAAGCCGTGTTATAGCCAATTTTGTCCCAAATTTCATTGCTGTGACAACTGGGGTAATATAAATGACACCGTTAAATTGGCTGACCCCGAAAACCATATCTAAAACCAAAAATTACGACTCTATCTTATACATAGCCGGAATTATGACAGTTTGAAGCATTGCTTAATTTTCCCCATAGACGTCATTGTAATTTTTCATATTTTTGTGTAAAAATAGGTCAAAATGTTGTGTGTTTTTCCTCATCACAGTGTACAGTACATGTATAGTGTAATGTATAGGGCCATAATGTATAATGTATAATGTACAGTGTACTGTACATGTATACTTTGGCCAGAAAGTAAAGTAATTTTGCTGAGCCTTCCACTGAGTGAAAACTTTAGTCTAAGTCTAAAGTTTTGGCTCAGCGAAATGGCCCAGAAAAAGTTGAGTCCGCAGTTTAGCCAAACTAACCTGACTAAAATTGGAAGAACTTTCATGCAGGACATAGCTTTAGCCCTTACAACTCAACTTTCGCAGAGTTACCCACTTCAACTTGTGACTTTCTCTGAACTTCGATCTAAGTACAGATGGACTTTAGCATTTAACTTTCGCTCAGCGAACTGGCTAGCGAAAATCTAAGTGAACAAGAAATTTTAGCTAATGCTCACGAGACGCGCGAAAGCCTATAGCAGTTCCGGTTTAGTAGTTTAGCTGAAAATTGGGGGTGTTCACCCTAAGTTAATATGCAAATACCAAATTCACTATCTGGATCGCATAACGATAGTACCGTGGTGCCGCCTTGTGAATCACAGACTTGTGTCGCAGCCCAAAATCGCCAAAAAAATCCATAAACCCCGTATTTTGGCATTCAAGGTCACTGAATTTGGCGCCAATCAAAAGCCAGGATACGACTTCCTATTAGTAATTAATAGTAACTTAGGCTCTATCTCACACCACTTCTGAGATACAACGACTTACTAGCGAAAAATCGGAAATTTTCCCTACCCCCTCTCATTTAGCGCCCTCTTTCGGGGTGACCCCCTTCGAATTTATAGAAAAGCTTTACGGTTCCTAAAACAAAAGTCTTCCAGGTAGCCGACGGTGAAGATTTGGTGACTCTAGCTTGCACCGCTTTTGACTGATCCACCCGTGTGACAGACAGATGAACAGACGGACAGACAGAATTGCGATGGCTAAGATGCGCTGAAAGCAGTAGGGGG
>Ga0209367_1007794_pt1 | contig 14717 bp, 10 predicted proteins | sample WorMetLIZISLAND2_FD_187412 | JGI IMG/M metagenome (GOLD analysis project Ga0209367, IMG submission 187412) | Marine gutless worms symbiont microbial communities from Max Planck institute for Marine Microbiology, Germany - Olavius geniculatus... ... | reverse complement strand
AGCAAACTGTAGCCTGCACTGACTGCTACTCCGTTTTCTGCAAAAATAATAAACAAACTAGAAAGTGCTGGTGAGTGCATATTATTGTGAAAGATTTTTACCATAAAACAAGAAGCCCAGCTAATGCTAGAGTGAACTGAAATGAGCAAACCATTTATATCCAAAGATGATACTCACACTGGTTCTTCACTACCATCCAACTTCGGCTCGTGGCTATGTCAAAAAAGTGATTTTGCAGAATGACTGCAGTCACATACACTGCTACATCAAATACTACACTTAATGTCAAAATATAATTTGTCACACTGTCACATGTGTGACTGCTGCAAGCAACAACTGCAATTGCAGCCAAACCGCTGCATATAGAGACATGGTTACTATTGACAGCCTATCTAAGTCGACATCGACCTATCCAACAATACCATTGCCGACGCCTACGACGCTTAAGCCACAATACCGCACAATTAGCATAGCAGAGTGCATAATGACTCTTCTAGTCAATGATTTTTTCATGTCATCTAAAAGGGCTTGTGCGACTTCTTATAAGTAAGCAATAGCAACCTTGTCACTATCTTTCACCATTTGTGAGACAAGACAAATGGCGGCGACTTACTGGTTGAAAGTGCACATATTTTCTACCCTCCCTGTGTTCAACACCCAATTCTAAAATGTTCCGAATGCACTAAATCACTACAATTTTGTTACAGAAAAATACGTTTGCTCTACTATTTTATGATCACGTTATTGTTTCTAAAACTCTAAGAAAAGTTTAGGTCAATTAAATCTTCAAAAATGGACCAATTAAACGATGCGTTAAATTAATTCAACAAATTAATTAAACAAAGCATACGTTTAAGTCCACCATATAGTCAAAAGTGCATCAAAGAGCAAATGACATGCAGCAAAGTGCAAACAGTTGTATTTTGTCAGCGTTATACATTTTTTTTGTATAAATTGTATGTTATTACATAAATTGGTTCTTCATACAGCATTTTGTGTTCTTTAACTCTTTTCTTACCCCTTATAGAAAGTTTAAAATAATGATAACTGTAATAAAAATAATAACAGTACAGACAGTGGGATGCAGCTTAAAAAACAGTGCAGTAAAAAAACTAAAGCATTAAAAACAAAAAAACACTTGATACAAAATACTAAAAGTTTTCGAGAAAACAATTTATTTTTTCAAATCTTTCCACCAGTGTTTTTAATGTTCTTTAAAGTTTGCTAATAAATAACATACCGATTTGCTTGCTATATTTAATACTGCAAATAATTATATATTTCTAATTAAATATTTAAGTAACATTTTGAAAAACTTTGTAGTTTGTAGTAGAATGTTTTGCCATAGACAACTCTAGATATGATCTTGCAATTCTGCCCCTAACTTATTACAAAAATACTGACCATGATCCATAGAGACTGAGCAGCTAGCATTAGGTACAGCATCATCAACATCACCATCATCGCTGCTTTCAACATCCGGAAACTCTACATACACATGAACAAAATGTGATCAAACAATTATTTTTTTTCAACACAAGTGCTATGGTACATTATATTGGTGACGCACTGCAGACAAATGATATTGATGAACATGTCCTGCATGCAAGCCTTGCTTTGTTTTGTCTCCCTGCTATGATATTTCCTGCAAATATAATAACAATGATGAAAACGATAAGACCAAGACATCAGTCATGAAAAAAAGGAAGAACGTCTTGAGATCTTCTTGAAGCCTGGGCGTTTGAGACAGAGTCTTACCACCAAAAGTAGTGAGGAACCAACATGAATATCAAATCTATACACATATATAACTTACACTATTCTGCAGTGATAAAGAAAACTAAGTGGGTGAGTGGAATTTAACGTCCGACCGAACACATAATAGGTCATTTCGGGACGGCCTTTCCAGGCAATGCAAACAAACAGAAGCAAAGAGCATGATACAGAAACTAGGGCAAATAGCAAAATGCAGTATTTCAGTGCTCAAAACTTTCCAAGAGCTAACTTATGTTCATCATCATCATCGACAACCGTGGGCTCAATGCCCGTTGGTGTCTGACGCCATTCTTACTATCGCTGCCCACCGCTGCCTATCTAGGGCAGCGTGGCTTAATTCCTGCAGGGTTGTCCCACACCACTGCTCAATGTCATCTGACCATTCTCGGTAAGGCTTGTCAATTACAGAATAAAATTTAACAGTTGTCGGTCACAAATGGTACTGTCGAAGGCAAGTCGGTTATTGTGTTGCGAGACACAAGATGTTCCACCGTGGTGGTCCGTTGTTCCCTAGTTTCTGACGAAAAGTTAATCGGCCAGGTAGAAAACTGTATCCTAATTGACGGAACAGTTCGCCGTGTTCCAGTTGCAAGGACCTTTGTCAAAACCCTCTACTTCACAGAGATAGTAATGGCCGTCTGCATGGAAGACCCAATATGTGACCTGATCATTGGAAACATTCAGGGTGCCATAGACCCACAGTACAAACCAAGCAAGGGATTCTTCCACCGGATTAGAACAAACCGTCGAGGCCAGAGGATCACCAAAAAAGGTCGTTTGCGACGTAACAGCAACAACAAACGACAACCAGACCTGAACCTACGTGAACCTTCTCCTAAACCGGCTGCAGTGCGGCTCAAGTTGAAGCTGCTACATCACATCGTTAAAGATCCGGTGAACACAGTCGTGCACAGAGAAAGAGACGCGAGTACCTTCGGTATTGGGAAACTCCGTAAGTCATCCCTGGTAATCAACGGTCCATATTGTCAGACAGGGTTCCGGACACACGCGAACTTGATGCGTGCCTGTTAATAGCACGCCCACCTGTCTCAGCTACTGTGACATTGAGTGCTGTCATTTGTTCGTACGTTTGTTCGTCGGTAATTCGTTGCGTTGCGTATCAACATGGATTAATTCATCGACACCACCATGGTTAACATTGTCTCTGTCGGTTGGCGATGTTTAGAGTATATCTGAGGCCTCCCTCAACCGTGTTTTGGGACGAAAGACCCTGTTTTCGTCTGGGAAGGGGCCATTGTCACGGTTGAGTTTTACCTAGGGTCGCTCTGTAAGTAAGACGCATGGAGCGTTTGCGTCACTTTTCTCTACGCGGTATGTCCATTTTGTATGTTTGTGTGTTATTTTGTATTTTTGTGCACTCCTATTATAGTTATACGTGACTCTTCAAGCCAGGGCACGCAATAACCCTTAAGCCCTATTTCCGCAATAACAAGTAAGGCTGAATTTGATCCTACAGAAAATTTCTAACAATCACTCCCCTCTCTTTCAGAAGAGTGGAGTACCTGTCACGGTTGAGTTTTACCTAGGGTCGCTTTGTATCATTTAAGTAAGTCGTGTGGAGCGTTTGCATTACTTTTTGCTATGCAGTATGTCTATTTTGTCTGTTTGCGTGTTATTTTGTGTTTCTGTGCACCCCTATAGTTATTTTTTCCTAAGCGTGCTTTTCAGTACGCCCGTATATAAGTTTGTGTATCATGTGATTTTATCTGACAGGTCGGCCAATAGTTGATCGCTTTGTCAGGCGCGCGGGAAAAACTGGGCCATTAGACAATAGCGGTATTGTTAGGTAGTCAGTTGCCACTGGGAGTTACAAGCGACCGGTTTGCTGTTGCTAGTACAGCTGTGTATAAGCCATGTGTTATGGCATGTTTGTAAACCAGTTGGCCGTGTTTAATCCGGCGCTGAACTGTTAGCCGTCGCCAGCGATTCTGGGACGAGCGACGTTCCACCAAGAAACCGTGCTCTGGTCGGAATCGTTTTGTGATCGCAAAGCCGAAGTTAAGCGGTAAGCTGAGCTTCTTTGTATTTTGCTGAGCTATATCGACATAAGATGTTTACCCGCTGCCATCTAGCTATAGCTGTCCGGTTAACGAATCGTACTCTGTTCGTTTGGTGTACTAGGTTATTGGGTAATAGATGTATTTTGGGGTTGTATACGTGCCTATACGTAAGCTATATTTATAGGCTATGTAAGCCATGTGTAATGTGTGTCTGGCGGTGGGCTTGGCTTAGCTGCTTGTCCGTTAATTTGGCTTTTTTCCGTTTGCAGTCACTTATGTCGTAACCGTATTTAGAGATTGTGTAGCGACAGAATGAGTGACTGTTATGCGCTCATTTGTTAGCTGATCTGGTGGAAGCAGGAGCGTGAGATGTGTGAAGCTGGGACCGGAACGTCACCAGTCGTTGACGCTAGCTGTGAAGTAGCACCGTTGATCTGGGAGCTGAGCGTCGTCCGGGAAACTGCTGTTGGCCCCGTCGCCGCTGCTCCGACTCGTACTGTTGCCGCTGTGAACTGTTCTTGTTGCTGTCGCCGGAGGGATCCGTAGACTGTTAAACTCTCGGTTATCAGTACCGAGAGTTACCCACTTTTGCTTTTTGTATTGTACGTATTATTGTATATTCGTGGCGTAAATCTGGCCGTTAATCGGGCATAACAATGTCTCTGTGACGAAACAGTCATTGTATTAGGCATTGTATTTTAGTTAAGCATCGACTCAGTTAGACTGTGCGAAACCTGGTTTTGTTAAATCCTGTTGTCCGGTTTAATCTGAACTTTCAGCTGTAGTCAACTTTGTAATTTACTTGTTTTGTCGTACAATCTAAACTGTGCTGAAAGTCTGTCTTGTCGCGGATACAAGCTCGCCGTAGGTGCCTGTGTTTATTGTCAGTAAATAAGATTTTTTGGCTTATTCTGTATTATTATCTAATAAATTTTTAATCTCTTTTCCACTGTTATTATTTCATTTTGTTGTATTATTGATTTTCTTTTGTCGCGTTATTATACTGTACATGTCTGTCTGTCTGTGAATGGTTTTATTCGTATAAGAAAATCGTGAGATTTGACCGTTAGTTGTGCGTTTGATTTTTCTTCCTAGGGATTGTTAGGCCCTGTGGGAAGGTAAAAGCCGTATTAAACTCGAGCTCGCAGTGTCGCAGCAGTAACGCTGTAACAGTGCCCCCTAAGGTGAAGGTCTGTTATGACAGAGACAGCAATACTACTAAAAGAATACAACTACAACCTAGCAACGTTAATATCTAGTACTCCATCCACACCACAAATAAGATTCAGAATAACAACATAAAATAACATCACATACAAGCACTCAAAAAATTATAAACGCCTATCTAGACTTACGACTCTTTAACATAACCCATTGTTGGCTAAGCTTCTATCCGAAACTTAGCTAACCTAAGCCTAAAGTTATGTAAATTTTAGACCAAAAAAATTTGGCCCAAAATATTGACTAAGTGGTTAAATTTTGAATGAATTAAATTTGAACTGAGGAATCTGTCATTCACTCACTCATACAGTAAAATGTCTTTCGGCTACTACTAACTACTTGTATCAAACGTCAGAGTTTCCTGAAGGAGTGTCTGTTTGCAGGCTTATCCTGAACTACAATTTTCCTAATTTAAAAATTAGTTTCAAAATATGACTAACTTAAATTAAAAAACTCAAAAAAACCAATTTAAAACTGTTGGTTCACTTCACACTGCACTGCACAGCCAGCTGTGCAACTGTTAAACTGTTTTAATTGCCCACTGATCGCACTGTTCTGTACAGATGACCAAACTGCCTTGTTGGCTCATGAAAGTGAAAAAAATTGAAACTGTTAAAACCGTCAAACTCTGTTAAAACTTGTATCAACCGTGAATAATCGTAGATCAATTTGCTGTAGAGAGTATCTCCGGTTTTGTTACCCAGGACTGAGAACTAGGCCGGACGTCACAACGTTCCCGACGTTACACTTTGTCACTGTGAACTGGAACAAAATTTGAGAGTTACTGTTTCCTTTCGGACTGGACTGGAAAATAAGGTAATACTGTCAACACTAGATTCTATCAATTGAGAGTCACTGCCTCTTCTCTTTTTTTTAACTGGACCGAAAAACGAAGTAATACTGTCAAAACACTGGAACTGTGATCTTCTACCGCGGCTCGATTCCGGCCCTTCCCCTCGGCCTTTTCTCCACCGCGGCGGTTATCATCTCGTTGACCGAACGGGATCTGGACGGTATCCGCGGGAGACAAACCCGGCTCAGCGGAAAGCCAATTTCCCATCGGCGGTGTCTGGGTCCTATCGTGCTGAAGATTGCCGTCAAACTAAGGTTAGATCGCAGAGAAACGATGCGGTAAGCTGTTGCTATCAACTAAGTTGAAGAAGCGGTCGTCGACGGCACACTCTCTCAATGCAGACAGAAACGGCAAACACTCTCTTTTCTCGTCGGTTGGCAGTAAATATATAAATATATATATAACCGGGCAGTAAATTTAATAAGGGGTTTTGTGTAGCGTTTTTACCGGTTTTTAAAATACTGGCGGTAAGTCACTTATTAACTAAGGCAGCTTTTAAAGACTATCACGGACTTTCTGACCGGCGGTACCTTTAAACCGTGCTTACGTCGATTGTCCGCGATAGCGTCTATTAACCAGTGAAGGCTACGGTCAGTCACACGTTACCACGAACTTTCTGAACGGCGGTAAACGATTTAACGTTTAAAACCGTACTTATATCGGCCGTTCCGCGGTAATGCCTTTCAGTCCTTTTAAATCTTTTTTTTTATTTGTCCGATAAATCGTCGTAGACGGTAGATGACCTTTGTCGTTTTTGTAGATCTGCTGTCTGGCGATGAATGACGAATTGATGAAAAAAAAAACGTTGTAGATCATAGCTGACGTTGACGGTAAGTTGTCGTCTCTTAATAAAAAATGAAGAATCGTCGCGGTAAGTTGACGATGAAGATCGTTGACGATGTTGACGGTAGACTGCCGCTCCGGCGAAGATGTAGTTGACGAATCGTCGACGAAGTTGCCAGCGGTCGTTGGACTTAGTCTCTTCCACGAGTTGCGGTACAGCTTCCCACCTCCACCCACTGTACCACCATCTACCTCTATAATGGCGGTCGCGGATATGTTGGCAGTTGATGACGGTAGTGGATGTTGAAATTGATGTTTGGTTGTGGCGTCTTATCGTCAGATGTCTTACCGGCAATTTCCCTCACTCTCTCCTACCGGACGGTTTTGGACTTTGTTGAATTTGGACTTCGCGTTAAGTTTTAGGTTTACCGCGCGGATGGACAATTTTGGATGCCGCTTACCGGCTTGGATTTTTACCGGTCGTAAGTTGGCGGTATGTTTTCTCAGCAGTAGCGACGAGAAGATGTGTTCTCTTTTAAGTCTGTTCGAATATTAAGTCCGATAACGAATTTCGGTCTATTTATATGGTGGACAAACGCACATTTAAATAAAGATTTGTAACACATTTTGTGTGGTTGCCCGCACGCACTCGCAGCACTCACCTGCAACTGGCAAGGCGCTATCTCCAAAGGTATTTTTACGATTTTTAGTAAATATTAGAAATTAATATTTTTGGTAGTAAAAATAAGGACTTTATGAAGGAAAAAAAGCTAAATGTGAAATTAGTTTATAAAAATAATAGAGACTTTATTAGTTAGAAATTTGATGATGGACCGTCATTCAAAGTTATAATATAGCTCAGATTCTATAAAAAACGGTATTTGATAGCTAGGCCTTTCCTTTTTCTTAAGCCACGTGCGGTTTTCTTTCGGAAAGTAGAAAAGTATCTTTTTAGAAGGGTACTTTTGATTGTCCCGAAATTGCGGAAGGTAAACGAAAGAAAGCAAGGTCATAACGTATCCGGGCGGACCTTACTATACAACGGCGGTTCTAGCAGCTGTGCTGATGAAATAGTTTATGCTTGCATCAAACGGCTTCCGAAAGCGGTCTCCCACAATGGCAGCGGCACCAGGACACGGTAAGCATGGAAAATGGATATCCGAAGCGGTAGGACGTTATATGACTTTAAGTTTAAAAAATTTTGACTACAGAACTATCACACTGTCACTGTCAGTCACTGACTGGACTTCAAACGACAACCGGTACAGAATAATGTCTGATACTCGGTAACTGGTGGCTGTTACTGTTACTGTCACAGCCTGGGAAATGACCCACAGAACACAATTGTCCAACGCTGACTGCTGACACGGTCTTGGCCTAATACTGTGGTGGTCGACTGGTAAAAGTGAATATCCTGATACAGTAATGACGACTGAAACGTATGTATTCCACGGCTGCATTTTGTCATATTGATAAATTCCACTTTATCCAATAAAATAGGAGCACTGCACGGCTGAATGAATTTAAGCTTCGCTTTTACCCAACAGCGTTCTACACCGCTTCACAGTACGACGACAACATGATGACGTCGTTGCGTGAACACGCCAGGCGAACCGCCGAGCGACAAAAGGAAGGCACACAGTACTGTACTGCGCAGGCAGCGCCAGGTAAACTGTAGGAAAAACTGTCGGCGCCAACAACAGAAGAGTGACGTCACAGCACGAACACTGTCGGCTTGCAGTAGGGGTAGGCCGAACACATGTTGACTCATCTGCCCGTCTGTGCACGCGGTCGCCTCGTCGCCTGTAGCCGTGTGCTGTCGTTTGCAGCCAAACTCAGCACTTTCAGTGCACTCGGCGCCCCCGATTTAACACCTCGCAAAAACACAGTTAGATTGTAGTATCAGTTATACAAGGCACAATCATAGCAATAACGAATTTTTGGGAAAAAATGAATAAAATAAAAAAATCTTGTTGTAAGCTGTGTAAAGTTATCCATACTGGCTTACAACTCTCAGATCATCTGAAAAACAATAACTTTGAGCGCAACGCTTTGCGAAAAAAATAAATACATAACCCCCCGACACTGACCAACGGGACAACCCTAGGTCGAAAAATAAAAAGTGGGATTCAGACTAACCACCCCTATCGGAAAAACGAACAGGCCTAAGCCTAGAGAAAAAACCTGAAACACTTATGAGTAAAGAAAGTTATGAAAACTGCACTATTATTAGAATTTTAATAAATGCAAAAATAAAAAATTGCCGCCGCAAATAAAAATTTAGTTTACCTTACGATCAACATGTTAGCTCGGCCGCAGAAAATGCTACGCTTATTACCGCGGTAAAAAATAACAAGTTCTGAGAATGGCACCAAACTAGGAAGCAGACATAACCCATAATGCACCCAAATAGTATTAGAAAAACAACACATCCGTTAACCATAAATCAACTGTTTGGCTGATACGGCCAATAAAGCTGAGAACCCACCCGAAATAAACTAGAAAGAAAACTATAAGCCGATTCGGCACTCCGTAAAAGCGCCAAAAATTATAGAAAGCGAAAAGTTTGGTAATTGACCTATCTACTAAGAGTTAAATAAACAGTACGCTGGAAAAAACAACACATGGATGGCAACAGCCTGCAACTAGGAAACACTTTTAACCTACCCAACTCGTTCACCGCATGACGATTGTTGTGTTTAGCGCGAGCCGGCGCGGAGACTAGCGACTCTCCTGGTCACACCGTACCCCCTCCACACCGATGCCCGCACACGACGCCCCGGTTCTACGAACTCCGCCGACTCGCCGGTCGTGCGATAGTATGTGGACCGCTGACGTAACACATGGATCATAAAACTGTCACTCTTTGAAGTTTGGCCCCCACTCCGAGCCGCGTCGTACGGCCGTCCGTCGCATGACGACGTTTCGGCGCACCGCACGTACCCGCGCTCTCTAGTAAACGCCACAAACAATGACCATCGCAGGTAATAAAAATGTACTAAAGAAAAATACAAACAGATACAGATAGTACGGCAGACAGTATGCCAACTTACTGTTACGTTGCCGTATTATTAAAGGTCTTGAAAAAAACGATTTAAGCGTCCTTAAACGAAGGTTACCATTTTACATGTTAACACGTTACAAAAAAATAGCGGGTCGATCTCACGACGAGCGTTAATTAGTTTTATGACCATTACCTTAGCTATCTAGAACAACCGCATAATAATTACGTAATTGACGCCACAGACATTCGACATTTATATCTGAAGACGTTAACGAAAACAGAAAACTAAGAATTAAGACAGATTATAAAAACTAACGGTGTTAGCGGTGCTTACAAACTTCGTATTAATTACTTTGGCTCCCAAGATACCAATTAGTAGAACTACAAAACAGCTATTTCGGACGGTATTCCTAAAATTGATTATTGCAACTGTAAGACACTAATTAGTGAAAAACATTGTCTTATTAACATTACTATCAACCAGTTTTGTTGGCAGGACAGCATTATTATGTGTAATTTGTTCATATAATATATTCATTTAAATTTTCTTTTTTGAAAATCCTACCGACACCTGGTGACCTCGTCCGCAGGCCCCCAGCCTAGCGCACAGACGATCGTTAACGTCACTGTCCGCCGGTCGCCGCCGACCGGACAGAAAACGCTCCTAGTATAATAATGACTTCGACCGAAACCGCACTGCCGGCCAGTAAGCCAACCAACCTCTGTCTGTCTGTCAACACTGCCGGCCCAGCGGACCTGCTGGCCCACACGCCCAGCTGCCTATACCGGTGCACTGTCTGACCCCGCAGCCACGCGCACGGCCAGACTACTATGTAAATTAACACGACTTCAAGCTAGAAAAAACACATATAGCTACGCAACAAGAATAGTCCAACTATTTTAAATCCAGCATCGTTTTTGTAATAAAAATAACTACGTACACTAATCGCCCATGCCTTCTGTGTCAAGCGCGGCGACGCGCGACACTTGAATAAACTATACAGTCGTTCGTTTAGCCACCAGCACAGCACGGCAGCAAATGCAGCTATCCAAACTGTGGGACTGATATACTGCATTAGCTATACCGATAATTTACCGATAATTTACCCGATAATTTAATAAAAATTAAACCTGCACGTAATAAAAATAACTTTTTAAAGCAACCCTCTCAAACGACAATGCTCGGCTATAGCCGTGTATTTTGTAAATAGCCGGGTCATCAATAGCAAAGCGCTCGCATGTCCCGGCGAACTAAAAAAAACTATCGCTCGCCCGCCCGGGAGAGAAAAAAACGGTATTGCACGTTACAAAAATCCAAGGAAATTTTGACTGCTAGATTAATTGCGTGATCGCCGCATATAAAGAAAGACACGATACCACAATAGCCGCCCAGTCCGTTCGTATATCTGTAACTCAGTTAGTTAATTTGAGTTTGTCGGTGTGAAAAATTTTCTTTACACTGTTATTAGACGTTTATTCACAGACGTTCTTCTTTTTTCTGCCAGTTTGCTGCAACCAACGTTTTTGCGCTATCGTGTATGTCGTTAAGAAACTGTCACAAGACAGTTCTAAATATAGAACAATTCGTCTATTGTTTGACGTTGTGACTGACAGCTAAAGGCTGTCGGGTTACTTTAGTAGGCCTACCTACAGACTTTCGACCACACTTGTCGTTTCGTTCAGTCAGATCGCTTTGTGCGTTTAGTAGAACGTTTTTGCTTGTCCGGCAGCTTGATGGAGCTAGCCGTTTGGTTAATAGCGGTCTAGAAGACGTGTAGTTTGTTGAAAAATTAGTTTTTCGTCCTGAATGGAGAACTACACGTCCGTTGAACGACTGTCCGGCCAGATGGTTGGCGAAGATTAGTTCTGGCTACATGGTTGGCAAAAAGTTATTATACAAAGCAGCATATCTCAACGTCAATCAGTGCCATTATTTTGGAGACTCTGGTGACCAGCAATAACACTGAGATGTCGCGTCACGCTGACTGTAACTTTTGGAGCTCGTATGTTTGTTGTGTCATTGCTTCGTTTGACGTTCTTAGTTACTGCTTAATTGTCTGGCTGCTCGTATTTGCTCTCATATTTCGGCTTAGAAATGTTGCGTAGTTGTGATTGTTTGATCTAGTGGCTGTTTTTTAATAGTGTTCCGTATTTTGCACTATTGAACTTGGTTCCGGTCACTGCTTGATTGTCGTTCACTCTATGTTATTTTTTTTTCAAGCCACTTTCATTCTCTTCGTCATAATCATAACCTTTTGTAAATATTTGTCTTGTCATTTTAATCATAATACGAAATTTTTCTATACATTGGTGTTGTGCTTTTAGTATAATTGAACCTGTCAAATCTCCTCTCGTAAGATATAGGGGCTTGTCCGGAATTTGAATTTAAACGCTCCCTAGGTTATGTCTTCAAGTTTTTCTTTTAAAAATTAGTGTTAAACTTTTGTTTAATATTTTGTTGTAGGCCTATAGTATAGCGGATCGTATTGTTGCATTAGTTATTGTGCCAATTATTTAATGTCGCTGTTTCGTTTAGTATACAACGTAATATCTGTTTCGCTTATTAATCCTGATCTCCGTAAAGTCATAGCTGAGGGAGGAGTTGTTGGAAAATCAGATGCGAATGACACTATGTCATCGTATGCTGAGGTACCACAGTTGGTTCCTGGTAACTTACTCCTCATGACAGTTGATGAGTTACGTACCCATTTGCGTATTCGGGATATTTTTCATTTTGGGGCCGCAAAACCCAAACTTTAGCTTATGCTTTTACAGGCTATAGGTATGCGTGTCTCCTCCATGGACAATAATACAGAGCTTGAAACTAGAGGCGTAGAACAGCCCCCAGTAAGTCAGGCACCCACGGTACCTTCCGGGGCAACTGCATCTGTTCCGCCAGGCGTAGAAATGGCCGCCCCTGATTATTCATTGCCGCCTCGTGCTAGAACCCCAGAACGAGCTAAGGCTGTTTAATCCACACCCTCGGGAAAGTCCACCAGAGTTTTAAAGTTACCATTAGAATTAGAGCTCCGGCGCTTGGAGCTAGAGGCTAAAAAAATGGAAAACCTCGGGAAGCCAAGGAGAAAGACAGGCAGCGCCAATTTGAGGCTTAACAACTACAGTTTGAGGCCCAAGAGAGAGAATAGTAGCGTCAGTTTGAGCTGCGCAAGCTCAAGTTGCAGACAGCGCCTCAAGTTGGCGCCTCAAGTTTTAATTTCAGCCCGTAGGGAAAGTCCTCCCCCGTTTCTGGTTGAGAATGCTGTCTGATTGATTAAAAAATTTTAAAATACGGACATTGAAACGTTCTTACTGCCTTTCGAAAAAAATGCCGTTCTCAATAATTTTTCTCGGGACGGCTATCTTGCAAACCCATTTAACGGGTAAAGCTCTAAAAGTGTTCACTGAGCTTACCACAGATAAATGTCAGAATTATCAGCTTTTAAAACAGGCTTTGTTGGCAGCTTACGCAGTAGTATCCAAGGTGTACAGAAAAAGGTTTAAAGCATTCACCAAAGGCCACTTGGAAACCTTCTCTGAATTTGCGTTTATGTTAACGACGCAGTTCAAGAAATGGATAGTGAAAAAGCCTTTGAGAATTTTGCCAAAATGCGGGAGCTAATCATGATGGAACAATTTAATTTCCATCTTGATCCCGGCATGCGCGATTGGCTAATTGACCAAAAACTAACCACTTTGGTGGAATTGGCACGTTTGGCTGATTAGTATATGGCCATTCACCAGGCTGACTATTTTTAAAAACCGCCTCAAAATCTAAAGTCAGGCCAGGTCTCCCTAAAACAGGAAAACATTTTCCACAAAAAGTTCAGGAGTGGCAGTAAGCTGCTGGTAGTAAGCAGGCTGAGAGGTTGGGAAACGAAACTCCCCGAATAATGCTAAGCCTCAAGCTTCTGTATTTGGGGGATCCATTCACTGTTACTACTGTAAAAAGCCTGGGCAATTGATTGCAAACTGTCAAAAAGGCTAAAGAAACTATCCGCTTCTAGCGCGGAAGAAAAGCCTATACAGTTGGTTATTGCTTTACCTGTAGCTTCTCAGGACTCCAGTCTGTTGACTAAACCCTGTCTTGAGGTTGATCCTCGATACGAAAAACATTGTGTTGATGCACTCCTTGTTAGTACTGAGGAACAGTCTAAACGTCCCATTAAAGTTTTAAAAGATACTGGTGAACTACAGTCCCTGTTATCGAGTACTGTGCTTTTGGATGATAAAATGTTTTACACAGGCGAAAAAACGTCTAATTCGTGGTGTTACCGGTGATGTAATTGCTGTACCACTTGTTGAGGTTACGTTACATAGTAGTTTATGCTCTGGTACTTTTCTGTGCGGTCTTGTCTCTACTTTGCCAAATGGTATTGCAGTGTTAGTAGGCAATGATCTGTGTTGTGATGATATGATTGCTGATGTTGATATGGTGATTACACGGTCTATGGCAGCAGCTCAACGAGATCAATATAATCAGTCGATCACCAAAATTCGGTTTCTAAACCGACAAAACAGAACAATTCGGATTTTTTTACAACCAAATTCTTTTGACTCTGCTAAAATTCTGCCAAATATTGCATTACTTTTCGAGCATAATTTTGTTGAAAACATTAATCGCAGTTGATAAATTGAGCTGCAACAGACCGATAGTAGTTTGCAGTCTTTATTTGCATTGTTTGATGATGCTAATTCTGATTACATGTTACAATCAGGTGTGCTGGTTCGCGTTTATCGTGATTCTGTGTCACCACCAGCCGCCGCTGTTTATCATATTGTTGCACCTGTTGTGTTGCGTTTTAGATTGCGGCAGATAGCACATGAAATCCCTGCTGCTGCGCATCTAGGCATAGCTTAAACTTCTGCACCGTTGCAACGTCATTTTTACTGGCCTGGTATCACCACCAGTGTAAAGGTATTCTGTCGTACTTGTGATGTTTGCCAGAAGCTAGGTAAAGAAGCAAAATCAAGCTGAAGAAGAAGCACAAAGCACAATTCAGAAAGCGAAGGGACATTGCTAGACTCAGTGATAAAGGAATTAGTAATGCGTACAGAGTAG
>Ga0209367_1007793_pt1 | contig 14717 bp, 9 predicted proteins | sample WorMetLIZISLAND2_FD_187412 | JGI IMG/M metagenome (GOLD analysis project Ga0209367, IMG submission 187412) | Marine gutless worms symbiont microbial communities from Max Planck institute for Marine Microbiology, Germany - Olavius geniculatus... ... | reverse complement strand
TGTGATAATTGAGCAGAGAATGTAGATAAGCAGGTTGAGAGGAGTTGAGAATGTTGTACGTCAATGTGGCAAGTTTGAATTCAATGCGTTGATCAATTGGGAGCCAATGCAGATCCTGGAGAATATCAGATGAGCGAGTACCACGACTGGCAACAACTCTGGCAAGTGTATTTTGTAGTTTGTGGCCACTTTGTAAGTACTGCTTAGGTGCTTGTGTTCTGTTAGCTTGCAGGATTGAACATTCCGTGGTATGGAAGCTGTTACTATGGAAACAAAATCTGGTACCATTCCAGATGGATGGACGTGGGAAATTAAAAAAAGAACAAAAGGGAAAACAGCCGGGAAGTTTGACTGCTACATCTATAAGTGAGTACTGATTATCAGGCAGAATCGCTTTTTATTTGCTGTGCAAGCGATTCTGCCTATTGCTACACATTTCTACGTAGCGTGGTCTGTCTGTCTGTCACATTCATGTATTGTACTTAAATTGTTCGACAGACGTAGATGCCATTTGGCGCCGCCGCCTACACTTGCAAAGTCCAAGGACGCATTGTGTTAGGTTCGGGACCCTGAGTCTTATGGCAAGGGGATATTTGGGGTCTGAGTCCTAACCTTCGGCCAGAACACGCAATTGCAAATTGCTGCTTCCACCTGGCAAATACAAACAAGTGCAGTTTCTTTCTATTAAATTTCTTTGCTTCTTGTTTAAATTTGATTGTAGTGAAGCTTTGCTTGAGCAAAACATATACCAGAAATCTCCATGTTCGGTGAATGAAAGTTACATCGTTTGATTTTTTCTTTTTTTCATCGTGGGCAGGCCTAGGTAAAGCTCGGTGTAGCGGAAAATTTGTCACAACAGTTACCTAAAGCTGCATAAAATTTTGAAATAAAACTTGATAAAAATGATTCATAACTCAAAAAGTCACCTATTTAACCGTTGAAACAAAATAAACTAGAAATTTGGGGCAAAGCCCAACGTGAGTCTGCCCAGCGCCCTAAATCCGATTGCGGGAAATTAGAGGGGGGGTAAAATTTCCCCGGCATCAAAGTCACGTGGCCCGAACTCAAATGCATTGGCATGCGCCGAACGCGCATTGTCGACTTAGGGTAGGTCAAAATGAGCCCCTATAACTTTGCTCGTAGCGGTCGGAATTTCATAAAATGTTTTTTGTTCAACGCCGAAAAGATCGCTCTCGTCAATGCAGTTTAGATTTTGTCACTATCTTCAACGGTTTCAGAGATATTCGCGGTCAAACTCGAAAGTTGTCGTAACGTACTAAATTTTGGACGTTTTTTGCCCCCCCAAATTCTAAGGGGGGCAGTGCCCCCAAATTTCATACTTGCGTTAACACCCCAACCTAGAGGCATGTCAAGTGCCAAAGTTTCGTCGGGCTACACCCCCTAACTCCCAAGTTATAAGAACTCATTTATTGCAATTTAAGCCAATTTTTGATCCCCCTTTGAAAAAAGTTGTAAAGGGGGCCGCCGTCCCCAGTGGGGGATGCACTAGTAAGACTTGGTGATTCTCTAGCGCATGTAAAAATTTGGGGGCGGGCCAAATTTTGCATGTTTTTGGCCTCTGAAATTTTTTGGGAGTGCACCCCCCAAAATTTTGGACCCGCATTATAAAATTCGGCCTAGTACTGACCGTCGTGCAAAATTTCAAGCCGGTCGGCCCACGCGTCTTGGAGATCTCGCGGTCGGAAAAAAAAATAAACTAGAAATTTAGAGCAAAGCCCAACGTGAGTCCGCCCGGCGCCCTAAGTCCGATTGGGGGAAATTAGAGGGGGGGTAAAATATTCCCGGCATCAAAGTCACGTGGCCCGAACTCAAATGCATTGGCATACGCCGAACGCGCATTGTTGACTTAGGGTAGGTCAATGTGAGCGCTTATAACTTTGTTCGTGGTGGACCGAATTTCACAAATTTTTTTTTGTTCAACGCCGAAAAGATCCTTCTCGTCAACGCCATTTAGATTTTGTTGCTCTCTTCATCGATTCCAGAGATATTTGCGGTCAAACTCGAAAGTTGTCGTAAAACGTACTAAATTTTGGACTCCCAAATTTTAACGAAGGCGGTGCCCCCAAAGTTCGTACTTACGTTAACACCGCAACCTAGAGCCGCGTCAAGTGCCAAAGTTTCGTCGGGCTACACCCCCTAACTCCGAAGTTATAAGCGCTCCTTTATTCCATTTTAAGCCAATTTTTGACTCCCCTTTGAAAAAAGTTGTAAGGAGGGCCTCCGTCCCCAGTGGGGGGTGCGCTAGTAAGACTTGGTGATTCTCTAGCGCGTGTAAAAATTTGGGGGCGCAGCACCCCCTAGGGGCCGAAATATGTTCTTCCGAATAATGCGCTTTCGGTGGGTACAAACTCACATCTAGATTTCCAAGGTTACTGGACTTCACCGGACTTGTTTCGCCTAATGCGGGAGGAATCGTTGTCGAAAGAGTAACACACCGATTTTGAATATCTTCATCCATTCCGGAGATATTCGCCGCCAAACTTCGAAGTTAAGACCGAAATCGGGCCAAATTTTGCATGTTTTTGGCCCCTAAAAATTTTTTGGGGAGGCTCCCCCAAAATTTTGGACCGGGATTATAAAATTGAACGCAGCACCGAGCATCGTGCAAAATTTCGCGCCGATCGGCCGACGGAGCTCGGAGATTACGCAAGGAAAAAAAAATTTAAAAAAATAAACCACAGCAAAACAGAAGTCCTTCCGAAAACTATTGTTTTTGGGCGGACTAAAAATAAAACATCTGGGCTAAAACATAAGTCCGTTTTTGCAAGCTATCGCTTACGTGCAGACTAAAAATACCGATAGTTTTCACAACACTCAGTAATGAAAAGTTACCTATGAAAACCAGCTTCTGTCTAAGAAAGATTCCGCAGTTCATTCACGAATCAGAAATATTTTGCGGATCCAGTCGATACACGGACTTGCATGCAACGTGTGCATTGCTGCTTACTAGCGATGACATCATTGGTGTCAAACTGTGTCGACTCATTTCTTCACTTCATTTTGGTAATTTCGCTCACAAATAAAAGCAGTTTACTTCATTTTTGTGCAAGCTATGTGTATGAATTTTGCTACTAGTGAAAATAGACGTGTTACTGTTTTAGTTTCTGGGTTTACCTAAATTATGATTTTTCACGATAGTTTCCATTTGGCATTTAAGTACGTTCAGCTAAAAATTGCAGCATTTGACGAAAAATCAAGGCTTTCCTGATTTCTGTGTTTTTGTGTTTTTTCACTGTTCTTGTGGGCAAGTAATATCTGTAATGTGCATTTTATTTGCAGCGACGAAGGCAGGAAGTTTCGGTCAAGGAAGGAACTATCTGCATACGTGAAGACTCATAGCTTGGGCATTGACATAAGGAGTTTTGACTTTATCTTTGTCCAGCGATCTAGCAGTTTGTCATCCAGTGAATGTGCTGTCAGTACTACTATATCAGGAACATGCCTATCTCGACTTTCAGAACCCGCTGTGGTAGTGACTAAGAATGGAAGTCGGTCGGTTGCGGGGAAATTGGCTGCGAGAATTCACGATGTAAGACGTTTGAAACCAAGATTGACCAGTTGCAAGAATGCCATGAACAGAAAGTATTTCAGTGTTTCCGCTACGAGAAAGGCAGGCGACAAACTCAACGACTCTGTGACACCAGAGCCATTGTTATTTCGTCATGATCAGTCGCTGCAGAATGGCAGCAAAAAGTTGCTGACCGAACAGTGTGAACAGGCAACAGCTGTACAGAATGTTGAATTCTGCGTCCTTCCTCAAAGCTGTTTGCCTGTTCAGGAATCCAGTGGCTTGACATCTGGTAAATCTCATAAATGTGACGTCGGCGGTGTACCAGATATGGTTGAACAACGTTTATCAGATGATGCAGCTGTGAAGGAGGCTTCGTTGTCTAATCGTGTAGTTTCTAGTGTCGGGGAAGTCGGAACAGAGTCTGGAGTTTCGAATCCCACAGTGACGACTACCAACGAAAGTGGGCCATCGCTTGCCCGGAAATTATCTTCAAGAATCCGCGATGCCGGCACTGGTGTGAAGAAAAGAAGGAAGCAAGCTGTAGTGGATCAGAGATTAACGCCTTGTTTCCACGCAGTGCAAGGTACGCAACACAACAAATGCAGCACATGCAACACAGCGGCATTGCAGTGGGGAGGAGAGGATAGGGGAGCGATCCCCACTAAATTTGGTCTGTTCGAAATCTGTCAGAAGATCTTCTGGTCTCAAAATTTTTGTCGGAGTTTTCTGTCCAAAAGTGCAAAATTCGGGACTGCAACCCCTGTTTTGGTGAAGTTTCGGCACAGAAATGAAATTTTGAGCACCGGTGTTGGAAGTTTACAGATGTCTGTTAGAAATCTGTCGGAAATCTGCAGTTATGTCATTTTGGGAAAATTTAGGGTCAAAACTAAATTTTGATCACTCAGTCAGAAAATTGCTGGTATCTTTCTGAAATCTGCAGTGTCCGTTGGAAAATTGCAACTTCTTGCCTCGCTCTTTTCTTCAGCCAGCAACGCCGCCGACTGTTAAAACTAGCGCTGTATATTGATTGATTGATTTTAGTTTGTTAACGATTTGTTTATTATTTTATCATTAATTTTTGCAGCTCTAGGTGCAATGCTATGGATTGGCACAGGAACAGAGATCACTTCCGTTCTTGTGTTTTGGCTCTTGTATTCGTTGCATTTGTTGCATACTATACTTTTCAGTGTTCACTCAATTCGTTGCATTGTATGGAAACCGTACCTAAGTCATGGTTGTTTCTATGTACATAGAGAGGTCAGCTGTTCCTGCAAGAACACTAGGACCACGATCTACCAATTGCAAGGATGCTGCAGACAAGCGAAATGTTTCTGATAGAAGAAGGAAAGGAAAGAAACTGACAACAGACTCTGGTCTAACATCTGAACAATGTTTAGCTGAGACTGAAGATGACTTAGCAAAGAAGCACGATGGTCCATCTGAGGAGTCACTGCCAGTCGCAGCACCAGTGTCCGAGGTATGAAATGAAATTTCATACCTTCATACCTACCTCAATTCGTGTTGTTTATGTTTAAGCTCACTAGGGATTCATGTGGACTCTGAAAAGTCCTGAAATTAAAATGTTGAAATGTCCAGGCCGGGAAAGATCTGGTCCCAGAAAACCGAGGTGGAAAAGTCCTGGAATTCTGAAGTGGTGGTCCCGAAAATTTCATTTTCGGAGATTTTCTTTTTCGGAGATTTTCTGCATCCGCAAAATGCAGAGAATATGGCAGTTTAGCTGCTTCCGTGAAATGTCAACAAAAACTGAGGCTTTGGCTTCTGGAGGGCCCCCTGGCCTTTTGACCAGGGGCTCTGTCCCTTTACTCTGCACTTGTTTGCTCATGCTGTAATGCAGTTACGTTGAAAACTGATTTGGTATGTGTAATTTTTGTTCTCCTGAAACCAAGTCCTTGAACGTAAGTATATCTGGGAAAGTCACTGAAAGCATTTTTAGGCCTCAACAACCCTGGAATTTGGAAAACAGCATTGTAATGTCTGTAGGAGGCTTATGTAAAGAATTTTTTAAAGTTTATTTATTTGTTCTGTCCTGTTTTGCTGCAATGTTTTTTAGTAAAGGTAAAGGTAAAGTGTGCCATACCCAGCTGGTGGTAGTTGAGTTGGTTCCATGGAACAACGTGATGACGTTTCCCGGATCTGTTCAACCTAGTCCAGGAGTCCATGTATCAGGATCCGTGGAAACTGCTTGCTTAGTTCAGTTCAGTTCAATAGGAGCATTTGTATAGCGCAGTTAGAACAAGTGTCACATTGCGCCACGGTCAGGAACGCTAAAACAAGTGCATTTCAAGTTCATGCCTAAAAGTTCTGTAAACGATGTCTTCATCACGTAAGTGTACTGGAAGGCTGTTCCGCACATTGCATTGTATTGACTCTGAACAGGTTGCCGTTGGCAATGGATCAGTTGTTTTCATGGAACATCGTGATGTTTCCTGGATCCCTCCGTCATCTCCATTCAACCTAGTCCAGGAGTCCCTCTATCATGATCCATGGAAACTGCTTGTAGCAACTGTGTTTCTCAACCGAACAAAAGGTTTGTGCTGAGCTCTGATTTTGTGAGTTTATTCAGCTGGTACTGATTGAAATTTTGTTGTTGGTCAATTTCTAAAAAATTAATTTCAGTTAATGGGTCAATTTTTAGTGGCATTGTGTCAGAGGAGGGAGGAGAATTGCTTCCGCTTAAATTTTGGGCTTTCAGAAAGCCCAGCTGTCACTAGGGAAGATGCGCTATAGTTTATGTTGCAGTAATGACCTTTAAGGTCATCCAAGGTCGATGATTTTCCGTCCCACTTTTAAAACCCATCCCAGACTTAATCCAATTTTAGTTTCCTATTTTAGTAATAGATAGGGACGTTTTGACGTTTACTAATAATAGAATGTTTTATTATGACTAAGTTTCTGAAACATTTATACCTTCCATGTACCGCATGGTATACTGAGTGTTCTGAGCAGTGTCATGGTTGACTTATACCTTCATTCTGGCATGTATCGGGTTTGTAGTTAAGCTGAGTTATTTTGAGTATTTTGGGTTATTTTTGTAGTGTAGTGATTCTACTTTGTGCGTCCGTTCAGTATTACAACGCGACATGTTTATTTTGGTCTTTTTCTTGTTATTTTTCACACTTCTTGTTTACCTAGGCTATAACCGTCTCTTATATACAGACCAGTGGCATAATCTGTTATGTTTTGTTGTACCTTTGTTGCTACATCTTTGTGGCCAATCTTGATTGAGAGTTTGTGGCTGCAGCTGGCTGTTTTAGCGGAGCGCTCCATTCGATCTGTTGAGGAGGTAAAAAGCAGATCTCTGTGTGAGAGTCTGAGGTATCGTTGTGGCCCGAATAGTAGTAGGTCCTGTGGGACGGTGGTGTTATAATTCCGCCTACTTCTGTGTCGTTTGCTTCGTCGCCAGTTTGGGTCGAATTTGGCCAACCGAGAGGTGCTGAACTCCGGTTCTGGTGTCTGTCTGCAGATTTCTGGTTGATGATGACTGTAAACTGGCCTTCCTTCTTCTTGACTGATATGGTTCTGTCGTCGCTGAGATGATAAGGCATGAATGCTGTTGCTCGTTTGTTGTTAGTCGACCGACTGATGACAAGACGAGAATCGTCTCGATTTATATAACGTCAAATTGCTTACGTTACGCCAAGGAGCTGAGTAAGTAGAAAGGTCGAGTAAGCAAAATTCTAAATTTCATAACACGTCGTAGATGATGAGTCATCGGAGGTGCAGTAGTCACAAGGCTGATTTTTGCTTTCGTGGCGAATTGTTGATGATAGGGATAAATGGTGGCTCATCACCTTAGTGCAGAGAAAATGCTGACGTCAGCTGGTCTGACGGACTGCTTGGGTACGAAGTCGTATATGACAGAAACCCCATATAATGGCATATAGGCTATCTGACGGTATGACTCATCATCTTAACGGAGGCCTTACGGTTAGGGCTAGGGCTGGGGTTAGGGCTACAGTTTCGCATAAACGTCTACTTTTATGTCTTAAAGTTACATCTCCCTCACTCACTCACTGCTGCGCGTAACCGGCTGTGGGTCGTAGCGCTCTCCACGTTGACCGGTCGTCGGCAAGAGCCCATGCATCGGCAGCAGTGAGTCTGGTGTTCCGCACAATCTGACTCATCCATGTAGTCCATAGTCTGCCAGCGGGGCGATTCCAGTCGTGGTTTGGTATGTCTCCGGACTTGGAATCCCCTGCAAGCTTCAGGGTCTTATGTGCTGGTGTGTTGGCGGACAAACGGCGTATATGGCCAAAAAAGGAGTGACGGCGAGCGGCTATGGTACTGAGTATGCTTGGCAGATTCGTACTGTTAGCTACAGCCTTGTTGGTGACGAAGTCATTCCACCTAACACCAAGAATTAAAGTTACATCTCGTGGTATCATATACTGGGTGGGATCCTTGTCTAACTACTCGGGTGCCTCCACCCTGATAACTGTTGGTTGGCTGATGCAGGAACAGTGGCAATCCCCATCCTGTGGGAATTCTTCCGTTGCTGGGGCAGTGCCGAGGCAACGCGGACGGCTGATTGGACGCAGATAGCAGAGCTCATGCATCCACTCGGCCTGCACGAGAAGAGGGCCAAGATGCTCATTCGTTTCTCTGGTAATACCTGTTTTAAATATTCTGTTCTGAATATTCTTTCAAAAATTATCATTGCTATGTATTGTGAAGTTATTAGCCGAAAGACATGACTGAAGTCACTGTTTTTCACTGTTCTCAGTCTGTCCATTTGTCTGGCTGTTAGTTTCTCCTGTATATGTTGTATGTGGTCTGTCTGTTTGTCTCTCTCTCCCCCCCCCTGTCTCTTTCTGCCTATGTTTGCTGCCAAAATATTTTGGCGAATAGGAGGAGAAGAAGAAGAAGATTTTGCATAGGCACTAGGCAGCGAAGCTGAACTAGGCCCGTTGCGTGGGAGCTCATCCCCATGACGGCACTTTGAGCTGGCGAGGGCGGAGCCCAATTAAGCCAGCATACAGCCCAAGTCGGCCGGATTAATCGACTGGATCAGTATACTTGCAGTCCTGGCCACAGTACCTACTGTTGCCCAGAACTAGCCGTTTCTTCCCTAGCGATGACCTTGACCACCGCCAGTACTCATTTTACCATCCAACAAAGGATAGAAGGCTGACTCGACCTAGTTGGCTGGCTTCATACTGTAGACAGTCACCCATCTAAATACTAACCGGGCCTGGCGTAGAGTAACTTCGTTTCATCCGAAACACGTTACCAACTACGCCAGGGCACCAACCAAAATATTTTGGTGAATAAAGGTTGATATATTAGTACAACTTTGATAACAGCAGCGTCGTGTGTTTGAAAAGTTGGGGCTGAGCAGGAAGTTGCAGGTTTCCAACAGACAGCTGAGATTGCGGGTGCTCAATATTCAATTTGCCCCTAAATTTACACAGCCCCAGATTTTGTAAGTTTTCCGATGAAGTATGAATTGATCAAGAGGCAAAAATTCACCTGGGGGTCATTTTCCCTTCACATAACACCACTGTTTAGTGATGACATTTTCTGACAATGGAGCAGTCAACAGAAAGCCAGAAATAGCAATATTAGTTGACTATGTGCATCATAGTCAAGAGTGGATGAAAATTGAACACAAAATGTTGCAGTTAAGAATTAGTGTTCATAAATTTCAGAAGACGTTTGTAATTGACTGCTGTTTTTTAATATTAATTCTTGCTTTTGGTTTAAAAACTTAACCGTAAAAACGTCTGTCCAGAAACCTAGTTTTTTTCCAGCTTTCGGTAAAGTGACTATCAGCTCATCTATAATTAAACTGAGTGGAGATGCAGACTTCGTGCGCATTTTGTGTTTGATTTAAACTAATATCTGACCAAGTGGTGGTCATACCCCATTGAACTGCATGGAATGGGCAAATTTATTATGTATTTTTGTGTTTAATTCAGACGAGTATTTGACAAAGTCGTGGACTTACCCCATCGAGTTGCACGGAATCGGCAAATATGGCAACGACTCGTACAGGATTTTCTGCATCAAGGAGTGGAAGGACGTATGTTGATTATGGTTAAATAGTTAGCCTGTATAACTTTTCATAGGATAACTCGTTTCAGAACTACAGAGTGTCACCTGCTGTATGGGATCACACAGTGTTACCTGCCACCCGACACTGCTGAATGCGCCCCACCTTAACCACGGCCTGGCTTTTTCTTCCAGTCATATGCAGTGAGCAATACAGCCACAGTCCTCTGAAGCAGCATTTGAGCACGATAAAATGTTTCTTACAAATAAAATGTTTTTTAATGTTTTTACGGTTGTATTTGAGTGAAGAAATACTGCAAGTGATTGTCAAAGTTTTTTAGCTTCAGGCAGTTTCGCTCCCCTGATTCTCTGACCACGGGTTCTGGCCCTGGACATTGCAGAGGGCTCTGTGGAAAGCTATCCTCAGATTTCCATTATAAATTCGCATTACCACTCTCCCCATAGCCTTTGTCAGCTTCTGGATCCACTGCTGTCTGGCATCCTCTGTTTTGTAGGGCCCCTTAGACTGCATTCACATAGACATGAGCACGAGTGTGAGTTCGATTCTGGATTGCGGTTTACGAATAAAATAACAATATTTCACTGCATCGTTAATAATTTTATCAACTGTGCACGTTTAGCAGAGAACAATTCAACAATGACGTAAGTTCTGACGTCACACGATCATCATAGCTTTTATAAATTAAATTAGTGCTATCCACACGTTGTTTACTTCACAGATAACCCGTATTCGTATCGATGCGAACGGTTGCCATTGGAATACATGCAAACTTGTGTTTACTGGAACCCGTAAATAGGTACTTTTCTACTCGTACTCGTGTCTGTAAACGCAGCTTTTCCCATGTCTGGCCAAACGTGTCAATGCACATCTACTGCAGTCTGTGTGGCTCGGTAGTCTAACGGTAACGTGTCGGACTTGTAATCCTGAGGTAACTCAGAGGCACAGGTTCGACTCCACATCGGGACACTGCCGGGTAACGACCTTAGGCAAGTTGTTCACACACACATGCCTCTGTCACCAAGCAGTATAATTTGGTACCGGCTTCACCGCTGGGACGTAAACAGGCACACCGCATGATACACTGGCCCCGTATCCGTGGTCTCGCAGTGTAAAATCTGGTGTCTGGCTGAGGGCCTTAGGAAACAGAGATCAGCGCCGCCCTGTGGGCCGTAAGGCTCGGGAAGGACTTTACGTTTTTTTACTGCGGTCTGTGGATGTCTACTGATCGTGGTCTGTTATTGTGTATCGCGTCAGGTGAAACCGGACGACCACAAACTGAACCATTACCACGACTGGCTGAAGGCAAATCACAAAGCTCTCGATATTGACTGAATGACTTAACTCAACTAATTGCCATCAGTATTCATCACTGCGGTGTTGTTGCAGGATTATGAACTTAAGGACTGTATCCAGAGCTTCAAGTGGAATGAAATCGGCTACCATGTGAGCTGATATGTATACCAGCCTCTGGTCTCGTGGCAGAGAGAGAGGCAAGGGTCAGCTGTCTCTTTGCTTTCCTGAATTCTGGGCCATCAAAAAATTGTCGGAACATTTTCTTCTGGTCCCAAAATTTTTCTCAAAATTTTTGGCCAAAAGTGAAAATTTTGGGCCGAAAAACCCACCTTTTGGGGGAGATCTATGGGCAAAATTGAAATTTTGAGCACCATGTCGAAAATTTGCGGTGTCTGTCAGAAAACTGCATCTTTCTGCCTCGCCGACTTATTCAACCCAAGACACGGCTTTTATTGGCACTTCTTTGATCGCCTGAAAAGGATACCATCACTTGCCATTTTTTCACTTCAAGCCTTGAATTAAAAACAATGATTTCGTAATATTGTTTTCAGTGGCACTTGTTATCTGGTCATTGTTTGTTACTGTGTTCAGTATGGCATACACCAGGGTGGGCAGTTTTGATTAGGTGTTTCTGATTTTAACATGCAGCAGCTCTTATTGTTAGCCTACATGTATTTTTTGTTCCAGATAGAAAGCATGTGCTACTCGCTAACAATTTTTTACACGTGCAGTGTCTTAGCCATCGCAATTCTGTCCATCTGTCTGTCTGTCCGTCTGTCACACGGGTGGATCAGTCAAAAACGGTGCAAGATAGGATCACCAAATTTTCACCATCGGCTATCGTTATGCGATCCAGATAGAGAATATGGTATTTGTATATTGCATATGCAATTCGAAGGGGGTCAACCCGAACGAGGGTGCGTGAACACCCAAATTTTTAGCTAAACTACTGAACCGGAACTGCTATAGGCTTTTGCGCGTCTCATGAGCATTGGCTCAAATTTCTTGTTAAAATAAATAACTCGGGTTTGGTGGTTTTATGTTGTGGCTCTTGTGTTAGTACATTTTTTTCAAATTTTGTAAAAACTTACGTATAAACTGCGTTGAATTGTGTGTATAATCTGTATATAAATAATGCTGTTGCGAGACCAGCAATTTGAATTTTTTCGGATAAAATTTTATTATGTGGCTGTCCTGTGGGTCGCATTAATTGTCCGTCTGTTTGTCTGTCTGTCGGATTTTTAACTCAAAAACACAAAGGTCTGAAAATCCCAAACTGATGTGAACGTCTCCCAGGCCAGGAGTAATCAGTGTACCAGTTTTTAGTTTAAAAGGGTCGTTAAATATTAAAAGTGAAAATATTTTGTCTAATATATCTTAGCTTATGTGGTGACGTAACTTAGCTATGAAACCTGGTTACGTAATGTAACTGTGGCAAGACCATACACTTAAGTTTAACAGAACAGCCTCATCAACTTTTTTTGTATTTTTCTACTTCTTTTTTACTTTGCGCATCAATAGCGTTCAATTATGCATGTGCTGACATATTGTTGACTGTTTCATTTTTAGCATAATCAATTTGTTTTTAAGATAGTTAGCGTGGAAAATTGTTTGCATTTGCATTATGCCGTACATTGTAGGCTTGTAGGGGCATTGCATATTGGGGCTGGGTCAGTTCCATCGAGACGAGGGGGAGGGGGTAAGGCTCGAAAGTTTCCTTGGGCCCTGGATCGTTTGGGGAGCCCTACAATCGCTGACAAAATATTTTTGCTATATGTTTGACAGCAGAACTGATCATCTGAATTGGTGGACTTACATCAGTAAGTGTTTTTAATATTCTGCAACATTTTCTTCAACAAATCTGACTACTCGACTGTTGAGTGAATGGATGCATTCAGTACTCTGTCTGACTTTGTGTCTGAGCCTTACTTTGCCGTATTCACACAACTGCTAGTAATTCGTTAACAGTTTAAGGGTGGATTTAGGCATGTTCTACATGTTCTTTCGAACAGGGACCCAGAAAAAGGGGCGACGCAGACCGAACTATTAGAAACAGCGCAACATTGTTGGCTTTTTGTGCCACTGTGGGGCTTAGTGATTGCAATCCCGGTGTCAATCCCGGGATCCGGGATTGAAAAATTTGTAATCCCGGGATCCCGTTTCGGGATTAGGCTTACAGAGTGGTCGCTGTTTTGGTATCCATAGGAGACTTATTTCATGCATGAGGATGTAGTAAGCCGACCGTATGGAAGTTATTGCAAGTATAGGGAGTGACTATGACTGTAAAGACACAAATTACAGTGCACAGAAAAAGTAGGCCTCTAACTCACATCAAACATTTTATTCATTAAAGGGCTAGAATTGTTATTTGTGTCATTTGACACTCAAAAAATACATTATTTGACAAATTTTTGTAATCCCATAATCCCGGGATTGAGACGCGGCCAATCCCGAGATTCGGCCCAGGATCCCGGGATTGCAAACACTAGTGGGGCTATCTTGAAAAATTTTCTGGGGAGAGCCCTCTGCCGAGACACCATCACATTAAGGGCCCCGCAAGAATTGTTTTCTGTCCCCGTTGTGGCTGTCAACGGGCTTGGGCTTGGGCTTGGTTGGGCATTCTGACCTTTAATCAGCGTAATATTTCTATTGCAGACTGCAGAAGTGGATCCCAGAGATAAAATAAAATTTGGAATATTTTGCACTTAATATTTGACTTTAAAATTACGCCAACGTCGTGGCTTTATTGAATCATAGCAGGCCTAATTATCAGCCTCGCGGCGCCAGACAAAAATAGCTGGGGGCTTGGAAGAAAGCAGGGGGGGCTAAGTCTGTAGGCCTATTATGTCGTTTAAATATCGACAAACTGCATTGTTTCACTTGCGAAAATTAATCATTCGTTACAGTCTAAAAGGAATCTTTAGTTAATAGGTGAGGACGGCCTTAGTGTAGAAAAAAAACGGGACACTAACTTTTTTAATCCAGGAAGAACGTTCTCCTTTGCCGCTATCCCTTCCCATCCCCTTGCTTTTATCATTGTAGGCCTATCTCATCTAAGTCATTATATTTGTTGTGCATGCGACTTGTAGCACAGTAGCCAGAGAAACGTATCCACATAATGCAGTTATGGCATTATTAGTTATGGCATCAGGAGGCAGCTTTTCCCCCAACTCGGATGCTCTGTTTCTTTCCTCCCCTTTTTCATTCTCTCCCATTTTTCCTTACCTCTTCTTCCTCTTCCCTTTCTTTTTTCTTTTCAGTCCTTTCCCTTACATTTTCCTTCTTTCCTTCTCCCTCCCTTTAGAAGTGAAGCCACGTGAATCCAACTAGGAGTTGTGGGGGAGTGATGTAAGCTTCTCCAGCGGGATCTGGGGCAGAGCCCCAGCCGATATTGAATTTCGTGGATTTTAACTTTCAAAATATGACACTTGGTGGCAACAAATTTCATTATTTTACATATAGTTACTAGCCAAATTTAGTGCAGTTTGTTGCCAGTTTTGAACAAATGTTAAAGATGAAATGAAGATGGTAATGTAGACGCAAAAGTTAATAGTAAATTTGGTATATCAATTATTGTAGTTGACACATTCGCTCAAATTATTAGCAAAATAAATGTTATTACTGAGCAAAGCCAGTCGTCTTTAAAATTGTCTGATTGCTCAGAGTGTTTAAAACATTCGTAGGCCTATTGCACTTTTGTATTTGCCATGTCATAATTTTGTCAAATACCTTGGAAGCAACATGACATATGACCTGGACTGTTCAAAGGAAATAGCAGTCAGAATGGCAAAGGCAATGGCAAACCTGAAGGCCTTGGACAAGATTTGGAAAAGTAAGGCGATCACTCTGGAAACAAAG
>Ga0209367_1007791_pt1 | contig 14721 bp, 9 predicted proteins | sample WorMetLIZISLAND2_FD_187412 | JGI IMG/M metagenome (GOLD analysis project Ga0209367, IMG submission 187412) | Marine gutless worms symbiont microbial communities from Max Planck institute for Marine Microbiology, Germany - Olavius geniculatus... ... | reverse complement strand
TTCTAATGTCGTGCATAGAAAGCCTACGCTCCAAAAAATGCAAATATGCCAAGACTACTATAACAGCAAAAATGATTTAACAGAGTTGGTCTATGCACAAATTAATGCGCAGAAACGCAATTTCGAACAAAATATTTCAGGATGAGTATTTCTACGAAATTGTTTGGCGAGATTTCGCATGCTAGCTTGTTTTTTACTGGCCAGCTGCGGAACCCTTGGCAGATGCTCGCAGAACCCTTGGGTTCCGTGGAACCCCGGTTGAAAATCACTGGCTTAGGATAATGATGTTAAACTGAAACCCCCAAGCCTCGCCACTGTACACAAATTTTGCACCTCTAACGTTCATCATTTGTGTATTTCTTAGTGTTTTGATGCTGAAAACGTAATATATTCCACGGTACTATCATTTTAACGCTTGTCTGATACCTGTTGCAGTATTCGATTTCATTTTGGAGTACATGTTGAAGGACTGGAAGGGTAAAGTTTGAGGGCAAGTGTGGATATTTTAAGTAGAAATTTAAAATTTCTTTTGCTGCAGAACCACGTTTGCTTATCAAGTCTTATCAGTCGTCATAATCTTTTTTGTGCCGTAGTGTTGCAGTGTGCCATTTGTCCAGTGTTCATGCATACAGATTGTAAACTAGTTTCTACACATGCACATAAACTGTCTCGAAAATTGCTTCGCTGTTTTTGTTAGAACTTTGTCAAATTTTCACCAGCTTTGATAACTTTTGGTGCAAAAAATCACGTGCGGTGGAAAATGAGTTCCTATGAAGTCAAACAACACACTGGCACTATACAGATTAGTTTATTATTATTGTTATTATTTTTTATACCCTGGCAGTAAAGGTTCCCGGGGGTTAAAAACAAAAGTTGAAAACAAAAACCAAGTTGCTGGAGTGGGAGTGGCACTAGTTCATTTCGGAAGGAACTGTAAAGGTTCCTTTAGAGGCTACCGAGTTGTAGCGCTGGACCGCCAATGAGACTCGCTGAAATAAGTATGTAGTTTTGCGACAGTCTCCCGAGACATATTATTATTATTATTAGTGTACCTAATATAATTTTGGCACTATACAAATTAGTTTATTATTATTATTGTTATTATTATTATTTTTATACCTCTGGTAGTAAAAACAAAAAAAGGTTAAAAACAAAGTGTCGGAGTGACTACAGGTCTGGTGCATCGCCGGCCTCGACAAAGGTCTCGCTGATCAGAATAGCGTTGAATCGCTGCAGTAAAACAGAAATGCGCTGCCAAGGAAAAGTGGTGTCGCGTGGGTCCCCCGTGACTGCGGTTGACTGACCACCCACAGAATTATTATTATTATTAGTGTATTTTATTATTATTGTTAGTGTATTTAGCATAATTTTGACCTCTTTGCCATCCATCTTGTGCCGAAAATTAGCAAAGTGGTTGGAAATTTGATGAAGTTCTAACAGAAATAATTTAGCACATTTTTAAGACATAGAGTACGCAGCAGTTTGTTGTCAAATCGGCAGTGCACGACCTTGCCCTTTGCCATGTTGTATTATATTTGTACCTGTAACTTAACTTTCTGAGTCATATCTCAGGTGAGGTGGGCATAATACGTTGCAGAGTATGTGATAGGGAATAGATGGCAGGCACCAAACATTTCAATAAGAGCATGTTTATGGTACTGTTCTTTACCTCCGCCAAGGAGGTAATGTTTTTGCCGGACTTTGTTTGTCTGTCTGTTTGTCTGTATGTGTACAAGATAACTCAAAAGGTTATGAGCAGATCTTTCTGAAATTTTGAGGGTATGTCGGGCATGGCATAAACTACCAGCGATTCAATTTTGGACATGATCCGGCAGGAATCCTGGATTCTGGATCACTTTGAAATTTTCGTTACCATTGCGTTAAATGGGGCATAAGCGAAACCTTTGGCAAAGCGAAGATGGTAATGCCACCTGGCGAATAGCATTGCCTTGGCGGAGGTACCTGCGAGCTATGATTGCTTTCTAGTTGATACTGTGTGCTGTGGCGCGGGTGTTCAAACTAGGATGTGGATCACACCGACTTTTTTGTGAGAAATGGTGCATCGACATGGGAATTACTCCGTGCTCTATAAAAAAACGTGATGCTATACTTTTGTCCACATCTTCGCCAATTATTGACTGATTTTAAAGATTTTTTCACTGGCACACTCTGCAGACAATTTGCGATAATGTGATTATTATATTTCACACCACATGGTTAATGCCTCTCTACACTACTTTGTGAAATATTAATGTAACCAAAAACTGATGATAATAACAAAAATTTAGGTAAGTGAAAGAAAACACTTTAGACTAACATTGCGATGAATAATTCGTGTGCCATTTGACTGTGTTAGACCCGCACAGTTTAGTGTCATACAGACCATTCACTGCAGTGTTGGTATGAAGTGTTTTTTTTCAATTTTACGAAAATGTTTGTTTGTTTTTATCGTTATCAATGAATATTTCATTGTTATTTCACAAGGTAGTGTAAAGATGCATTCATGATGTGGTGGGGTATGTAATAAGCATGTTATTGCAGATTGTCCACAGAGTGTGCCAGTGAAAAAAAATTGAAAATCAGTCAATAATTGGCGAAGATATGGACAAAAGTAAAATGCCGCATTTTTTGGCCCACCCTGTACATCTACTGGTAGTGTACACTCTACAGTTCAGTAGTGCAGTGCACAACATTACAGTTTGTTTTGCAGCAGTTCAGTTCAGGAAGTGCTACGTTTGTCGTACGTACAAATTTATCGAAGTATTCTGAGACTTTCTATCAGCTTGTGCCAATAATGCGTGTGCTGTGTATAGTCGCGTAAAAGTCGATTGAATGCGTGAACGTTCATTACAGTGTTGCAGGTGAAACGCTGGATTGCAGCAATACGGTATATGTATAAAAAAAATTTGAAGTCATCTAAGATGGCTGACTACCAGACATTCTGTGCAACAGATTATCTAGAATGATCAGTCCCAACATTTGTGGAAAAATTTCTTGACTTACACGTATGTGCAAGGCACTCCGTGGTTGTTCCCTGCGCTTGGATTGAGTGTAGCCGACTGGCTGCAAAAGTGCAATTTTTACTTTGTGATGATGACTTTGCAGTAGTAGATGTTAGGATGCTGTAGCATAATAATATTGGCTTTCGCTGTTGTTTACACTGAGATAAGTTAATAGTTAAATCTTTTGTTTCACGTTGCTAGTGGTACACAACCTTTGGCCTGTTGGCCACATCCAGCTTGTGGTTTCACCCCAGATATGATTTTACAATATGAAATTATGTGCATTGCAAAATGTTTGTATATCGTTGCTTTTTGGACTTGAGTGGGTAAACTTCAGGTTTCAGGTGGGAAAAATCGCATGCCGTTATGGTCGGGCACATTTACTTGTTTCGGTTTTCAGGTAATACTGTGTGCTCTCATAAGGCAGGTGATGTTCGTAGCTCTGAGATGGGTTTTCCACAAAGAGCTGTACCCTTTAAATTTTTGTACAAATGTATGTGTGTTCTCTTGTTTTTCACCATAATTGGTAAATAACCATTTTGCATCAATCTGGCTTGCTGATTCACTTCACTTCCGATTCAAGACTGTTCTGTGGCTAACGGATCAAAGAGGTCATGCGCCATTGTCTTACACGTTGTATTTTTGTCGTAATTTACTACACGTGACGTCCAGTCTGTCCATGAATACGATACACTGTGATGCACGTCTGCTCAACGGTGTTTGCTACTTAGCGCAGCAATGCCTGAGTTTCAGTGTTGTGACCGACCGATACTATCATGGTCGTCTTAGGTCTGAAAAAATCCCTGTGCGTCTGGTGGCAAAAGTGGCGATGGGGAGGGCAAAAACTTTTACTTGTGTTTTTATGGCGTGTCATGTGATATTACGGAAAAACTGTAGAAAAACAAACTGACATGCCAAATAGTACTGGTGATAATTTATGTGAAGATACTGCAGCGTAGCAGACTAGATCCAAACAGTTTTTGTTTGGTTAAACTGACAGCAAACTAAAAACAGCGCCAGTATTTTTGAGGGTCCAGTAAAAATTTTGGGGATGGCAGTTTTTTTTCTGGGGACAGATGGAAACCGGAAGCACAGGAAATTTTTCTAGACCTTAGCATAATGTGCCTCATATTTTCTGTTTTTTTGCTATTATCGCAGTTAAGCTACTTTTACATTTTGTTTCATTTTGTGCTTCGTTGGGCAATGTTTGCAGCGGCTGGCTTATAAAAGGCAGCAGAGGTCTTATTGGTACCTGCACTAACCTAGATTAACTGCAGCAAAGTAGGTGATATACACCGTGTCCCAAAAATTAGCACCCCCTCTGCTTTAAACATGCTTAATTCAGATTGTAGTTCATAGATTTTAACGCAATATTGTACATTGCACTATCTTAGCATTACTTACAGTCACGTTCCATTATTATGTGTTTTTGTGCATTTTGCCTGAAAAGGCCGTCCCCGAAATGACCTGTACTGTGTTGGGTGGGACGTTAAACCCTACTCACTCACGTTCATTATGACATATGCACTTTGCTATATGTGCTCAATGTAACGTCATTATGACATCAGAATTTGTTTACGTTAAGCTTTCGTTCAATACGTTGTTATTGACAAGGGATGAAACAGTAGCGTCCCTGTCTTAAACTTAAAGCTTGCATCGAGGCCAAAAGCAGCCACTTTGAGCTCAAATTTTAAACACTGGTTCAGAATGATTGTCTTCGTGACTGTTTCAAATTTTGTAGAAATCTCTTAGGTATTAACGATTTTACACTGACTTATCTGTAGGGGGCTGCTAATTTTGGAACATGGTGTAAATGGAAAGCAAAAGTAACACTTTTAACAGTCATTGCGATTGTCGATGTTGAACTTCTTTGTTTGACATGTTTTTTTAAATGCCAGTGCTGATCATTTGCATCAGATTTGTGCTTTTCTACGGCTTACTTTGAACACAGAATTCTTTTGTTTATGAAGGCAAGATTGTTGTTTAAAACATTAATGATTTAATTTTAAGAATGATGTTTTGAATCCATGTCGGCAAAATCTTTGCAGCAAATCTGTGTACTGTATTTGGTTTCTTTGAATAGTGGTAGTGTATTATTATTGGCCTTATGTTGTAAGCATGTGGTATGATTTTTATATAGATACATTGATGACTACATCTACTTTTTGTCAGAGTGTTTGTGCTTTGTCCGGGGTTCCCACTGGTTTTGAAAAGTCCTGAAATTTGACTTTTTATTTTTCAGGACCTGAGAAGTCTTGAAATTAGACATGGGTGGTGAAAAAGTCATGCAAAAGTTCTGATTTTTTGCTAGTGTTATCCTGAAAAATCAAGATACCGAATCCATTATTTTTTTCAGTAACATTTGTGCTTAATTACTGGAATTGTTTATATATAAAAATTATGTACTTGATTGACGTACATCATATATCTGTCTCACTAAAATAACGCAGGTGCTTGTAGTTTAGCTAAGTGCGTCGATGGGTTTTTTTTTGTTTTTATGGTGCCGAAAAAGTCATAAAAAGACCCAAATTTTGATTCTGCCATTTGAGTGGGAACCCTGTTTGTCTTTGTTGGTTAGTTGGTCATTTTTTAACAGGGTTTCTATGAAAATATTGTGAATATTTTGGAAGCGGCAAACTGTAGGGAAGTAGCAATTTGTTCCGGATCCAAATCTTTAGATCCCGGAATTTGTAGTGGGGATAGATAATGTGCCCTCTGTGCAAGCAATGGAGGTGTGTGCTATAACTGCTGACGTCAATATGCATTGTTCACCTTTGTGTTAGTGTCGCTCTGTGGGTGCATTGTGAGTTTCAAGTGTTTTTGTCTATGGGCATACAATGTGTCATTGGTGTAACGATTGTATGGTACCATGAGCTAGGTATCCTTTGATATTTCAAGCATTATTCTCAGATACCACATTTCAGATGCCTTTATTCTGTCTTGTTAATACACGATTTATAAGGACCTTTGTTTTGACATCACAGGCAGACAATGCGTTTTAATTGCATTGTTATTTTCCTAAACCAAAACTGAGAGAGCGAAAATCGCTGTTATTTTGTGGAACTGGAATGAAAGTTATGATTGCAAGTGAGAATTTAATAACAACTAAAGTAACATGAGCAGTAGAATGAGAAGTCAGCAACAATTTTCATGGCGGTTGAAGCATATCGAACGAGTCAATTTGTATTTCAACATTTTTTGCATGTAATTTGTGTGTTTCTGAGTATCCTGAGTATTTATTTACAGGAAGGCAAGTGCTCTTTTGTATGCATATCTTTGTAGACTGTGCACTGTTTGTCAATCAGTGAGTTTTTAGTAGTCCACTAGCTAGTCGTATACATATTACATTTCTGGTCAATATTTCCTATATTCTATCTTATGTTTGGGTTTAGCGGCTATGTCTAGTTGCCCAGTATGTGTGTCAGATATCTGTAACATTTGTCATTAGTGGTGTTGTGCGATACCTGAAATTGGAGCCACGATAGTGATACTCTTTTAGGTATCTAGTATCGTGATACAGGAAGTGCATATGAAACGTTAGTCCTCAGGCCCGTCGAGAGGGGAGGGGATGATTTTGCCCGCAACGTTTGGGGGCCCTGCCTTTGGTTAGAAAATATACACTGTGTTCAGAAAAAAAGCACCCACTCACATTTTCTTTTATATCTGTGGAAAATGTACAGATTTCCGCAAAAACTTCTAGGGAATGTTTAGGAGGACACAAGTATTTCAACGGTGGAAAAGTTAGTTATTTTTTGCTACTGGCAACGGCATGCAGATGTCATATTTTCATGTTTTTAAATTATAGGTTTTATCGTTGAAGACATATATTGAAGAAATATTAAAACACATCAGTGGGTCTTTGTGTTGAGTGAACCCCAAAAAATGCTTATATGTCTTGCAGTTTTCTATTGTGAACTGTTTTTATAGTATAACTTCGTGGCTGAGAGTGATATCCTAAACTTTGCTGATGTTGGTAGGCATACGTGCACTGCGTCAATCCGTGGATGACCACTTGACTGCTATCAGTCAAACATCTTGATACTACCGGTCATGTCAATTTTTTTTTATTCAAACATTTTATTCTATTAATATTCAATTGTCTGTGTATTGTTTGAAACATTTTCACAAACTTGCTGCTCCATAATTCTTGCTGACTCGCAAGCTTTTTATTGAAAGTCTGTCTTCAACGGTAAAACACATTATTTACAAACATGTAAATATGACGTCAGCATGACGTCACTAGTAGAAAGGAATGTCTAATTTTTTTACCAGTGGAATACTTGTTTCCAACATTCCCTGAAATTTTTGTGGAAATCTGAACATTTTCCACGGAGATACAAAAGAAAGCATGAGTGGGTGTTTTTTTCTGAACACAGTGTATATTTACTATAATTTACGTTCGACAGTGGAACTGATCATCTGAATGGAGTTAACGCCAGTTGTCAGTTATTTTGCGATGATTTTACAACAAATCTGTTTTTTTTGGATCATTTCCGCACTGATCAGCTTCAAAGATGTCAAACTCGAAACTATTTCAGTGCGGCACTCACACTCGCTCCAGTGATTCAACGTAATTATGGTCGATGTTGGTCATTGTGCAATACTGCAACACTCTGCAAAAACTAGTAAACTAAACTAAATATGTAAACAGCACTTGAGAGCACAAAACTTTGTCATCAGTGGCCAGCGTATAGCACATGTGGAGTGTGCATTGTGTGCCCATCAGTCGCACCGCAGTTGGATCAAAAAAGTTGACAAAACACCACATGAACTAGAGATGTGCCGTTATGATAAGACAGTTAGCAACGCATGTGCTTGGTTTTGATGTAACATCCTATTTTCCGTGCTGCTCTGCAATGTGCAGTTGTCAACAGTAGAACAGGTATTGTCATGTCATGATACTTGGCCGTATCGTGGCTCTGCAATATATCGAGACCACTTCGATACTGGTATCGAAACGTCGGTACTCACGAAACTTATCAAGGTATCAAGGGTATCGCACAACACTAATCAGTAGTAGGCTAGAAGTTGGTTGCATTTTCACTGAGCATTAGTCAGCAAATGCTGTCTTTGCACAGTTCTAGTCTGAATATAAATACAGCGTAAGCTTTATTTCTTTGAACATGGTGCAGTTCATTTCGGGGCATGCTATTGGTTTTCTGTTGTGTCTGTGTTAGTTAATTTAAATTAATATATGCTGTTTCGTTAGTGTTATCATCTGCTTGTTATGAAGCCAAGCCCTCCAGTCTGATTTTTGGAGCTGGTTTTACGATGCATCCAAAGTCCAAATAGGTCAGCATGCCAGTTTAATCAGTTTTTGAAAGAAGTTTGCATATGTATGTATTTGCATATGCTAGCACTAAGCAAAATATCATGGTCACAAGCTTAGTTGTAATAGGTGTCATTCTACAGCCTGTGGCATATTGATGTTGACAGAATTGTTGACTGCAAATTGTAAGAAGTTTCATATTAATGGTCCTGGGGCCAAGCAACACTAGATTTGTCATGGGCCTGTAAGTTTAGATTGTATCTTATGTTCATTTCTTACTCATGTCTAGCTTAAATGTCAGCAGTTGCAGAATACTAGCAGAAATCGTAAGCTTCACCAGTAAAATCATTGCGTTCGTGTCACTTTATGTATATAGCCACGTGTGCTTACTTGTGCTGTGCTTGTCCTATGTGCTGTGTGTGTCACCGTGAACGTCTGACTGTAGTAACCTTAGTGCATTGATTGTGAAATCCTACATTGAGGATCATGCTATGGCAAACCAACTGAGTTTTCTGTGTATTTTGCCAAATGCTACTGAGTGTGTACATAATTATTTTCGTAGCTACGTTCAGATGTTAATTTTTTACCTTGTGTGAATCATTAGCCATGTTGTTTGTAGCTGGTGTTGTATTTTTATGCATCATACTTTGCATTGTGATTACCCTCCCCTCCACATAGGTACTATTCATAGCTTTGTTAAAAGCTGAGCCCAGATAAGCTTAGGTTTTTATGTTGTTGTAAATTGTCGCATTTTGTTTTTATTCTGTTACTTAGTAGTTATATTTGTCTCAGCCATTTTACAGACTTTAGGTTAAATTTGTTGCGCATTTTCTGTGCCTCTTTTTGCAGCACGAGGCTTTTCGTTATTTCTGTATGCCATAACGCTTCCATTAAATGTCCGATCTGGCAAGAATGCCATCTCTTCAAGGACGTTTATAACACATCAGCTTGATGAAAATGAGTGCCAACATCCTCTAGTCCAGAGAATGCAAAAGAATGCTGTGGTTGCTTTTGGTGGAAGCTTTTGTGGTATGCATATAGTGTCAAACGTTACTGCATTGTTAACTTACTTACATATATGTATTGGATATTTACTTTTAGCAACATTTGCGTCATATCGTGGTGCAACTTTTATTAGTTCATCATATCCTCAGTTATGAAGCGAAAACCTTTGGATTTTTGTCTAAAATTTGGTACTGTTATTTTGAAGTGGTTACTGTCTATTTACCGTACGTGAGAGCTGATCTTAGATTGCATAAACGCGTGGAAAATTTCATAACATACCATACCCAAGACCATGAGCAGACATCTTTTATATTTTCTGTTCTGTCATATTATCCACCAATTACGTTTTTGCATGTAGTTTGTAGTTTTTTTCTGTTTTTACGTCTTCATTTGACGACCACATTTTTGTTATGCACAATGTTGTTGCTTTTAGTTGTATACTGGTTGGTTCATTAATCAATACTTGGTGTGCATAATATGACTGGTGGCAATGTCTGTTTCTTTTGTATCGAATGTAGCATGTTCAGAGCATTGCATTTGTTTTGTGGTTTCATTTCACAATTATGTAAAACTTTCATATGTGTGCGTGTAATTGTTGCGGACATAATTGTTGCTTGTTGGTAAATGTTGGCTTAGCCATCGGACTGATTGTGTTATTATAACATGCACTTTTTGTATCCTGTTACAGTGTACCATGTCTGAATCAGTTGCACGAATGCTTTTTTATATTTCGCAAAATTTTGCTTGCTTTTTGTTGTAGCAACTGGCAAATGTGAGTTTTGAGTTTCTTTTGTATACCTCAATTTTTGTCATTGTCATGTTGTTTTAGGATCGGACATGATAAAATTTTGACGAGTGTTTGACTACTTTAGATTGTCTATTAATAGGCTGTAACAGAATTTCGCTGCAGCTGTGGCCAATATCTGGCTGTCTTTTTTTACAAATGAGGCTAAAATCTGACTCCAGTCGTACTTTGCCTCTGATTTTAGACTTGTGCCAGATTTGTGGAAATTGTTTCATTGTGACATATTGCCGTTAGACTAGTTTCTAGTTATATTTTGTGGCACCTATTTTGCATCATGCAACATGATGACGTTGATTAGAGCTTACAACTGAAATGTTAGAAACTTTGTTCGTAACTGTGTCTGTTGTCTCCAGATGTCAGCAAATGACTGCTTGTCATCGGCCTGATTATCGTAGAGATCCACAGATAAATTAAAGGTCATATTTCTAGGCTCTAATGGTAAACTAGCAAGTGCAGCTCCAGGCGAGTTTACCTCCACAAATCCGACCAAATCTGATTCCGAGAGGATTCAGAACTACGTTATAGCCCTACTAATTAATCGTAAGCCTTTTGTGCACTGTCCAGCTCTAGCATGCACTTTCTCTACGCCAGTTATCACTGAATGCAGTACTATCATTGTAGTGTGCTGCTGTTACAATTGCTTATTTTTTCACCTTTGCACAGAGAATATATTAATAAGTTGGACAATATAAGTTTCAAGTTTTTTTTGCCACTGTCTTGTAATGTGAAGCGGTGGCAGAGGCATGACAAATTTTCTGCTAACAGGCCATACTTAGAGATTTGCAGTTAAACTTAAGTGTCCAAAACCTTTGGAATTTTCAAATAGGCTGTTTTTGCAAGTGTCGCTAACAGTCTGACATCACAGAATATTTCTTATGAATCAATATGTGTTTGACACTTTTTAGAAATTAATCATATTCAGCTTAATGTAACTTCCGGTGAAAATGCGGGGAAAAAAACTTTGTTCCTTAGACAAAAAAATATGAGAGCCAGTCAGAGAATCTGTCAGAAGATGCTCAAAGTATATAAATGAAATATATTACTGTCATTGGCATCATGGCTTGTCAGAATATTCTTTTGCCAAAAATGCAAAATTTTGTACAGAATATCCCCATTTTTGGGAATTTACGTGCAAAATTGAAATTCTGAGCACCTGTAATCTCGTCTTTCAGAAATTTGCAGGTATCTGTCAAAAAATTACAACTTCTTGCCTCCTTACATTACTAAGCCATGATGTCACCAATACTGTACTGCTTATCTATCTATTTATGCACTGCCTGATATGTGTAAGCCATCACAGACTATTTTCATAATTTAGCCAGTGAAGCACCGGACTGCTTTATTGTACTTCAGTTGCACAGAACATATTAAAGTATTGGTATTGCCAATATTTATTACAGGAATTTGCGTGTTGCGTTATGACTGCTATACTACTATACAGCACAGTTGTAGTAAACACTAGACTTTGTCAAAAAACATTAAAAACGTGGTCTTTGTTTCTTAAAAAGACAAAATTTGAAGAGAAATGCTACCCTTTCTTTATCAGGACATAGACTAAATTCACTGTTTCAGAATACATTTTTGTTCATATACTTTATCGGTAACACTACTTTTTGTATATCACTATCTTAAACAGAAGTAATTTGAATTACTGTTACTTACTCTATCACTCAACATTTACAAAAACTTTTAAAATTATGTAAAAATAAGGGGAAAATGTTAAAAACCTTTTACTAAAAAAGTAAAAAAAAGAAACTAATGTTCATAGATGTATAAATTGCAATTGAGACAAACACAAATACTGGCTAAATGTGACAGAAGCACAAGAATGAACAGATTATTTACCCAGTACGTAAGCTAACAATGCACTTTCTTAATGGCTTACAATATAATATACTGCCTCATACTGGCAGCACCATTGTGATACTCCATTTTATGCAACCAGAAGCATTTATCCCCCTCCTGCTTCTCCCCTCTTTCTACTCCCAACTTTCCTTTTTCTTGTCTCATCCCCCTTCTTTTTCCTAGGGTGCAGAATGTCCCTAGAAGATCTAGCTTGGGTATGGGTAATGCTGCAAGTTTCTTAAACACAGTCTAGGACTGGGGTCTCAAAACTCGCGGCCGCGGGCCGCATGCGGGCGCCATTTGCAGCCCACGACACATTATCTGAAATTCTAAAAATTTACGATAAAAATAAGTCGTTCTATTCATTTTACAGCATTTTTTCAGTAACCCAGCGAAACTACTAATTTTTTTCTCATTTGCGTTCTCTTTAGTGGAGCCGCATGCTGATGCTGGCAGCGACCAACGCTGGAGCTGGCAACTTGGACCATTTCTCATCTCTTCAGGTGGTAGGCCTAAGTGAAGTCCACGGCGGCTTAAAGATTATGCAGATGTCATTTCTGAATTTCTTGCAGAGTTCGACCGATGTTTTAGAGTTCAATAATCTTAAACCACAGTTTGCACTCTTTGCCACTCCGTTTGATGTTGACGCAGAAAGCGTTTCTGAAGAATTCCAGATGGAGGTATTGGATTTGAAGTGTGACAAGCAGAAGCAGAAGTACACGGATATGGGTGTTCCTGATTTCTACGTTTTTTTTTGTTCAGAGAAAAGTATCCAAAATTAGTCTCTGCAGCCTCCGAAATAGCCTAATGGCGATGTTTGCCTGTACGTACGTTTGTGAACAGTTCTTCTCACCAATGAAGTTAACAAAAAACAAATCTTCTTTGTGATCAAGACTCATTAGTAAACGTCTGAATGCAACATTGGAATTGGCTAAGACCCGTGATTTCAAGACTAACGTCAACTCTCTGGTTTCCGCCAAATCAGCGGTAAGAGTTAGTCGGAGACGGGAAAAAATCTGAAGTTCTAAACTACAGTGTATACTGCAAAAATAACTTCTGGCATTTGTAGGGGCCTATTAATTACTGCATTTTGTTGTCTCTAAAAACAATGCGGCCCACTGACTGAGTGATATCTTGCAGTGTGGCCCGCACCCCCAAATGAGTTTGAGACCCCTGGTCTAGGGGTAAGGCATACCTGCTGTCAATTTTGGACTTCCTGGCCCTAAAATTCACCTGGAAGCAGGACAGGAAGCTTGAAATACTTTGGGTCACAAAGTAAACAATCTTCATCATCAAAGGAATGAACCTGACTTACTTTTATAATACAGCATTTGTTCCTAATTTTTCATGACGTGGACACTGACCCCAATATGCAATGAATATTGCATAATGATTGATGAATACATGAATACAATCTATTCTACTTATCATTCAGCTTCAACCAAACTGTTAAGCCACATCTTTAGTCACAAATGCAAGCACATGATGAACATCGCACAGTAAGAAAAAATCACGTCACGTAATACAACAAAAATGCACGTCACTCGTCAGCATCCCAGCACCTTCAAAGAACTGTGGCATGCATTTGAACTAGACTTGGCAAATATTAAACAGAATGTGATTGACGGTCCAGTTCAGTATTCATCTAATGTCTTTAGAAGCCATGTGCCGCATAAGCAGTCCCGTGAACTTCTCTATTTTCTTCACATCTTGAGCGTGTTCTGTTCGGTACACGAGGCACTGCAAACAAAACAAACAACAATCCAGTTACACAGCAGTATGTGTACTGGTCTTTGACAGCAGGTAAGCCATTGAAAAGATGGCTTCTGAAAAAAATGAAAACTGTACTTCTGAAAGCTGCTTTTGTCCCAGCATTAATTACATGTATACATGTGTATATGGGGCGATGTAAAAACATGTCAGAAAATCTGCTGACCTAAAATGTTTTTTAAGCCACCAAAATCCCTTTAAAATTCAGGACATCAATGAAGAAATGTAGTTCACCCAGTAAATACTTGGAGTTGTTCCATCCCACAGATGTCATGTTTTTTTATCCACTGAGAGTTGTAGGTTTGCTGAAAGAGAACACTTTCTCCGAAGAGGGTGGTAAGTCTAAATCAGCTGCCGTCTGTGGACTGGAGATGCAGGTTTTTTAGAACACCCCTTAGCACAACCAAAAGTATACAAAAAGTAGTATTTATTAAAAACAGCTGGCATTTTAAACAGAAATACTGATAACACTAATGCTCGCAAAGCCAATATCTACTGTGACACCAGAACATCATGTTGTCTATCATTATTTCTGCCAAGATACGTTTTTGGATTTTGCAAAATTCTCATGGTTTTCAATACAAATCTGCTTACTTCAGTACATTTCAAGGCAAGTTTCAAATACTGGGGCCCTGCCGACTAAAGGCGATGTCAGACGAATGACAAATTTGGCCGACTTTTGTGGGTGTGGTTGAGTTGCCCGACAAAATCGGTGAACCATGCCAATAGTTTTGTCTGCTACTTCATACGTCATCAGCTAGCACAACAGTCGAATGCAGATCACAAAACTAGAAATTTGGGGCAAAGCCCAACGTGAGTCCGCCCGGCGCCCTAAGTCCGATTGGGGGAAATTGAAAGCAGGGGAGGTAAAGAGGGGGGAGAATTTCCCTGGCATCAAAGTCACGTGGCCCGAACTCAAATGCATTGGTATACGCCGAACGCGCTTTGTCGACTTAGGGTAGGTCAACATTAACGCTTATAACTTTGTTCGTAGTGGACAGAATTTAACAAAATTTGTTTTGTTC
>Ga0209367_1007789_pt1 | contig 14722 bp, 10 predicted proteins | sample WorMetLIZISLAND2_FD_187412 | JGI IMG/M metagenome (GOLD analysis project Ga0209367, IMG submission 187412) | Marine gutless worms symbiont microbial communities from Max Planck institute for Marine Microbiology, Germany - Olavius geniculatus... ... | reverse complement strand
TTGTCCTGGTCTATCTCCAGCCATTTCGTCGCAATTCAGTGTTGAAATGTGCGCTGCATCCAAAAATTGCGAAAAATTCACTAAAAACCCCTTTTTGAGGGGTTCAAGGTCGTTCAAGGTCATCGACGTTGATAAATCCCAAAAGCCTGTCACCAGTGCTTGCTATGATAAGCAGCATGTATGTACCTATCTGCAACCGTTTTCACATTATTCGAGCCAATAACGGCAAAATGGCGTCTTTTTATGGGGGTACCCCTCTTCAACGCCCTCGTTCGAGGGGAACCCCTGCACCTAGTGGCACGAAATTTTGTCACGATAAACTAGAGACCTTGGGGCAGCCCACAGTGAAGATTTCGTGATCCTAGCTTGCAGCGTTTTGATACAGCTCACGAGTGTGACGGACGGACAGACGGACGCCCAGATGATGGCAAAGACGCGCGAAGCATTCTGCTTTCGCGCGTAATTAAATTCTGCCTCTACATTTTGCCAAAAGAAAAGATTTTTAGGCCCAAACTTTGTATTTTGAAAACAAATCTTTAAACCAAAAAATTTTCCGACCGGTTAAAATTTAGGGAGAGGACAATTGCTTCCCTGCTTTCCCTCCCTCAGTGCCATGATGCCATGACTTCTATCAGTAACAAAACTCTACATACTCAGAGCAACGGAAAACAAAAGTTGGAAATACAGAGTCTATAATGATAATGCATGCAAGAAACCGTTAAAAAAGACCACAGCCACAGTACAGTAAATCGGCCCAGACCTCGGTGAGGTAGTCAATTAAGCTGAGAATGCCTCGCTCTAACTCGGCTCCCTCGAGGTCTGGCAATGCATCGGGATAATCAAGCTGTTTGCGAAAATCTTCCGGCAACAGGTTGGGATAGAGGCCGATGACATGCGATGGATCTAAGTCATCCAAATACAGGCAGACAGAATGACCACTAACTTCAAGTTACAAAAGTTGAACCAGAAAAACATTTGAAGAGCACAAACCTCTGCCAAATGCTGTCATTTTTCCTAATGTGTGCACCCAGTAACAGTGCCAAAAAATCTAATCACCTCCAGGTTCAGCCGCGTCTAACAATCACTGGAAATTTCAGCCAAATCTACCAATAACTTTTTGCATAATCATGCTAACAAACATTTTGGACCTATCTAGCAACGCTAAGGAATCTGAAAATCCTGTCCTGGATCCAATGCTGATCCAGATCATCACAAAAAGCAAATCACCTCTGAGTTGGGCCACATCTAAACATCCCTGAAAAATTTAAGCCAAATCTATCCAGAACTTTGTGTGTAGTCCTGCTAATGAATGAGGTAGCAACAAACTGATGAATAAATAAATAAACACTGCGTATCACAAAACATCCTCGGCGAGGTAATAAAGATTAAATCAGACATGTTAAGCTCTTCATGGGAAACCAACTGCTAAAATATGCAGAGCGTCACCTGCCATGTGGCATCACACAGTGTTATCTATCACCTGACACACGAGAACATGCCCTACCTTAACACCAGCCAACCTGTACTCAATTTATCTACTCAGAAGGGATGAAAGACTGAGTTGGTTATATATCAAAATGGTTTCACTGTTCGCAGACAGTCACCCATCCTAGTAGCAACCAACTGATCTTAAGTTCAATGTCCTAGCCATTACGCGAACAACCTGAATGTGAACAGCCACTAGGCATGACATAAACCTTTTGACCAGACTTGCAGAACAATTTCTAAACAATCTGCATCAAAGAAAAGTTCTCCAAAATTACAAATATCGATTAATACCAGTTACGTGCAAAAAAACACTACATAACGTTCTGAGTCACAGAGAGATGACATTTTAACAAAATTACAAAAAAATGCAAAATGTGCAAATCTTAGTCACCCATGCCTATCATCAATTAGTAATACATCAAGCAGATCAAAAAAGCAACAGACCGGTGCCAAGTTGAGTGAAAATGAGTAAGGAATCTTCGAAGCGGTGCTGGCTGAAAAGATCAAAGGCATAGAGATTGCGTATTGAATGGAGCCGATATTCTTTCTCCTGAGGAATCTCGTCAGTCATGTTCTGCACACAGTCATTAGTGACTGCAATCCCAGGACTGATTTCCCGACACTGCTTGGCAAATTACCGAAATCCAAAGTCAAATTCCAGATTTTCACGATCGTAAGAAAATTCCCAAGCAGTGGAGGCCCCGGACACGCCACCACTGTAATTTTTTAGAAACATCCTTAAACCAATGAACACCAACCAGTTCTGCTAGTCCAGCTGACGGACTGACAACATTTGACAAGCATATCCAGCACCACGACTGACCATGTTCAAACGCGAAGAATTCAAATCAAAACAATGTGTACAGGTGTAGACAAAATTAGCCTACCATTCAATTAGAGTATAGTGATGAACATTTCAAAATAAATGCAAAATTGTAAAGCTGAAATGTTATTAAAAAGCCAAAAACAACGATGAAGAGAAACAGCTTTGTAACAATAAACCGCATCAGCAGATACGTCTATCATTGCATGTTGCTGTTATTACACAAATTAGTTTCAAGATGTTGTACATGTCAAACATAAGACACCAAATATATGCAAAGTGGAAGTATGAGGTATGAAGCATCAAAAAAGTTTACAAAAAAAACAAGGCTGCAGAATGCATCGAGTGAGTGATTAAGTAAACAGGGTTTAACGTCCCGCCTGACACAGTACAGATCATTAAATAGACTCATAGGTTAAAACGTAACTTAATAAGTTGATAAATTCATCAAATTACAACCTTTATATACATTGTTGTTGTGTATCATTACATTAGAAAAGAACAGGACAAGTCGATGAACCGAGACGAGGGGTCTACCAACTTCTACACATCTATGACTACTTACTGTCCGCCACAGCAACACCTGGTGGACAGTCGTTCCAATGAAGGCAGCAGCGGTTGTCAAAACGTCAACAACAACAATGTATATAAAGGTTGTAATTTGATGAATTTATCAACTTATACAGTACAGATCATTTTGGAGATGGCCTTTCCAGGCAATGCACATACACATAATGATGCAACACAAAGTTAAATCTTTACAAAAAAAATCTTATATAGAGCACAAAACACAAAAATGACCTAAACCTAAAATTGCAACAACTGCCGATTCCGAGTATGTATACACAACAGTAATAGCAGTTCTAACAATCTTCCCTCTTATCCTCCAAATAGTCATTAATCTCATAATGCTGTCTATTGGAAGACAAAGGGCAGAATGCATCAAGCAAACAGATAAACTGTTATGAAACAAAGTGATGGGAGAGAAAAATGTTTTCAGACCAGTTTCAGTAAGAAAGCAGAGAAGGAAACAACTTACAGCCAAATGAAGCGCCAGCTCAAATTCTTTACAAGCGAGCAGCTGTTTGATCTGCACGGTGACAGGCGTGCACATCAGTCGCCAGATGTTATTCACAGAAGCCACATAGATCTGCTGCTGGCTGCAAACAGTGCACAAGGTGGCATGGTCGCATAACAGTTAGCATGCTCAATTCATGATCAAAATCGATGAGTTCAACTCCTAGTCAGTGAGTGAGTGAGTGAGTAGGGTTTAACGTCCCACCCGACACAGTATAGGTCATTTCGGAGACGGCCTTTCCAGGCAGAATGCACACAAACACAATAATAACAGAACAGTAAGTTTAACCTTTACAGAAACATAAAACACCAAATATAAAAAAAAAGCTAAACCTAAACCTAAAATTGTGAGAACTCCAGTATATGCAGACATATTTAACTAACATAATGGTAGTTCCAATAACCTTCCCTGTTATCCTCCAGACAAACATAACTCCTAGTCAGGTCACTATCAAATGGCTGCTAGACACTACACAAATGGGTGACTGTCAGTGGAGAGATAAAATATCTCGGAACATCCAATCAACATCTCACAACTCAGCCTTTCGCCCCTCGAGTACCGGAATGGCTGGGTTTAAGTCTGGGCATGTTCATTTGTGTTTGGTGGAAAATAGCACTGTGAAATCAAATATGGCAAATAGCTGTAAGATGGGTTTCCTGTAAAGAGCTATAAAACCTTTAAACTTTTAAAGCAATCTTTTAAACCTTTTTAACAATCAGACAGCCACTGCAGAACAGCGACAGATTAGTCACATCAGTGCTACAGTACTGGATGACACAACCCTTGCAGACCTGTTACCAGGCAGTCATACGAAAGTCAAATGCATACATCTGCAAGACTTACATGTCTGAACTACTCACATTAACATGAAACTAAATTATGTCAAAACCAAGAACATGATCTTAGGTCCACTCACAGTGACCAAGGGACCTTCTATCACACTCTTCTACTGCTGAGGCTGCTTTGGCTATTAACTGTATCAAATGTTTCAAATTGCTAGGAATTTACTTGTCCGATAACTTAAAATTCCAAGCATATGTTGAGGTAACTTCCAAAGTAGCTAAAGCAGATTTTCTCAGAGTCTTAAAAATATCTGGTTTAAACCCCCACCATCTCCTCAATTTTAATTTACCAGTAACTGTTATTCAACCAGTCTTAAAATATAGTTCAATAGTTTAGCACCATGTTCTCACCAAGACCCAATGTGAAATTCTGGAAGCTATATACTTTCTGCGACTTTCACAATATGGTAATATCAAGTAGTATGCTCCATACCTTCCAATGCAGATTAACTTCAGCTTTGGCAAGTCAATAGACTGTATAAGCAAGCGAGGTTCAATTGTTCGTATCTCAACGCCCTGCTGCATTATGGCTATGATATACGGAACTTGGTATACTGAAACATAAGCAATTCCACAACAGTATTATATTACAATGACAAAACAAACACAGCAATACAAAATGTTTATCCACCAAGAAAATACATAACCTACCACAAAAACCACATTCATAAACAGCGCAAATGCTTGCAGCAATTTGCTGCATCATTCCAAAGATATAACATCAGCGTGCATTGGACCTTTTAGGCCAAGACGAAGACGAGAACTGAGACATAAAATTGCAAGACTGAAATAAGACCAGGAGACCGAACATTTTTTACCAAGTGCTTACAATTCACACATTGATAACTGTACGACCATCCACTAAAACTGCACAACTCTATACTGCAGACTATACCAACCCTGAAATTTGACCTTTTAAATTGAAAACTGGTTATATTGGTGAACAACGTGACAAATTCTGGCCAAGTTGCTGGACTTTTTACCTTACTAGCAAAATTGCTTTCAGCAGTGCAAATGATACCACCTCATATTTCTATGTAGCAGGTCTGTCTGTCTGTCTGTCGCCTGTCACATTCGTGCACACTCCTTAAACAATTCAATGAATTTAGACAACATATGGCAGCTACTGATTGACGTACCATGTCAGATGGGGACCCTAACACCCATAAAAAGTAAGATGTGGAAATCAAACCCCCAGCCAAAACATACAACTGCTTCCGGCTTATGAAAAAAAATGTCTTAGGATTCATCATTCAGGTGGCAACATCGATCAGCGATTCCACCTTCCACCAAATTACTTTGTTCCTGGCTGAATTATGAGGCCATAAGGGATAGACAGACAGACAAGCAAGACCCATACTGTGGCACATTAAAAACAACACAGAAAAAGCAGACCGACCTGCTACTTTCAAACTAATCGCATCAACATAAACCACTGTGAAGGTGGCATGAAAAACGCAGCTCACCCATAGCAATGGGAACCTCGTTCCAAGTCAGTACTGACTTCTGCGTCGGGTTTCCCTCGACGTCAACAAAGATTGTGGCCTCATCTCGAGACAACGCCATCTTGTGGTCGTTTAGCCGAGCTATGGTTGGCTCCATTGACTTGCCCGTAGAGAACAGCTCTTTTAGTACCCCTGTGTCTACCTGATACCAGACAATCATCGAGCACGTGGAGTGGACATGACATGATATGAATAAACTGCAGTGAAAAATTAGTAGGAAAATTAATCAAGCACACAAAACTAAAATGACAGAAAAAAACACAAAGTAATGCAAAGAAGACCAGGGACAGACAGTTAGGGGAAACACAGAAGCCTGAAACCAGAAAATTAAAAAAAAATTGATAGTAACTATAAGTGGAGAAAATACAAAAATGTAAAAAAAAACAAGTGAAAGTGTTTTCTTAATTAGTAAGACCATGATGAAATACTTGGAAACAATCACTCAGTAACAGATAATTCACTAACAAAACAACATGTCTATTGTCCATGTACAAAGCTGTAACAAGTTAAGCAGTGAGACAGCGTTGTTAGCCAGTCAGTCAGCCACTTTGTTGCTCGAATAATATTATGTCTTACAAACTTTTGTAGACCAGAAATTTTCAGCTGACACTGACAAGAAACTTGAGCCAAAGCTCACAAGATGCACAAAAGCCTATAGCAGTTCCTGTTAGCAAACTGTCAGTCTATCTCCAGCCATTTTGTCGCAGTTCATTCTTCGAGTGTGCACTGCAGCCGAAGATCGCAAAAATCAACAAAACCCCTTATTTTGGAAGTTCAAGGTCTTTCAAAGTCATCGATCTTGATACGACTAAAAAGCTCATCACTAGTGCTTGTTGTAATAGGCAGCATGAAAGAGGTGATCTGCAACCGTTTTCACAAAAGACTGGCCAACAATGGTAAAATAACGACTTTTAAGAGGGTACCACTCTTTGATGCCCTCATGCGTAGGTTGCCTTGAACCTAAAAAAATGGAGCCTTGTACTGTCAAAATCTACGTTCAATATTGAAAATTTCGTATGCAGCTTGTCCATGTCTATGTCTATTGATTTTGGCTCAATTTGCTCTTGAAATGTGACTTGCAGCCCTAAATCGCCAAAAAATCCACAAAAAAACCCTATTTTGGTGTTCAAGGTCATCTAAGGTCATTAAATTCAGCACCAATAGAAAGCCTGATTTCCTTTTAGTAATTAATCTAGGCCTAGTAATTAACCTAGGTCCTATCTCACACCGTTTCTGAGATACAGCGACTTACTGGCTGAAAATCAGAAATTGCTCCCACCCCCTCTCATTTAGTGCCCTTGCTGGAGGCGACCCCTTTTGAATTTATGGAAAAGCTTTATGGATCCTGAAACTAGAATCTTCCAGGCAGCCAAAGGTAAAAATTTGGTGATCCTAGCTTGCACCGTTTTTGACTGATCCAACCGTGTGGTAGCAGTGGCTGCTTTTGCGCGTAAAAATGGAATAAAAGTGGTACCTTAATAAGGTAGTAATCTCGTTTGAAGCCAACACAGAGTGAATCTTGACACCAAGCGATTGTCTTCGGCACATCAGGTGTGACTAAGTCAGGCTACAAATGCACATGCAAACTGGTCAAAATCACATGCACTATTGTGAATAATCATTTCTGTGTTACTATTGTAGTAGGTGGCTTTCAGCCAATCACAGATTAGTAGGCGGATATAGCACTGCAGCGACGCACACGACATCGATGCAGAGCTAGCAGTCAGTTGTCTGTCTGTGAGTCAGTCAGCTGCTGTCTGTCGATAAAGATGTAGTCCTAAGAAGTTGCAGTTGACGGAGTTTGCCGTCGCTTGTCGCAGAGGGCACCCAATGCTATTAGCGTGAACATGTAGTAATTGTTGTGAATAAAAGAATGAATAAGTCATTATTACTCGCAATGGCCCCATGTTCAATACTCAAGATCCTGTCAACTCTAGCCAAGCAAGTGGACATAATAAGCACTAATGGACAGTCAACAATAAGAATAAGCTCTCCCAACAAACCCATCATTAACCCTTTATTTTAATATCTTCACATGGTGCACGAATGCTGATGAAACAGATGCAAAACAGATCTTAACAGCTTCCCCTGCAGGAAACTGGACAAGACCACTGGGACGTCCTCGTATTACATGGATGAAAACCATTCAGCAGGATCTGAAATCCAGCGACCTTAATATGGACGACGCAGTTGACTTGGCTCAGAACCGTCAACTCTGGAGATTGATGTCTACGTTCAGCGCTACGCACTCTTAGTGGTGCTTGCTAGAAATGATGATGATGATGATGATGACATGGTGAAAGCCACCTACTACACTATATCTAGTTTTTTTTGACATTACAGTTACCTGTAGCTGAAACAAAGAAATAAATAGCCGCTGAATGACATCTACAGCCAGTAGCATTAAAGACAATTAGCATGAACAGCATATAAAATGCACAACTTTTTCAGTAACAAACTGATAGTTAGACATCACATTTCTGATATTCTTGTAAAACCATGTCAGTAAGGTGCAAAAAAATTTAGCACTAAAATAATAAACTTGCAAAAAATTATGTTATTGTACCTGTAATTCATGAAAATCTCGGTTCTTCCAATAATACAGCTGCACAAAAAAATTCTGTTCAGTAGAGCCAAGCAAACAAAAAAGCTATAATAACAGCAGTTTTGTAACTGTGACATTGATCAGCCTAAAAACTGTAACACTGACATCAGCAGCGGCATGAAATAGCAGAAAAGTGATGGCCGTAAGCAAACTAACACAAAATAACTGAATAATTCACAGAATTACTGCTAAATAATTTTAACAATCTCAGTAAAAACATACACATCACATATATGATCCAAATCAAAGTTTTCGAAAACATAGGTCACATTAGTGCAATGTGGTGCATTTTGGGGACAAAGCACTAAAATACTGTCACCACTGAAAAATCTTTAAAAAATATAATTTAAAGCAAATTGATGCAATTTTATGACATCAAGTCATCAAAAGCTGGACAGAAAATGGAAAAATCAATGCTTTTCCACCCCGTTTTAAAAGTGAGACGAAATTCATGGATCCAGCCATATAGATTATACAGTTGTAACTAACCAACAATGGGAACTTCAGATGTGCATGCATATACTAACATTACCTGAAGTCGCCGTTTGACAGCAACACACATCCGGAGACTATACTGCACATCACCACTTGACGTAGAACTTTTCTGCACACAACGGCAAACAAAGCACAGTTAAGCTTAAAGAGCCCATCTGTGAAAATGATTTATGGGTTTAAAATTCTGCTCCTGCCAATGTCACGCATGCAAGAGACGAAAGTATGAAGGTCATTCGATAAATAAGTTACAAAACAGCGTCATTCTGTTAGTTTTCTAAATCTAAAAATCAGAAATATACGTTTTGTAGGGAATTTTATTCTGAACATGTGTACACATTTTTGATGATGACGTCATTATTGTATATATATACATATATATATATACATATATATATACATATATTATTGTGACGTCACCTGCTCATAAAACACAGTTTACACGTGTATTATTTTTCCCACCAGTTATCTACCATAACTCGCAAGTGACAAACAGCATATGAACAGAGAAAATGTATAAACTTAACAAGTTAACACCATCACTTTAAATGCTAAAGATTAGTGTTTCATTTTTCAACATATCGACCAAGTCTGCTCAAACATTTATCTTATCTGTCAGCAAACTTCTGAATACCTAATGCAAAGAACGATGCTGACTGCTGTCCACGCTACTGAAGAACGACTGATGGTTTTAGTATATGATACAAATTTCTGCCCATCTAGCATTTTCTTACACCAAACGTGAACTGTTCGCTTCATAAAGCACTTGTGCCATATACTGCATGAGTCTCAGAGTGAATCTGATTTGCATTAAGTTTCTTCTGCCCACAAGAATACAATAACAGAACGCTGTTCGTTATGGGACGATTTCAGTGGCAACATCGTTGAATTTAATGTTTATAAATGACGCCACAGTGACGTCATCGTCATAAAACTCATAGCTGCTACTCAGAATTAAATTCCCTACAAAACGTATATTTCAGATTTTTGATAATTGGAAAACTAACAGAATGACGCTGTTTTGTAACTTATTTATCGAACGATCCTCATAGTACAGCATCAACTTACACTGCACGTGCAGTATTGATCTGACGGGTTCAAACTAAGCCCATACCAGTAACTTCTTGCTAGTGGACCAAAGTTCAACAAATTTTGTCATCAAACATGGGAAAGAATAGGTGGTAATGCCATTTTCTGATAAAAGCATCAAGCATAAAGTAGAAAAGCCTGCTAGCAAGCTACTACATGACAAAAAATATCATCAATATTAAAAAATACATCTGCATTAAAATTCACACAACAGTAAAGAAAAACAAAGTTAATTACACATTGACACTGACAGCCTAGTTGGTGCGTGGTTTTAAATGCTGTGCTTAAGATTCATCTTTTTAGCAAATTATCTGTGTATTTAGATGTATCATCATGCCAAATAAAAACAGAACAAAACAAAATACAACTGTTTAACCCTAGTCATTTTCTTCAGCATAAAACACATATGGAAGTTTCTGAAGTGATGGAAATGTTGACAAAGCGTAGAAAAGTAGCTTCAAACTGGCAGACCACCGAATCTGATTGAAGGAGCGATTGGAGAATAATTCGTCACGTTGAAGCGCACAGAAAAAAGACATCGGCTGAAATTATTAACTATGTAAATGATATGCCGACTCAACGATTATCAGCACGTACGGTACGACGTCGTTTGCGTTCCTGTGGTTTAACCAGATGGAAAAATTCAAAGCAAACTGTAACAAGCAGGGTTAATCTCGCCATGTGTTTTGGTGTACACAGAAGCTGAGCTGAAAGACAGATAAATGGAAATCTGTTGAATTTATAGACGAAACCCAGACAGTAATAGGACAGGACAGAAAAGTCAACGCTACATTTGGAGAAGGCTAAATATTATCAAGGCATGCACGATTTCTCTATACCAACGCTGTTCAATTATCAGTTAGCATTTCAAACATCAAGTATTCACCTGCAGATCCAGTACAAACATTGTTGCACCTCGAGCTTTCTCTAAACTTGTAATAGGAGCAAACACAGTGAGGTCGTGAACATTGACCACTCCATCTGAAATTACAGACAACAACTTATGGTACTTCATATTTTCTCTGCTACTTACAACAGTTTCATAACAAATTATCATTGTGGTCCATAAAAAACGGTCCACTTGTTTTTTGAATAGCTCCTTGAAACATTGGCCAATTTTAATAATTCTTGGCATGTGACATCAAGAAGAAATTTACACATATGACGGTAGTTTTGGCCACTTCACCTTAATACTGTTGCTACACTACCTGGTAAAATGCAGAAGTCATCGTTTGGCCATGTACAACAATGAATTCATACTGGGTAGCACATGCAAAATAAAAATGTATACTCAAACAAAATAAATGGATAATGACAAACACCTGATATACTGACGACAATGTGATACTCAGGGACCACTTCAAGCTGCGTTATTGGCTTCTTGGCAAAGGACTTGTTCGACCGCTCGAGTGCCGTATCAAATGGCCGATCAGGTAATCCATGATTGGGCCGAACTGAATAGACAAGCAGGTGACCTTGCCGAGTGCCGACCAATAGTGTATCGCCTGCATGATGAATTGGAACAGTTGAGTCAAAAGACAACAAACACACAACAAGATACAAGAAATCTAACTTCAACAGAATGTCTAGCATGCAAAACATTAATAATCACAATAGAAAATAGTCAACAAATTTGACAGCTAAATGTGCTTCTTTAATTTATCCTCAACAAAACTCAAAAATCAAGATAACATAAAAGCAACAGAATTAGCACAAAACCTAAAACCAATCGACATGAAAGATACATAATTATATCACAAAACTTCGACACTCCAAGTACACATCAAGCAATGCTAATTCAATGAAAGAATACTAATTTGGTTTTAAAAACCTCATTATCATCACTTGATATCACAAACAGTTTGTGACAAAGTGGGTGTCAGACACGAAAAGGGCGTGACATTCTACTACCGATAATTATACTTTCAGATCAGCGATATGAACCTATCAATTTTTACACACAGGCTTTCAGATCGATGATCTGAAAGTATCAATTTTTACGCGCGAAAGCAGCTATGCTTTCAGCACGTCTTAGCCATCATAATTCCGTCTGTCTGTCCGTCTGTCTGTCTGTCACACGGGTGGATCAGGCAAAAACGGTCCAAGCTAGGATCTCCAAATCTTCACCATCAGCTGCCTGGAAGACTCTAGTTTCAGGAACCGTGAGGCTTTTTCATAAACTTGAAGGGGGTCACCCCGAACAAGGGTGCTAAATGAGAGGGGGTAGGTATTTTGCGATTTTTGGTCTATAAGTCGCTGTATCTCAGTAACGGTGCGAGCTAGGGCCTAGGTTACTATTAATCACTAATAGGAAATCATATACTGGCTTTCGATTGGCGCCGAATTCAATGACCTTGAATGACCTTGAACGCCAAAATAGGAAATTTTATGAATTTTTCAGTGCTTTCCGACTGCAACAAGTCTATATCATTCACAAGGAGGTGCCACGGTACTGGCGTTGGTGGCGTGGCGTTGTTGGTAACGCGTTTTGGCTGAAACGAAGTTACTCTACGCCGGGCCCGGTTAGTACTGCGATGGGTGACTGCCTGCGGGTAGGCTGCTATAGGCTTTCGCGCGTCCCGTGAGCATTAGCTCAAATTTCTTGTTGTCCAAGATTGTCAGATTGCCAATCTGAACAGAATTTGTCACTGTGTATGTGCAAACAAATTTGCAGGAGGTCACTAGTGCTATACGTAATGCAGTAGGATTAATTATTATTTTATTAGGGTTAGGGCTATGGTTAGTGTCAGGGTTTACAGTTAGGGTTAGATGGTGGATGGAAAATAACCTCAGGCTTGCTCACTTTTCCGTCCCTAGGGATGGAAAAAAACGCTTTAAGCACATAGATTTCCGTCCGCATGGACGGAAAATAGCGTCCGCATGGTCTTTTTTTCTATCCGTGGTGGACGGAAAATAGCCTCACGTTCGCTTACTTCTCACTCTTAACACTGAGCATCGTCCACTGATAGGCGCTCATATCGCCGCAGACCCATGCCGTCATGGCAACACACCCTGGAATGTTCAGATCGCCGATCTGAAGGTATCATTTTTTGTCCAAAATTCTCAGATCGGCGATCTGAATGTATCACCATGCTTCTACTACAGCAATGACGACGGGCGAAATCACATGATCACTTACTCGCAAATTTCCTATTTCACTTACATTAATCAACTGCCAAAGATGTCTAAAGTTCGAAAATAAAAAAAATATTTATGATCGTTTCACGCTTTTCTAACTATTTCGCAACAAATCATACATGTGCACACAATGCGATCTCTACGTCACAGCTGTTTACTTCAAGCATTTATCAACCGAGAACGATTATGACATCGACTGTACTGGATTTTAGTTATTTTAATTGCAATTAAATGTGACTACAAATCCTAAGTCTGACCCTGAACCCTAAACCTAACCATAACCCTAACCCAAACACTATTCCTAACCCTAACCTTAAAACCAACCCTAATTCTACACCTAAGTCTGGATATCTAAACATGGTCGTTCTCGGTTTTTAGATGCCTGCGCATCTGATGTACATAATGTTTGATGTTATGTTACGTTATATTAGTGGGTGTTTACGACGTCAACTGCCATGACAGTCCAGTGCAATGTTTTGATTTTGTGCAGTGGCTATGCCCCCAAATTTTTTCGTAAGGCATGCAGCCTACCATAGGCAGGCTCTTACGACAGCTGATGTATTCGGGGGCATAGGAAATCGCCGAAATGAGCGCCTCCGAAATTCGGGGGCATAGCACCGGTCTTGATTTTGTGCGAAGTTCATGTTGAAGTTGTTAAAAAGTCTGTCTTACTGTTCCAGAAAGTTAGTGTGTCCGGAAATCGAATGAAACCTCTGATGACAAAAATTCATGAAATGTGCAATAAGATGTGATTACTGCAAGATTTACGAGTAAGTGACCATGTGATTTCGCCCGACGACTTATCGCAGCATCATTACCATAGCAAGCTATGGCCTCGATGTGTAGCGGCAGCTTCTCCAGCACCGGCTTATAGTCGTACGCGTCATGCATCGTAAACGGTACGCTAGGAACACTGGACGACGACGAGATGGGACGGAGCAACGGAGAGCCAATGAAACAGCATCGGTCTTCTGCCCCAGCACCCGTGGGGCAACAGGACGCCCTTGCAGACGCCGACGAATCGCCCAGATTGCCGACCGCAAACTCACTCACAAGATCTCACCGCGTTTCGTTCACAACTTTGCAGACTAAACCGGTCGTGCACGAAAAAGAAACTTTATCCTACGACTTTTGTATATTATCATTTTCGACGACACCGGAAGTTGTTGCGTTCATGTTTATGTTTTGATTTCAATAACATCAAAAAGTAATAAATAAGTAGATATACCCATCGAACTGAATCTAGGGCCTGACTGAATCACAGCGGCAGCCATACGAGGGGAATGCTTACTCTATGTTTTTAATTGTGTTTCCGGTACTCGCACCTTACGTCATCGCCACCTGTCAGTGAGAGTGTAAATATGGCGATTAGTTCATGGTGTGCCGCTGTTAATTGCAGTAATGGAAGGAAGAAAAGTCCGGATTTATCTTTTTTTTCGTTTTCCAAAAGACAAAGAAAGGTGAGTTGAATGTTTAGGTGTTCTTGGGGACACAAATCCATAAGCAAACAGTAAAGGGTGTTGGTAATTTGCGGGAATGCGGAAAGTAATTTGCGGAATGAATTCTGCGGAAGTAGGCTGCGGAACGGTGGGTAATATGCGGAATGACCGACCGAGCGATCGATAACGCCCCCTTAGATTAAAATACGCCGCTGTCATATCT
>Ga0209367_1007788_pt1 | contig 14723 bp, 10 predicted proteins | sample WorMetLIZISLAND2_FD_187412 | JGI IMG/M metagenome (GOLD analysis project Ga0209367, IMG submission 187412) | Marine gutless worms symbiont microbial communities from Max Planck institute for Marine Microbiology, Germany - Olavius geniculatus... ... | reverse complement strand
TATTCTGCAGCAATTGGGTCTCATGATCATAAATCAGTTTTTGCTGATTGTGATGCTATGTGCTTTTGTGGTACTTCTGGAATTTCTGTCGGTGCTGAGTTGAACATCTGGGTGCTAATTTTTTTTTGGTTTTTCGCTAAGTCCTCATTCAGTATTCCTGGATTGTTGTCACCAGTCGTGTGCTAATTAGTTAACGGTGCCGCTGTTGCTAACTTGAATGTATTGTAATTGATGATTTTGTGTCATATTTTCTGGCAATTAGGACATTGGTCAGGAAATTATACGTAAAACTTAACTATTCTAATGTTCTCGTTCTCGTTCTCGTTCTCGTTCTCGTTCTCGTGGTTCTTGGTCTCGTTCTCGTTCTCGAGATTTTTTTTTGGTCTCGTTCTCGTTCTCGTTCTCGCCATAATCTGGTCTCGTTAACATCCCTGATTATCATTACCATTATCGTCATCATCATCACATGGAGAGATTTAACTTGGCCCGAATAGTAAACATTCATTTCAGAACCACCTCAGAAGAGTGTCCGTCCGATATGTATAAGCCCGGATTCCAGCGACGACAAAGACGCTGCCTGAAGACTGAGAGTGACGGTGCAAAGGTGATGTTCGATGGAAGGAGGTTTCGTAGGTTGACTCCAAGAACCGGAAATGTGTGTAGTTTTGACGCAGACGTACGTGGTTGATCGCTGCATGGTTGATTCTGATCGATCGTCGACAACGCGTCAAAACGAACGAACTAGCGCTGCAGCCCTCTCGCGTCGTACGTAATCTGGTTACAATTTTACATTTAAATTCCGCAGACGACGTCCCGGAACGTGGCCGGTGCCGGTGCCCGGCGCTGTGACCACGCCACGCGGCCGGGCGTGCAACTGCGTGTGACCGCGGCACAAGTCCCTAGAGCCATCCCGGCCGCCTGCCGCCCTACCGTCGTGTCGTGGTTTTCCACGCTGAAGCCGACGGACGCCGATAAGACCGACCGGCGACTACTCGAGACCGACGGCCGACAGGACACGACGCGACGCGACGACCAAAATTGATTTGTCGGTGATGGATGTTTTGTCGATTATGACAGGAACGCGACCAGGGCGCCACCTAGCGGAGCCCACCACGTAACGCATAGGGCTTGTTTGGGTCAGAGCTGATGTCCAGCAGATGTGAAAACGAGAGGGGTCAGTCAGTCAGTCAGTCGGTCAGTCGGTCTTTCTTCACGATAACAAACAACTCATCCGCTTTGTACTGAGTTTTCTCCCATCACCACAATAGTCATTGCCATCTAGGCAACCAGAAATTCAAACACGTTGAAACAACTTAATCTTAACCCGACCCGACGAGCAAACATGAATTCATGGCATTTTCAACTTTACTGTTCGCACGTCAGTTGCCGCTATCTTGCCTTCCTTGAAAAAAAATTCAAATCTCATTTTAGTAGCAGGCTAGGCTATACAAGTTAGTTGGAGCGGTGCAGCTATACAACTAACTAAAGATTTGACGGATTTTACTAACTTTAAAACATCAGCAGTCTGTCAGTTTGCCATCTCGCCCGCTAATTATACTGAGTAACGAAATGACATTACAGTTGCGTTGGTTCAGCGCTCACTGTCGTTTTCTTATCCGGCAGGACATTGCAGCAGCAGCATACTTAACACGAGTTACTTATGCTGGGGTGCACCTGCTTACGATGATGCTGAGTAAACAGTTCAGTTGCTGCTGCTGCTGCTATTGCATCAGGAAACGCCGACGTTCACATCACCGGCGGGCTGGTAACAGTCTGCACCTGAATTCTTTTCATTTGATTGGCACACCAGGAGCCAGCACGCCTGTTGCCGCAGGTTGTGACGAGTTAAATCTTTCGAAGCTGAATAAATTTTTTTCCATAGGCCTCCGAAGCGAAGTGAGGCTACTTCCTGGGTTAACGTTGTGACGTTGCATTGTGACAGTGTCGTTGTTTGTTGACATTAGCTACTGTCGGCCTTCTCTTTTCCCGTGTCGTTGTGCACGAGTGCCACGAACTAGAAGTCGTACAGCACACTTTGTACCTTGCGTTTTGTATTACTGTGTATTTTTTGTAGTTTCTTTTTCTTTTTCATTATTTTAATGTTCTTGTGTACTGCATGTACGATTTTGATATTAAAATAAATAAATGGCGACTTTTGTTAAGACCGTTAAGACGTTGAGTTAAGCAGCGCATCATTGACATTTCTGCCGATCGAATACTTTATGTAAATAATAATGAGGGGCGTCTGCCTTTATCTACCGATGACGCCAATACACTACAAACAATTCTGGGAAATTATTTTTGTTTAAGTACAATATTATACAAAATTTGTTTATTGATATTATTAATTTTTAATTTTAGTAGCGTTCGAGTAAAAGTTTTTATTTATTAACAACCAGGAGACAGTTGGTATTTCGACTTTACAAGCATTATGACTTATGAGACGTTAATGACGCTGTGCTATTATATTTAACATTTACTGTACATTGACAGGCCTGTGTAATGTGTAATAATATGCCTACGTGCTTTCACATATAAATATTTTCTTTTACGTTGTGCGTATTGCTGTTGTTATTGTTAGCCTGTAATAATTCTATCTCTTTCGACTTACTGACCGTTCTGACCTGATTCACGGTAAGAACATGCAACTTTAATACGCTTACAATATAGACTAGTGACTACAGTTAGGTAATTAGGTTAAGTAATTAGGCTTTTGGTCCTGAATAAAATTGCTAATTAGGCCTAATTAAAAAATGTCAGTTATCTGCAATGTCATTAATGACTAGAGTTATTTTTAGTTGTGATGAATTGGTAAATTTACACAAAATAAAGTGTAAACATCGCACAGCAAAAAACTGCTTGTTGCACGGGCTTCAGCGGCTTCTGAAGGCACAGCGAAACGTCTGATTTAAAAAAAAACAAACTCGCATTTGCGCTATTTGAAAAGCAGCCTTTGAAAGTCTCCAGAGGCAGTTTCTTTATTTGTCCCACACTGGCGAGCCACTAGTCAGAGCATGACTGAAATCGACATCTCAGACGATGAAGCAGATGCTATGAGCATTTCGTGCTGATTGCAGTGCGGCATCAACTGACTCGTGGGACACAACGGTCTCGACAGGCTGTAAAAATGCAACGGCAGGGTTTTGTCATAGTTGTCGGCAATCATGAAAACATCGAATTAGCCTTTCACACTCATTGCGATGAAACAGCCCAAAGACTACTGGCAATAATCCAGCCTTATTAAGGTCAAGGTTATCAGACGCCAAAAACCGCCAGATATGAACGCATGTTTACGTACGGCTAGCGGCTTGCGCGCGGGCGGCTTTGCCCACTGTACACTAGCACAGAAATATAGGTAGACGACCGCATATATGGCGGCACAAGATGTGGCGATATCTTTTCCTGTTGTTGTTATGTTACTGGTGTGGTGCTGGTGGTGGTGGTGATTGTAGAACGCAATGCCGTTAGTAACATCTCGTAGGCGAGAAGAAAAACAACGTTCGCTCGTTCTAATCCGGTTTGTCGACCGACAGGGGCAACAGCGAAAATCTCCAATGTGGTCGGTGACAACATCTAAATTTACCATGAGCTCTGCCAGAGTAACCGGAAACGGTGCACTGCCGTGCCGCGGCGTTTAAAATGCGACCGCGGAAGAAATCGACGCGACAATCGACAATCGTAGAACGACGACGACGAGGTGGGCCGGTGGGTGGGTAAATGCAATGCGGCAAGACCATCAATAAATTAGTGATGACAAAGACGACGTGCGCCGAAGCATCCATGCAGCTGTATACAAATCAACTGACAATCTCATTAACTGGAAGTCTCCACATCGACGAATCGCGGCACAGGCGTGCCTAGCTGCCGCACGTCCTGTCGACAGCGTCGTAAGCGTCATGTAAGTGATAGGCCTCTATAGCTGCTCCGCTCGTACCGTCACTGTCCTATCTCACTTGATGATTAAGCCACCGTCTTTTCATCTGCAACCCGCTCGCTCTCGGTAACAAGTTAACAGTCACGCCAACTCCCGACAAGACATCCAGCAAACAACTTGCACCGCTTCTTCCTTATTCCACCGCCTATCTCTGGCATAATGTCTGGAGTGGTATAACAGGATGTTAAAGTCACGCCTGCATTCAAGCGTGACCAAACAAACAGCAGTGTATTAAAGCCTTACACTGAGATAATTGTGTTGAAGAAGCCTAAAGTGATAAACTCGTTTGACACTCACCCATTCCACCCCAGACCGTAGTTTAACACATACATATCCATCTGTTGCTAAAACTCTTCCGTTGGTCTGATATATAATTCTAAACTACGAGTATGAGTTGTATGCGTAAAACATGCAAGCAAACTCATATCTGTCAAGCTGTACGATACATCAATACGGCGCTCAATACAATGATCAGATTATGACTTACAACGTTTCTTGAGTGCTTCTTAAACAAGTCCAGCAAATCTACACTGTGTCTCAAAAAACATCCCGAACATTTTTGATTGTAACTTAAATAAGGATTATCAAATTTTAATAATTTTTGGTACGAATATTTATGAGACAACTTGCCATTAAATAAATGTTCAATTTCCTTCCCACCTCACCCCAAAGTCTGTTTGTGCATTACCTGGGAAAAACAAAACCAACGAAATATTGCTTTGACCCAATGCAGTATTATTGCTTAATCTAAATAACGCACACGAACATATTTCGTTAACTTTCTGGACACTTTGGCTAACATTTCATCCAATTGTTTCATTTTTTAAACTGCCTACAGCAAAATTGCTTAAAATGTGGGCGCATTGTGCGAACACAGGCATGGAGAGGCTTTCCGCATTCATTGACAGCAGTATCGATAATGTTCTGCTTCAGACTAATCCAGACTTCACCAGTCACTTCATGAATTCATAAATATTCCTGAACGTCATCTGGTAGACATACTGCTTCATGACAGTCAAACCTTGTAATCGACTGGCTGTTGGGGGCCAAAAATCTGGATAGATAGAATTTATTAAAGTTTTTTTATTCATTTCAACACATTATTTGCTTGATCGGTTTTCACAGGTGGTGCAAGAGCAGAAGTTGGGTGAGGTAGGAACTTAAACAACCGTTGAATAGCCAGTGGTGTCAGAAATATTGAGGTCAAAAATTACTAAAATCTGATGATGTTTCTGCAAGTTATGATCGATGATGTCGGGAATGTTTTTTCACGTTTTTGCATATTTCAACGCATCTTACGCTTGGTCTGCATTCCCTTGGTAGTGCAGAAGCAAACATTGGGTGAGGTGGGAAGCTGAACGGTCATTTGATGGCAAGTTGTGTCAGGAATATTCACACCAGAAATTATTACAACCTGATATCTGTTCTTGAAGTTTCAATCGAAAATGTCGGAGAAGTTTTTTTGAGACACATTGTACAACAAATCTAAGTAGTGGAATCTGGACCACGACAATACTGCCAGGCAACAATGGGCGACAACAATTGGATTGACCGGCAGTCGATCAGTCGCCCTATAGTCAGTCGTACGCTAGTCGAGACCACAGACCATATCATGCAGTAGCGTCGCGGCACGACATAATTCTGCCCGTGATCGAAGCGACTGCTACAACTCGCATCGACTATCAACAGGCGTACAACCACATAGGGCTGTGCAAAAACAAGTGGGGAGCACCTAAAACTCAGTGGCAAAACAAAATCTTCCGCATAGTTTGCACGCGTTTTGCGTTTAATCTTCGCAACTGTTATAATGCACAACATTTTTTTTTAAAAAAAAACGCAATAAAATTAATACAGTGCATTGAAAGTAAGTTACTAAAACTTTGTTCATAATTCTTTTTACCAAGAGAAGCAGAAAATGCTGCGAAATAAAATAGTAAATATCTATGGCAGAAGGACATGCAAAAAAGACATTTGTAGGTCTACGACAATAACGATATGAACATAAGTATGTCATGCATCATAGCTGGTTTTAGCGGATTTCAGCATATCCGTTCGCTATGGGGAGCGCGTTCGCTCTCTAGGAAAAGCTGAGGGAACGACGTCCCCTTGCGACTTCGCTCCACACACCCTAAACGACCACCCAGACCGCCGCGTGTCTATCTCCAGCTGTCCGACAGATTAAGAGCACCCACCACTATGCTGACTGATCAAGCCTGCAGTTTGAACGATTAGCCGTCCAACTGTATACGACAGCACGCTAAAATTGATTGATGATATTTATCGATAGATACACTGTCTCTGTTCTGACATCATTGTTCGTCATGAACTGTTATGTGTGGTGTAAATCACTGTAGATATACGGTTGTAAATATCGTGCCAGTCACAGTAGGCTAAATACTTGCAGTGAGTGAGTAGTTTCTTGACGCCACAGCAGCACAAAATAGGCCATTCAGTGCCATGTAAATATTCGTATGTGCATCAGTAATTGATTAATAGTGCAACTACGAACTCTGCATGAAAAACAGTCAACGTACCTTACGAGTACAAAAAAACAAAAAAAATATATCTTTGAATGTCCGTAAACACAAAAGTGTCAAAATAAAAAAAATGGTTTGCCTTGCCGGGTTCCCCCAAAATTGACACCCCTAAAGTCAACGCCGTTATTTCGTAAAGAAATAGCAGGCCAAGATATTTAAGACTTACACAATGTAAGCATATTATGCGGTTTTCGTTTACGTACTTATCGTGCTCCGTGAATAGGCGGATTTTTTCCTTGTTTGATTGTCCATCTCGCAATTTGATACTAAAATTCTTTTCACCAAAATAACAAATAACGACGAAAGGCTCCTTGCGTGCCAAAAAAGTGATTATGGAAGTAGTACAACAACTTGCTGACCTGTCGGCAGGAGTAGAACCAGGCAAGCGCGGCGGCTACGATTCCAATAACAGGGATGGCGACGAGAAAGAACATGGCGAGTTTACCGCCGGGACCGCAGCCAGTGCCAGGAGCGACGGAAGCACCACGCGACTCGGTTACGTCATCAGCCCCTGTTGTGGGGGTTTCCTCGGCTAGCATAGGCATGGTCGCCGCGCTCTGGTCGCTCCAGCTTGTCAGCGGAACCACGGGCTGATGTGCGGCAGTCATCAGTCCGCCGTCCTCGAGCGAAGTGGATCTCTCAGGAAGATGCCGACGACCTGCTGCTGCTGATGATGTTGTCAGCTGTTCGTTCTCCCGTCGACGATCCTCGGTCAAGGTGCGCCTGCGGCTGGCGGTCGGCCAGAGCGGCTTTGGAGGTGGCGGTGGAGGCACTGGCGCTCGACAAGGTAGAGTCCTCGACGTCGAAGCGTTGCCGTCTCCGACCGACGTCGTCGTTGTCGACAGCGTGAAACAACTGACTGCGCTGTCATCTGCCGTCACTGACGGTGAGCGAGCCGCACTGACCGCGTCACCTGCAGTCGGCGGCTTGATGCCATTCACATTTAGCCGGCGAGGCGCCGTGCCTCCCGGGACCATTCGGTAAGTCGACGACGTGATTGCGGAGGTGCTTAATGCCGGTAACGACTTGGCGACGGTGACGCCCAGTTAGGTGACTGGCTGGCCGGGATGCAGGCGGACTTGTTCACAGCGCCAGCAGGACTGCCACAACGAACGATGCGTTGGACGGCTTACTGCACACGCGTCCAGCGCTAGATACAAACAAATAATAACGACTGACGATGATGGCAGCGTTGATTACGTGTGAAGAAAGCACGATGATACGAACTGGACAGCAGCAGAAAACATAATCATTCACACCTGGTCATTCAACGTAAGGACGTAATCGGCAGTCGATCGTAAATTCGATTCGCTTCAGCGACAGAAGCCGATGACGTTGCAGTGACGTCACCGATGAGCACTGTGACGTCACGCTGGTAAGCGTGTGGCCGGTGTTAATAAAGGCGGTGCAGACAAACGACGAGCGAACTGTATTAGCCTCGGCCTCGGCGTTTGGGTATTGACTCGTCATAATGCGCCTCATTAACCACGACGACGACGACCGCCATCACGTTGGTCCAGTGTGTCGCCAACACTGCACAGAGCCGCAGCAGTCTTACCGCGCGAGCTCAAGTGCTGCGTCAACAGACTCCAAGTGAAGTGACTGAGCGCCTTTACTCATTGCAGTTCTCTGTCTGTGGCTGCTGCTGCTGCTGCTGCTGCCGCCACGGTGTCAACTCAGCAGCGCTGCGACTCGCAGTGCTTTCTTACGGACGGCTTAGCCTATAACAGACTTGCAGAGCAAAGCGACGCGAATAACTTAGCCGATCCGATTCTATAATAATTGTTTGTCAGCAACAACTGTCAGATGCATTTCATGGCTGGGAAGTTGTTGTTGAGAAATGCTGCACAGTGAAAATTAACGTCGTCGCAGTTAAACTACCCAGGTATAGCGAAATGACTTCAAGTGTTCTAAAGAATGCCACGTTGTCACATGTAGCTTGAGCCACAGTTGCCTTGGTTGAAGCAACCGATAGGCTACTTTGGTTTTCTTTGTGTTGATTTTTAATACATATTCACAGGATAGAGTAGGCCTGCTCAACTTGTCAATCAACGTCTGCAAAGCTTCTTGTAATGTTGCAATATATCGTCTACATAGGCTACCGTAATTTGTTTATCGTGACACCAGTCAAAATAAATTCATCGTTGATTTTTGAGAAGTTAAACATTAAAGAGTTTTAGCCTAATCGTTACGATGCAGCTCTATTCGACGCACAAGACTGGGCAGATAAAAAACTCTGTGGTGCTTTCTTGACACTGCAGATAGTAAGCAGGCCGTATTGCTTTCACTGCAGGTTGATGTCGGCTACGATTTCTCGGAATAAACATTATTGAGGCAATAGGATGTTGAATAAAATGGACCGAAACACAACATTTACGACGTCAATGGACGTCCACCCGGTTTGCATGTGCTACGGCTGCTGCTGCTGCTGCCTATTTCCATACAATCGATGTTTTATGAATGTGTTAATCAGCGTAGTGGTTGTCGTAATGACCATCTGGGCTGCAGCAGCTAGGGCTGCGCTGAATATGCGATTTCGGAAAGTGTACTCGAGTATCCCCCATTGAAAAATAGAAACATTTAGGTCCGGTTTTTCCATCGCCAATCAAATCAAATTTGATCTCCGATTTACTGATCTCCGATTAACTTGATGTTCAGAATTGATCGTCGATCAACTGTGTTTCGTTTTTTCACTCATTTTCGATCTTTAATTACGTGATCGGCGATAAGTTGATCGGCCGTCAACTGAGCCGGCTGTATGCCAATCTGATTGGCTGACAGTGACAGTGACTTCAATTTGCAGTGTTGTGTGCTAAATTACCCAGCATGCGCTGCGCCAGCACAGATACCCACCCAGTAAAAGTCGTCATAGCAACGATATCAACGATATCGTCCATCGTCTGCTGTCAAAAACACTTTCTATCGCAAATCAATACGGGAGCGTCTATCCATTTTATTTTTTCACAAAACACCATGCACAGTATAAATTGATTGGTAGTGATCGATCGCCATGCCTGGAACTTTATTTTAATGCGTGAATTGTCGTTCTGACCGGCGATGTGAGGAGATGTTTCTGGTGCGAATACCGTAAGCAACGAACTGCAGATCGTTACGTTTAATCGTCAAGTATCTGACTTGATCCGCCAATATTTGGCCATCAACTTGATGGGAGATTTGATGGACGATCAGTCGCTAATTGGAGATGGAAAACGGTTATTGAGATGATCTCAGACCAAGTCCCAAAGTTGATCGGAGATCAATTTGATCGGCCATCAAATGTGCATGGAAAAACGGGACTTTAATTTTAAAAAAAACTTTTACGTACGAAATACCAAATTAAAATGCGTAACACAATTAGGATATTTTGATAACGTATTAAAATTTGCATTAAATTGTATGCAAAATCTTAAATTCCATTTTTTTCAATAATTATCGAAATTTTATTAATTCAAGGTCAACATTCAGCGATACCTGTTTATTAAACCAGTACTTAATCGTTCAGTTACTCGCCGAGAAAAAAAACAATTACTCGGACGGCACATCACTAGTCGTCGCAGCGGTCTGGCAATCAGTTCGGCCTCATGTACTCGGCCTATGCAACTGCAGCATGTCTTCTATAGCCAATGACGCGTGAAGCGTTATAGTCCGGCACGTGCCTCATCGCTATTGTTCTGTTTATTATCAGTCAGCGTCAGCATTTAACCTAGCGGTGTTAACGACATCACGGCACAGCGTGTGATGCTAAATGATGTCGCCGCGCAGCGCGCCAACTCTTCACAAAACGTAGATTAACAGCAGCAGCAGCAGCAACAACAACAACAGCCGTCAATGCGCTAACGTTGTCGACCAAAGCCTTCAGTGTTTTAGCGCTTCTTCGGTCTGTCATAAAACTACATCTGCAACGGTTTTCGGCACTTTTCTAGGGATATTTAATTTTGAAAACAGAAACCGAACTCTAACATTGTCTGGGAGGAAGCTTACAGTAAACATGAACATCACGGTAGCGTATTGTGACAGTAGCTACGATATCCCATTTCATTATAAGTATTAATATAATTATGAATTTAATAAATATGCATACTGTAGGCCTACTACGACACTAAATACTATTAAACGATACATCACACTACGTTCGCAAAGAATACTTACAGTTGCCTAAATAAAACAAGACAGACGATGAAAACATTAGAAACACATGTTAAACACTTTGGAAAACTGAAAAAATCAATGGAACGTTAAAATTTTAGAAGCGATTTAAAATTAGCAACATCTTTAGCATTCTATATCACTCGCAGTCACACAGTGTAGTTTTCGTTTCGTTGGAATAGCAGTCGTGACAACCTGAAGTGCCACGGGACGTAATTCGACACTACAAGTCTATACAGCGGCGGCGGCCAGCAGAGCTCTATATTAACATGCTGTGTACTGTGGAGTTGAGATTGTGTTGCGGTCCGGTCCCAACGAGCCGCGGCCGGCGGCATCAGAATGGAAATAAAACGGGAAGATTAGGCGCGGCGCGATACGAGTTGGTGGACGATAATCCATCTCTATTCGCAGTCCGCCACCAGTCAGTCACGGACTCACGGTGCTGTCTGGGTTGGTTCGCCGTTCAGCCTCGTTCGCTATAACATCGTTTTCACACTGCAGTGTTGGTTGCAGATCCGGTTGACATGGCGGCGACGACGGTTCCGCGTCAAAACCAACCGGGAACGTCAAAACTACACAAATACCCGAACTGAGCCCTATGGTTCAATAGTGGTTCAAGTGCATTTTTGACATTTTTGGGGTTAAATCACTTTTCCATCAAATCGAATGGGCTTTTTCACGAGGTGACGTCCATTTAGCTGCTCGAAGTCTCTATCATAGTGTATTCGAGCCTATTCGTTTTTAAACTGAACAAAATTGTTGCATCAACAAGTACAACAGTGAATCAAATGTACACGATTCACTTTTGCTCTAATTTGTAGTCCAAAAAGTTCACTTCTATAATGGACCATCAGTCTAAAGTGTCAACATCATTATTATTTAGTCAAAAAAGTGTTAGAAAATGGTGACCATTGATAGGTAATGAAATACTACACCATTATATCGACAGCAGACTTGAATTATATTTACAGTCGAATTATACAAACGGTGTAAACTTCAAAGACCGATTTCTCAAAAGTGGTTTGCACTCAGATGAACCACTATTAAAGCAAACGGCTGTTTAAACCTAATCTTACCCTAGTCCTATTTTCAACACTGTGCCTATCTGCAGTCTCTAATTCCTAATTCTAACCCTAACCCTAATCTTATCCTTAACCCTATTTTCTAAACTGAAGCCTATATCACTGTTTCTCAGTTTTGTCGTTCCGGTTTTGACGGGACTCTGGCGTCGGCGGTTACGACCGACCACCAACGACGCGAGATACACATTGGTTTCTAGATGATTTTTGACGTCCAGCAAGCTTCATCTTTCGGCTTTTGGACTGTAAATCGACGGCACGCAGTCGATCCACAACAGTTTTCCCAAAGTATTTAAGTTTCGGAGGTTTGGCGGTGATTTCTGACATTTCGAAAGCAGAATTAAGTTCGAAGTCGTGTCTCCTAGGTGGAGATGTAGGCCTACATCTGGCGCGAAATTTTGTACCAGACTGCTGAATTATGACTTGCAATCGGGACGGCGTGGGTTCTTTGGGTTTTCATACACGGACTTAGTGTTGGTTGCGGAACAAGCGACGGTTTATTTCCGGTGAATTGATCAACCGACGACGTTCAGTCTGGAAGGGGTCTGCCGCTGCGGCTTTGCAGTAGAAGAACCCGCAAAGCGACGCTGTCGAAAAACACCAACAACAAAGGCAACGCCGCTATGATAAGCTGCAGCCGTCACGCGCTGCTGAATTGTGCATAACGCGTGGGCGGGTGTGTGGGTGTGAAGTTGTGAAAGTTGTGAACACCGCACGACGGTTAAAAATGCAGCGTGATTACAGAGACAGGCATGATATGTTCTAAACGCCGCTTACCGGACACTTGGGACCTGAGACACTTCAAACTACAGGTGTAAACATGATGCGAATCCCCATGGCCCGTGGGTCTCGTGAGAATCTCACGAAAACGGAAACTGTGTGGCTAAAATAATGGGAATAAAAATGGAAAAGACGACTGTCTGTCAAAAAATGTATGATGTCACTGTCTTCTATTTTCTTTCATTCTGCCACTGTTACTGTAAATGCCATTTTGTGAATTACTTAAATTACAAACGAGTCAAGTGGCATGGAAATTTCTTTAAAAACAAAATTTCCATTTTTTTAATTCCAGACGACTTGATTTCCGTTCCCATTTTTATTACTATCAATTTAGCCTCACAGTTCCTATTCCCATGAAGCTTCCACGGAACCCATGGGTCCTTTGGAAATTTCCATTATGTGCACATCTCTACTGTCGCGTTGACAGCACGATTTAGTATGGTTGATAGCATCAATACTAAATCAAAAGAACAGTATGACATTGGTGTGTTTCAATGTTGTCAATTTTCACTCAAATTTCGTGAAGAAATCTGTTTTAGTCGAACTCCAACACGTTCAGTCTACAGCGTATGATGAACTTATGATAAACAGAGAGGCGGGAAGGACGAGAGGACATCGGTGTCAGAACTGTAGGGGCCTATCTGATGATGAATTCTAGTTCCCCCATTGTCTCTGGAGTGATATGTCGGTCCGCGCCGCGCCTGCAGTTGTCACAACGTGAATGTGCAAGAAACTCATTTCCTGCGCGGATTTCGTGTTAAGTTTATTTCCAGCTGCGTATATATAGCGACCGTTTACGTCACAAAGTGGGGTTAGTTTCTATGTCCGAATAGCGACGGGAGATTTTCAGCTCTCTCGTAGTGGGGGATTGGCAAGTGTTTGAATGGCAAATGTTTGAATAACTTTTGACGGTATTTTAAAGTTTAAATATCGATGCTTGTAACTGTACATGGCTGTGGGTTTTCGGTCATTCGGTTTATGTTTTGTAAGCTAAGTGTATCCGATAAAAATACGAATCTTATTTACGAATGGTGAAACAGCAGATTACTCTGGGTTTATGTCGCAACGCATCACACGAATTTTGAATCAAGTGGAAAACGCCAAATCAGCAGCAGTAAAGTCAGGCCCGTCGAAAGCAACAGAGAGAAACGGGAAACATTTTTTTGCGGGGCCCCTCTAAGGAAAATTTTTTTTTAAATGTTTAAAATGGGGCATTCTGGTGTATTTCATATTTTTGAGCGACGGCGGGGCATGCCAAACGTTGCGGGGTCCGGGGTAACTTACCCCCTGCCCCTTTTCTCGACGGTCCAGAAGGAAGTAGTTGCCGCGTAAGGAGTTTCTGAATAACTATCTAAACAGATTAATTTAAGAATATTTTAGCACTTTCGGTTTTTCGGTAAGAAGTTGTGATTTGTAGATTCGGAAGAGCCGCAAACCGTTTTGAGAGGCTTCAGAACTTGCGGCCACTTTACCAGTCAGGCAACGCCATGGGGAAACTGGCAACATACCATACAGTAGGTATAACTAGAAATTTGGGGGCAAAGCCCAACGTGAGTCCGCCCGGCGCCCTAAGTCCGATTGGGAAAAATTAGGGGGGGGGGAATTTCACGGCATCAAAGTCACGTGGCCCGAACTCAAATGCATTGGCATACGCCGAACGCGCTTCGTCGACTTAGGGTAGGTCAACATTAGCGCTTATAACTTGGTTCGTAGTGGACCGAATATCACAAATTTTTTTTGTTCAACGCCGAAGGATCGCATTCGTCAACGCCGTTTAGATTATGTCTTTATCTTCAGCGATTCCAGAAATATTTGCGCTCAAACTCGAAAGTTGTCGTAAATCGCACCGATTTTTGAACGTTTTTACCCTCCCAAATTTTAAGGGGGGTGGAGCCCCCAAAATTTGTACTTGCGTCAACACCCCCACTTAAAGACACGTCAAGTGCCAAAGTTTCGTCGGGCTACACCCCCTAACTCCGAAGTTATAAGCGCTAATTTATTACATTTTGAGCCAATTTTTGACCCCCCTTTGAAAAAAGTTGTAAGGGGGGCAAAATTTCATGCAAAATTCGTGCAAAATTTCACGCCGGTCGGCCCACGCCTCTCGGAGATCTCGCGTTGACAAAAGAATAAAACTAGAAATTTGGGGCAAAGCGCAACGTGAGTTCGCCTGGCACCCTAAGTCCGATTGGGGGAAATTAGAGGGGGGGGGGTAAAAATTTTTCGGCACCAAAGTCACGTGGCCGG
>Ga0209367_1007787_pt1 | contig 14724 bp, 9 predicted proteins | sample WorMetLIZISLAND2_FD_187412 | JGI IMG/M metagenome (GOLD analysis project Ga0209367, IMG submission 187412) | Marine gutless worms symbiont microbial communities from Max Planck institute for Marine Microbiology, Germany - Olavius geniculatus... ... | reverse complement strand
GTCATGCAGTTACTGAACGTGCTGTTGGCAAATGGTGTCAATGTCTACCGCTTGCGTTTGTGCTGCAGGAGGACATTTTGAGCACATGCTAAAATGAAAATGATGTGATGTGACACGTGTGACTTTTGGAGTGATATTAATTATTGTCAATTGCGTTTGACGCTATTCAGTTAATAATTTCTGAGGCGATGCATACCCGGTAAGAATTCATTGATGTCAATGGCCAAACTGTGACCACTGCATTTCACACGGTAGTGTAGCAACAACCTTAGAGCGAGGTGGCCAAAACTAAAGACACATGCGTCAATTTTCTTTCTAATATTACCTGCCAAAATTTATTAAAATCGGCCAATGTTTCACAGAGCTATTCAAAAAATAAAACTGGCATGTTTTTTACGGACCGCAGTGTTGAAGGTAATACTTTTTTGCACAGTTCAATTTCCAGCGGCAATAACAAAGAACATTTAACTGCTGTATTCAAATACTGACTTTAGTCATGTAAGAAATTTCTTTCGGAACATTTTGCTGAAAACCACATGACTCTATGACGTACGGTTGCAAAATTATGGTGTCATTAACTTTGTGCGGTTTTTTTGGACCACCCTGTATATACACACAGTGGAATAAATCGATTAGCATTTGTGTCAACTAGTAACCAGATAAAAATATGATATGATACATGAATATAATCTAATATACATATATGCTGATAATGACCAAAGCGCTAAATCTAACAAACAGGACGCCTGATTGACTGCTGTTCAACAACAAACTTGGTTAACCAAATAACCTTAATACAGATCTACTAGATACACACAACAGGAAAATACGAAAATTAATAAACACATTGCAGACTCACCAACTTTTAACAGGCAAGCCAGGTTCCTTTACTATCACTGGCATTCCCAGTTTCACTTCAAGGCAAGGATTGTGCTAACATCCCAATATTCAACAATTTCTAAATATATGAAAAAATTCGAATTCAAATCCAGATCTGTTCTACTTTCGGAGATAGACGTGACAAAAAAGTGTTACTTATAATCACCCAGTGACACCCACCATATCAGAAATTTGCAAACAATACTTGAACCCAGGCCCAAACACACATGGCTTATGTTTGACCAGCTATTTTCCAAGTCACCTCTAAGCCAGTCTGGTCACCGATCGCTGACTTAAGAGAATTGTCCAAGCAAAAAACGGAGTCACAATATAGCAAACTATGTCCAGATCGTAATATATAATAAACATTGCAGGAAAATTGGGCTGAGGCAGGACAGACACTGGACAGATTGAGTAATGCAGACAACAATGTTATAACATCATCACAAATCACCAATGGTGAAACAAAAAAACTAATATTGTGTATACTGATCAACAAACTCCACTCTGCTTAACATACAAATCAACTGAACCCAACGTGTGCAAAATACACATTAATTAACCATGCTGCAACTATACAGACAAATCATCACCGCAAAATAAAGAGCACGCACATCTACAATTGGATAACGACGGAGGAAGAGACCTTTGCTTCAGCATTCATCAGTGGTGGACATTGAGACCAGCCGAGGGAGACAGCAAGTGCCGTTCCTCCTGGCACTTCTCGTAGTGGGAAAAGTCATCGAAGATGGACGTTGTGTGTCGGTAGTGATGCATGACGTTCAGTACAAGGATGCCTTTGTCAGGCAGGACCTCCTGTGTGTCGCGCGAGTTGGTGACTGGCTTATTCTCGTTGTTCTCTAGCCGGATGTGTCGCAGCTGGCTGTTTGGAACATCCTTCACATATATCCAGCGCACTTTAAATTGACCCTTCCACTTGTCCTGTGCCCAGACACCCGGCGACGTCTGGTAGTCGACCGCGGACGTCATCTCCGCCATGCCGCAGAAGTGACCGCTGCCGTTGACGCTGAAGAAAAGATACACCGGCCCGACACCTTCGCGCTCGCGATACGCCGCGTCCAGTCGCTTGTTGCCGTAGTCCGTACTGCACCAGATGCCGTACTTGATTGACCGGTGGATATCCTCCTCTGAGTAACTCTTAATCACAAAAAACCGCGCTGATGTCGGGGTGATGTCAAACTCTTTTGGGTTGTAGTTGTGCTGCGCCTGCAGCTGCTGCACTATGGCACTGGTCTCCGGCTTACCCGACGAATACCCATTGAGCCGGTTCACACGGTAAGGCAGCTGCGGCCGATCCATCATGCCTGGATATGACAGTGAGCCATTCCGTGGACTGATTTCTCCAACTGAAGTATAAACTCCAACACCGGTGGGCATTTTTCTGCCGCCGTGCATTCCAGTTGGCAGCTGGCTTGCTACAACGGCCCACGTCTTGGGTTGGGCATTCGCTGCAGTAGGTGTCAAGTCGTTAACCGACATGGCCTTCATTGCACTGTCAAGACCACTAATTTGTCCAACCAATTCTCCCCCGCTAGGATCAATGTCTCCGTTGGCATATGGCTCAACAGTGTAGTACCCATCTGGTGTATAAATGCCGGCACCGGTAGCATCACTGACACCCAACGTCCAACTGCCGTAGTTAGGTAGCGGTACACTGGGCAACCAGCTATAGCCTGTGGTACTATAGTCATGATACACTTCGGCAGTACCAGTGCCGGTGGGCATGTATGGCGCATAGTACGAGTTTGGATCAACCGGAGACCACGCGTTAGTGTTTGCTGTCAAATACGGTGCATAATATCCACCAGACATGTAGTAGGCGTCGTGCTGGCCAGTCGTGTATTGCTGCTGCTGCTGCATAAAAAACACACATCAATGCATTACACAGAGCTCTACAGTTAACAGCAAGCTTCAGGCCTGGCAGAATAAAGTCAATGTCAGCGAAAAAGCATCATAATCAGAAATCATGGCGTTATATAACCATAACAAAGTGCAAGTTACAGACATGAAATAACAAGAAATATCATTAGATTGTGACTAATCTAATGTACTCCTCACATGCATTATTTTCTCCTGTATTCTTCTAACTGCTCTTTCATTTCTTTCAACTTGTATTAAGAGACCCGGCATCAATTTGAGACCGAACTAATATTGTACTAATAGTGACTAGCGTCAAAGTTGTTACTGGAAATAGTCTCCCCATCTATCTGGCACCGTTATAAAAATATGGCACCTAAAAGATAATGGGGTCATGACCCTGACCTTTTGGAGTCACGTGACATCATCGGTCACGTCACGTGACCAACACGTGGTGGTCGACTTCCTATGGGTGGTCCACAGTGACCATGCGTATAACTAGCACGATTATGGAGATATGGCTGTTCTTCCAGGAAGGCTCTTCCAGGAACAGAGGTCGGTCGTCGGTTGATCGGTCCTCAATATTACAGTAATCTTTTATACTCCTCTTCGCTACATTAGGAACGTAGCGCACAAGGAGTAAAAAAGTGAATAGAATATATTGGATGCAAACCTACTATAAGCCAACCTCCTTACTAAAGACACACAAAAAAGATTCTAGTGACAAAAAATGTCAGGCACATGGGAGCTCAGGCAAATGTTAGATTTCAGGGGTAATGAAAAATTGAAGACTTATGCAAATTAAGCAAAGAATATTTGAATGATCGGCTATGCAAAATCGGTGCTTTCTCTATACAACATTCTGAAACTTATGACATATCACAGGCCTTTCTACCACTAATCATCGCAAAGTTATTAACGCTCAAACAGGTCCGGTTTTTTGGCCCACCTTGCCCACCCTGTATCAAAAATTTGTTTCTTGTTTTTCCTTTATGCTCCAGTAGCAAGCAGCAAACAGTAATAGCAGAACAGCAACGTATATCACAGCAAAGCAACTACCGAGATGACAGGACTTAGGCCATTGTCACGCTCTTCAACTTTCGATGATAGCTGACTTGCACCTATTCACAGTCACAAGCGTAACAGCTGCAGTAATCAGAACTATGAGGGTCGTTATGATAAAGAAGTTACAGAACAGTGTCATTTTGTTAGTTTTTTAAATACTGTAAATTCGAAATATCCGTTTGTAGGAAATTTAATAGTAGCAGCTGTAAGTTTTATGATGATGACGTCACTGTGACGTCATTTATAAACATTAAACATGGCGATGTTACCACTGAAATCCTCCTGTAACAAACAGTGTGCTGCTATTCTACTTTTGTACGAAAAAAATAAATGCAAATCAAATTCACTCTCAGAAGCATCCAGTATGGCAACAAGTGCTTTACAAACCAAAGAGTTCACATTTGGTGTAAGAAAATGCTAGATGGAGGAAATTTATATCACATCCCGAGGTGCAATCAGTCATTCTCCAGTGGCATGGACAGCAGCCAGCATCATTCTTTGCATTGGGCATTCAGAAGTTTGCTGACAGATAGGACAAATGTTTGAGCAAACTCGGACGATATATTGAAAAATGAAACATTGATCTTTAGCATTTAAAGAGATGGTGCTAACTTGTTAAGTTTATCTTTTTTCTTCCTATGTTGTTTTGTCACTGGCAAGTTATGATAGATTACTCAAGGGGAAAATAATGTAGCCTGGATTCTGTAAACAGATGATGTCACAATAATGACATTATCATCAAAAAAATTTCTACAAGTGTTCAGAATAAAATTCCCTACAAAACGTATAAATTCCGAATTTGTTTGATTTGAAAAACAAACAAAATGACACTGTTTTGTAACTTATTTATCGAACGACCCTCGTATATATTAATTAGAATGACCAACAGCAACGACAACAAAAAATTATCACCTGCTGCAATTTAAGAAGCACTCACATTGCTTCGCGATCTATTATAATGCATATGACACAAACGTCTGTGCTTACTTATGTCTTAAGCACCAATCAAGGTAAACACTAGTGGCATTGCAAGTTTCTTTTAGTACAGCATTCACAGTCCACAATAATTATTATGATCATTTGTATTACTTCATGAAGACATACCTCTATTGCTGTCATCCTTATTGGCAATGTCCTGCAAAAACACCAAATTCAGAACTTTTTAAATTCATGGCAAAATTATAATATTACTGGCAACAGGCTGGCTATTGTGAAGTTCACAAAATCACTGACAGCCATTAAGCAAATGGGTAGACTATGGGGCTAGGACACTGCCCCTCCCCAGAGAGCTAAGTTATTAATTATTAATTAATTATTAATTAAGAGCTAAATTATTACATCTGCTGAAAATGATACAAGACATTACAGCTTTGTCTCGATGAATAACACAGTGAGTAGTTCTTTGAAAGTATACTAAATAATATTCAATTCATCCCATAATCCGCATTCATTCCTTCAAGTCTTTTAAATCTAAAGATCAGCAATACAAGCATTGAAATGTGACAGTCTTAGATTATATGCGATCAATAAAACTGGCCGATTTGGCAGGCCATAAAATTAGCAGACATTATCTGTGCATAAACTGGTCGATTTTATGATCAAACAAAGAAGATGCTAGACTGTTGCTGATAAAACTGACCAACTATTTATATCAGTCAACAATTTTGTTCAAATTACATTGGTGTTTGTGTACAAATTCACTCATTCATTATTTTGTCCTTTTCTAACAAAAACTGTTGTTCATTAGGTGCAGTAAAATAATTCATGTATCATCTTCCTGACCTGCAGTTGAATATTCATGAAAGCAATGTCATACAATTGGATATGATTATAATTACCACAACGGACCACAAAATGACCATGCAACGGACCAAAACAAGACCAAACATGGCCATATCAAACCACAATGAGCCACATCAAACAAAAGCAACGAAGAGGATGACATAGAAAACGAATGGATGGCGAAAATGACGGATAAGACGAACGGATGCAGACTTTGACAGGAAGACAAACGAAAAAAAATGACGTAGAAGACACATGGATGACAAAGACAAACAAACAATGAAGACAACTTCTTCGTCTGCGAAAATCGACTACTTATACCATGAATTTTCATGGCAGATAACACCTTGCATAACAGCTAGCTGACTTTATCGAGCGTATAAATGTACATAACTGGGAGGAGAAAAGTCGGCCCTAGTGCCACTAATTGCACAGTCACAATTAAGACAAACAGTAATCTTGCAGTTTAGTGGTCCTAACTCAAAAGCTATATTAGGACGAGAGTTAGGGTTTGCACCAACTACTTACCCTAACCCTGATCTTAGGACTATAGACCGGTAGCACTAAATGCTGAATCAGCTGAATCGGCCCACTGCTGGTTCAAGTTTTGGTTTGTTTTTGGGTTTAGGTTTAAAGTTTAGATTTATTACTTAAAACTATCGCTTATTCAGTTACATCCATCGGCGCCGACTCAGGCCGATTCAGCTGATTCAGCAATTAGTGCTACCCCTATAGACCACTTACGCGTGAGATGTCTAGAACTTGCCACATGTGTGATCTCACAGCTTGCATGTAGCTCTTGAGTTTAACCTGCTAAACTGCTCCTATGAGATGGACGAAATGAAAGTAACACCATTTCCATAGGGTCTACCTGCTCAGCGCTCGCTGACATTCCAGCACCCAGTAACAGGAAAACGGTCCTGCTTGCCGAAAACAGAATATTATCCTTTACGTAAGTTTACGATTCTATCGTATATAATCAGTGCGTAAACGATACATTAGGTCACATTTAATACAAAAACAACACACTCCCACACTGTCATTGTCAACAGCTGTACACAAAACTACAACACTTCATACGACAACCTGGAAGTATGTCGTGGCGTGATCTAGTCGTCAACAAGTCAAACAACAATTTTCCTAGCCTCGCAGCAAATGTCACGTGACTTTGTTTGTAAACAAAGGTCGGCGTTATGCTGAAGATTCAGCTGTTTTGTTCGCTGCTGAATTAAGATGAATTACGACAGCCTGCGTTGAGTGCATTCACGAGCATAATGGTTGTCACATACAGGGTATGCGGCTATATGACGCGGGAAATTATGAGACTGGTTGTAATCGTATTTCAGCTTTGTCAGTCACTGAGTGGGCGTGGCACGATGTAATGTCGCTGTACCGGACGTCATATGGACTGAATTTAGTCATTATGGTAGTCTGTTATTGCTAGTCATTTGTAGCACTGGTTGTGTTTCCAACATGAGCGTTTGGAAGCGACTGCAGCGAGTTGGAAAACGAGCTTCAAAATTCAAGTTTACAGCATCATACCAGGAACTGTCAATTACTTTCACCAACAAGTGGTACGTACGTAACGTAACGTATATACATATCATGTACATTGTAATTTTGTTTTTATAATGTACAATAACCGGGGCATCTTGGAAAATTTGCCCACCCATTTCTAACCGTATTATAAGTAATTGTAAATTTAGCAGTTGAAATAAACTTTGTGGATATTTTGAATGTAAAGAAAATCTACCAGGTAAGCATGCATTTTGATGTCGTAGTCTGTGACTCAAATCAAACTGTTAATCACTGGACTTGGAATCTTGTACACTCAAAGAAGCTATAGATTTTCGTCATTAAGACAGTATCTATAGGGATTTAACTTTTTTGCTGAAGTCACTTACTATATCACTGCAGCATAAATATCATTGCTTTTGCTCAAGAAAACCTGTGAGTGCTTGCATGTAGTTTTTAGCATTTGATATAGAGCGTATAATTGTGATTTGGTTCGTTTGGTTGGAGTGTAGGCAGCCACACAAGCTGTGTGTGGCGTGGATGAGGCACGGTCGACGCCTGTGCTCTGAGGTGCACGGCTGGGAGTCTGCACTCGATGACCCGTACCGAGGTGAGATATCGTGGTCTGTTCCTGAGAACATCACGGCGACAGTGACTTTGTTTCATGCCGGCAGAGTGGCCACATGCGAGGACAAGAAATGGATGTTTGTCGTTGAAAACGTAAGTAAAGCAATTGTATTGGTTAGCGATGACGTGTTAATGTATTGTTCATTATTGTATTTTGACTGTATTGTGTGTTTAAGCAGTATTAGTTGGGTTGATTCTCATGTTTATCTTTTCTTGGCTTTTGTTGTGTCATGATTTTATTGTAGTAATACCAATAGATGTAAATAACAAATTGTTGAATCAGTGACCAAGACTTATTTTTTTTGTTTTTGATAGATTTTTTGAGGCCAAAACATTGGCAGTGTATTCTTTTGTTTGACTTACATGCCTGAATCATTATAATGCTTTTAGCGTTCTTTTCTATTTCATAAATCTGGGTTTGAAATGGAAAAAGTAGGTGCTAGTACGGGAATTGTTAGAATGTGGTTGCAGATATAATAATGTGCATTAGATTATTTTGTAACTATTTCACAAAAGAAGTGATTGTATGCTTTTAAGACAGCCAAGCAAGTGCTGGTATGACTTAGTGTCAGTATGCCCTATTGGGCCATCCCATCCCATTTCAAGCCCTGGCCGTACGGTGGGACTTACCTGGAGCAATGTAGCAACCGTTGTCAAGTATTTTTCCGACAAGCAAAGGAGGTGAAACAGTTGGGATGGAATTGGAGCACGTCTTAAACGTGACTACTTTTTTCCATCGAGTTGTGCAGTGGTAGATATACTGAAAGCCATTTTTCTGTGTGGATTGTGACCAGGTGGACAAGCATGGTCGACACAAGCGTTTAGCATCAGAGCCAATCAACCTGACTCAGTTTGCCAACATCATGCCAACGCAGACACAGCTAATCATTGAGTTTCATACTTTGTCCAAGAAGATCAGCTCAGCCTCACTTTGTCTGACTCTGTCATCTCTGTTTCTTTGTGACGGCAATGCTACGTAAGTGTCGCCGACTCTTTCTTGTGTTTTATACTATGTATGTTTTGCTAGCTTCTTCCTGTGTTTTATGTTATGTATGTCTTACTGACCTTTTCCTGTTTTATGCTGATGAGTGTCACTGCCCTTTTTCTGTGTCTTACGCTACGTTAGTCTTGCGTGCTACTGATATAGGGCACTAAGGGCACAGTCTATCACATAAAAACTATGATAAAGTGTGTTTTGTCTATAGCAATTTTTACTGCAACGTTGTTGCCAACTGGTGGAAGAATCTGACATTCGCAAGAACATGATGCAAGTGATTTTTTTTTATATTTTGATATTGTTCTTGATACATGTGCCATTTTACCTTATTATTTTACATTCAGGTACAGTCATTACCTTGTTCCTTATATAGAATCACTGAGGGGAGGGCTAATTTGCGGTTGAAGAAGATAATAAAGAACAGAAACTTTTGGAGAAAGAGAATTCATGAAGCTGATGGATTGTTGCTTGTGTCGCTAAGGAATGATGCAGCAGCATGCTGTTGTGTTGATTGTAGGGACGATGACATGCAAAGCATTGCTAGCATGATGACACCTGACACCTCGTATGACATCGGCAACATGGCTGACATTGACAACGACGACTACAATGACGACAACAATGACAACGACAGTGAAGGTCGGGGCAGCAGCATTGTCAACAGTGACTCCAACCTTACCATCACTGAACTGACGTCACACATACGAGACACTTTCACCAGCCATGGCTCAGCTCACGGTACGCTCAGCACTCATTGTTGTACACCAGTTGTGAGAATGAGAGGCTTGCGTGGTTTGGTGGTTTAGTGGTTATCACATTGGATTCATGAGGTTGTAACTTTGGGAGTTTAACTCCCAGCTGGTATGCTGTTAAGTAACATTATTCAGGGCATGTTGTTTACACCCATATGCTTTTTGTCACCAAGCAGTGCAATATGGCACAGGCCAAGGAGGATGACACTGTGCAGCTTGGAAGGTAACTTTAGGTTTGGCATCACACTGACCATGCATTACAGACTTGGTGGGATATCCACCTAAACGCTAAATGGCCGTGATCGGAAGATCAAATCATATTGAAATATTTTTGTCAGCTGTGTAAGTACAGTATGCAGGCTTGAATTGTCTTCACCTATTCAGATTAGGCATCTTTTTTTAGCACTGCCCAGTGCTCATTGATTTTTTAGTCTGAGTAGTAAATGATGCTAAGTAAGACAGAACAGTCAGTACCATACTTTATTTTTTCATGCGTTGGTTTGGAATTATGTGTTTTCTTTGTTGTCTTTGTTTATCACATGTGTTTGGCTGTTTCAATGTGAATGAAGCATATATTGGCAGCTTATCATCTTTGGTTTTATGTCATTATGTTAAAGTGGCTGCAGGCTGCTGATTAAACAGATGGCAAAACTGGCAGTTGTCTTGTTTTGAATTATGATTTGCATCTCAGATTTTGTTGTTTAATTGTGTTTTGGATGTGTTTATTTTCACATCACAATATGCAACAGTAAATCTTATACATTTTAGTTTGTGATGTTATATGTTTTTGTTGAAGTTAATTAATTACTTAATAATTAAACGCATTCACCCAATTGGTTGTAGTGGTTTTTGGCCATGTTTTTTCATGTATTACTGATTAATATTACAAACACTGCTGCTGTGGATATTGTGAGTCGTTGTTTTTTGCTTTTTACTCTACCGGTATGTTGTTTTATTGTTACAGGTGATGAACTTTCTTTTAACTCTTAGGCCCATACTTTGCATTGTGAGCATTATTGCATATGTCAAATTCTGCTATTAAACGAATATCTGATGTGATGTGATGCTAATGATAATCTACATCGTGTCTCATAAAAACAGTCAAAATTGTTTCTGTCATAACTTTGTCAAATTTTTTACTAACTTTAATAATTTTTGGCATGTTGATGACTAAGACGACAAAATTTTGTAAGGTGCCCTCATTTTTCTCCTCGCCTAATTTATGTCAATGCATGACCATGTGAAACATAGATGCTGTAAATTGTTGCATAATGCTGAGTTGTTGCTTAAGTAAATACTGTGACGAGTTAATTAGGCATAAAATACACTAAAATGTGAATTATATAACAGAATTATAAGTTTGTATAACAACTTGCTTGCTAATTAGAATATATGCCAAAGTGTGCTCCGCATACAGAGACGCAGTGGTTTAGATGCAATGCCAATGGCTGATAGCAGAATCAATGATTGACTGATAAAATGCATTATGCATTCACTCATCGATTAGATGTGTTTTAAGCTCATCAGCCAGCTATTTTGTTGTCTGCTGTTTTCAGCATAAAATATTTAATACCTCAAAATTATTAAACCACGTCACACCCTCTGTCAAATTGATGATGCAAAGATGAGCCATCTGATACAAATAATCGCTGCATAATGTAACAATTTGGAGCATCTGTGTTTCACATGGTAGTGCATTGACATAAATTAGGTGAGGTGGTAATTGAGTGTGCCATACATAATAATATTGTCTTGGCAATTTTTGTGCTAAATATTATCAAAGTTGGTGGAAATTTGACAAAGTTATGCCAAAAACAATTTTGACTGTTTTTTGGAGACACAGTGTGTATCTGCTTGTAGTCGATCAGAATATATTCATTTAGTGACAAATATCGCATGCCAAAAACAATTTTGACTGTTTTTTTGAGACACAGTGTATATCTGCTTGTAGTCGATCAGAATATATTCATTTAGTGACAAATATCGCGATTGAATCAGATCAGGTTAATTCTGTGTGGTTTGTGCGCATTGCAGACAGTGGTCTGACATCTTCCACTGAGCAAGACACACCTCCCGTTAACCTGTTTGCCATGCACAGTGGTACAAAGATCCAACGGTCGTCAGAGAAGGTGCACTCCACAGTGCCAATGGAGAGGACCACTCAATCTAAGTCTCATAGTCTGGACACTGCAGCGAGGCAGACTTGGCTTACGTTGGATGGCAAACAGAACTTAGCAAGAACTGAAGCCGAGTCTTTGCCTCACCGAGCTTCAGCCAATAGCGGCCAAGCTGATAGACATAGCCTCAAACAGCTTGCCATTGGCAGAGTGAGTCAGTTCGGTTTTCTCATTGGTTTATGGCTGTTTTTTTTATCAGTTTTTCATTATCAGGGCTGGTAGGTTGTTGAACTACAAATTGAGTCACTGAGTGCAGAGAAAAAGTGCAAAGCTTATTCAGTGGTACGTACATAGAGTTTGAATTATTATTTAGTGCAGTAAGTGGCAGTTTGGTTTAAATGATAATGTCGTTGGTTGGACAAGGAAGTTAATGAATGACTGCCGCAGTTAGTATTTGGATGGATGACCAGCAGCAGATGGGGAAACTGTCTTGTTTTGCAGCCAGACAGCCTTCCGGTCCAACTCAGTTTGGCCATCTGCCATTGAGTACCAGTGAAAGCTGGGGAGGGGGCCTAAAAGGGCACATCGGTGATACGCTAGCTTTATTTCCGTGGTCTTGCAGTATAAGCTGGTGTCGTGTCTGGCTGAGGGCTGAAGAAATGGAGATCATTATTGCCATGTGGTTATTTTGTCAGCCAAAGTGTTAAAAATGTGAACAAAATGTTTTTGTGTGCATTATTTAGATTAAGTATTAATGCCACTTTGGGTAAAAAAGTAATATTATGTTGGTTCTGCTTTTTCCAGGTAGTGCAGAAACAGACGTTGGGTGATGTGCGAAATTAAGTGGTCATTTCATGGCCATTTGTCTTTGGAATGTTTGTACCTAGAATTATTAAAATCCGATAATCCTTCTTTAAGTTACAATCAAAAACGTTCAGGATGTTTTTTGGAGACACATTGTAGTCGTTGGGGATGTTTTTGATGTAGGACAAGTCAACAATGTCATCAGCACCTAGTTGTCCCACACCGACTGTAGACCTACTGGACTGGTGTAAGGAAGTGACCGATGGTTACCGAGGAGTGAAGGTTACTAACCTGACCACTTCATGGCGCAATGGTCTTGCATTCTGTGCCATCATACATCATTTCCATCCTCAGCTCATGTATGCGTTGATTGCTGCATATATTTGTGTGGTCCTAGTGTTGAGATTTATAGCAGCAGTAGTTGTAGCTGATTCACTTTGCTTTTTCTGTAGTTGTCTTAAAACTGAATTATTTGGTGGGATTTGTGACTTACCTTAGCGCATTCGTGATAGCTTACATTATAAGAATGAGTGACTAGAAATTTTTCTACTGAACTAAACTAGGCTTTAGTTTTGTGTGATAAAATTGACTTTTCAGATATACCAGCTGTTTTGATTTAGTGCCTTATAGAGCGTTTTACGTTCTGTTATATATTTGTTATGCTGTTTAGGCCTAGTGTTTATACTTATTAAACACTTTTATTTAGGACAATGTAGGTGGCTCTGTGGAAAATTTTGCGATTGACTGGTTGATATCGCCGAATGTGGCCATTTCTGTTTGTGCTTCTTGCCAGCTATTTTAACAAACGAGTAACGTTTGCAGATTTGGCTTTGACAAGGTTGGAGGAAATAATGTGGTAAACAGAAATTGAGTTTATGCTTTGGCAATATAAAGTCTACATCAGCAGCATTTCAATTTACCCAACTTTTTATTTATAGTTGGTTTTTATTGTTTGATGAAATAGTTAACTGTTTATGTGCAATGTTTACTGTCTGAAACATTTCAGCTGGTCGTGAAAAATTGGTGACTTTGAGCCTTGATGACCTGTTGTCACATAGTTGGGAAATATTTGTGACTGACAAAATGGTTGTTTTCAGAGATTACGATGCATTGTCAGCGCATGACATTAAAGGCAACAACAAGCTGGTATATATACATGTATACTGACTCATATTTATCTTTACATTGTTTACAGTGCAGCAATATTTTGACATTTTTTTAATGTACTGTTAATTTTCTGTAAACTAAACATAGTCAATCACCGAACTGACTGCAAGAACATAAAGCTGTAATTTTGCACTTGATTTAAGGTGATCATAGACTTGCGAACTATAGAGTTGTGAGTTTGTTTGTGAATACAGCTCATTAGTTTTTGGTCCGCCCGAAAACGATAGTTTTCGGAAGGACTTCTGTTTTGCTGTGGTTTTTTTTCTTTTTTTTCTCGCCGCGTAATCTCCGAGCTCCGTCGGCCGATCGGCGCGAAATTTTGCACGATGCTCGGTGCTGCATTCAATTTTATAATCCCGGTCCAAAATTTTGGGAGAGCCTCCCCCAAAAATTTTTAGGGGCCAAAAACATGCAAAATTTGGCCCGATTTCAGTCGACTTTGAAGTTTGGCGGCGAATATCTCTGGAACGGATGAAGATATTCAAAATCGGTGAGTTACTCGTTCGACAGCGATTCCTCCCGCGTTAGGCTAAACAAGTCCGGTGAAGATCGGTCCAGTAACCTTGGAGATCTAGATGTGAGTTTGTACGCACTGAAAGCGCATTTTTTGGAAGACCGTATTTCGGCCCTTAGGGAGTTCTGCGCCCCCAAATTTTTACACGCGCTAGAGAATCACCAAGTCTTACTAGCGCACCCCCCACCGGAGATGGGGGCCCCCCTTACAACTTTTTTCAAAGGGGAGTCAAAAATTGGCTTGAAATGCAATAAAGGAGCGCTTATAACTTCGGAGTTAGGGGGTGTAGCCTGACAAAACTTTGGCACGTGACGCGGCTCTAGGTCGGGGTGTTAACGCAAGTACGAAATTTGGGGGCACCGCCCCCCTTAAAATTTGGGAGGGCAAAAAACGTCCAAAATTTAGTACGTTTTACGATAACTTATGAGTTTGACTGTGAATATCTCTGAAAACGATGAAGATAGCGACAAGATCTAAACGGCGTTGATGAGAAGGATCCTTTGTGCGTTGAACAAAAAAAATTTTGTGAAATTCCGTCCACTACGAACAAAGTTATAAGCGCTCATTTTGACCTACCCTAAGTCGCATTATTCGGAAGACCATATTTCGGCCCCTAGGGGGTGCTGC